>Ga0153924_1000974_pt1 | contig 16078 bp, 12 predicted proteins | sample TSNJ008MetaG_FD_104709 | JGI IMG/M metagenome (GOLD analysis project Ga0153924, IMG submission 104709) | Attine ant fungus gardens microbial communities from New Jersey, USA - TSNJ008 MetaG | ecosystem: Host-associated > Fungi > Mycelium > Unclassified | place: USA: New Jersey, Wharton State...
CAAGACATTTCCCATCTGTACCATCCGCTCAACACCAAGTCAACCTATACATTGTGTTGTATGGAGTAAAAGTTACTTGATGAGGTATGTACATTCTCTCTGCCTCTCCTGAGCAAATTCATCCTTCTTGAAAACAGTCATTTATTTGGTGAAGATGAAGATGCAATAGATGAACTTGACCAAGCTGAAAGGCAAGGTGAAAACGGTAAGACATCTCTTATGAATATCTTCATCAATCTCGGTTAAACTTTTCCCCTGCCTTTTTTCCAAGTTCACGAAATCGAAACGTTGCGGAAAGAAGCGTTGGCGTTCAAAGCTGTACGAAAAGCTCTACGCACACCATCTCCCAACGGTTCCTCAGATATCGCGAGAATCGTGTTTGACAAGGTCAGCTTTTACCTCTTCATCCTTTTGTCTTTTGATCTTTTCATTGTAGGTTTTCAATGCTGACATTGAAAATCTGTTAATCATGAAAGACATGTGGAAGTCCAGAAAGGCACCTACGCCTTTAAATTTCGACAATATCATCAGCACTGCATCCAATTTTCATTCTCACTCAAGTGGAGAATGTAGTAACACTAGCAGCAATAGCCACCATCATGTTTTGAGAGATCAACAAAGACTCTCTCTGGTAGAAAATCTGGAATTATTTATCTCAAGGTTTGTCCATTTTTTCTCATCCGTGTGAACATGCCTTCTTTTGTTTTGTTTTTTTGATTATAGTACGAACCGACTTGCATCTCGTTTGCAAAATGGTGAAGATACGATAGCGTTTGACAAAGATGACGATGACACATTGGATTTCGTAACTGCTTCATCCAATTTACGTTCTGTGGTATATGCCATAGAAGAAAAGACGCGTTGGGAAATCAAAGGTATGTACACCCTTATATATATGTCCTCCTTACTTGAATATACAACTCCGACAGAAATGGCGGGTAATATTATCCCAGCAATCGCAACTACCAATGCTATTATTTCTGGTCTTATCGTCTTACAAGCTCTCCATCTCCTTCGAAAGTCTTACGAAAGTCTTCGCGATGTTCATCTACAATTCAAACCATCTGCTCCTCTTAGTAGTATCAGGACGAGTGAACCTAATCCGGACTGTGGAGTCTGCAGAGATACGTATGTCATTTTGCGATGTGATCCTTCCAGAATGACGTTGGGACAAGTTGTCGAGGGGCTGTTGTTTTCAGATGGGGAGAAAGAAGAAGAGGATGAAAGGGAAGTTACTGTGTATGAGGATAAAAGAGTGTTGAGTGATCCAGATTGGCAAGATAATTATGAGAGGACGTTGGAGAGTTTGAACGTGACAAGAGGCAAGTTTCTAACGATTGTAGAGGAAGATGACGACGATGAAGGAGAGAAAGGAGGAACCATTTCCGTGAATTTATGTAGTCTATCGTGAGTCGTCTAAATTTGATTTTCAAGACAAAAAGTTGACCTTGCTATTTTTTTCACATAGTCCGAATCATCCTATCGATGCACCTCCTTTTATTCTCCCCGATCCTTTACCTCGATTCCAAAAACGAAATAAACCCAAAATCACAGAAACGCTTTCTTCTCCTCATTTTTCCACGCCAACAACGGTAGAAGATTCGAATGGAATTATTGAAATTGATCCTACACCTCGAAAAAGAAGAAATTCATCGGACCAAAGTGGATTGACGACACGAAAAAGAGAACATTCGGTCAACCAACAACAACCAAGACAGGGTCCGAATAAAAAGAGGAGGTTGGATGATGATGATGACGACGATGATGATGATGATGAAATGATTATACCGGTAGACAGGGAGAGAGACAATGATGTGATTGTTATTGAATGATTAACCGATTGTGTTTTTTTGTTATTTTTGTTTTATTTCATGGCTCATCGCTATGCATCAGATTGACTATTTGGTCAGGGTAGAATATTTTCACCTAGAACCAACTCCTGCTCTCTTGGCCGCTGTACTGGGAATTTTGCAATGGTGTGGGATAGAAGACTATGAGCTTAAATACTGTACGCTTCCGTTCGAAAATTCCCTTGTAATGACCTGTATACTATCTTGCTCTGCCCGGGATGCAGAAACTAAGATAACTTCTCCTGTATGCTCATCATCAAAGGGTGATATTTTTGTTTTTTGTTCATTCACTATCATGGTTACAATTGTTAATTACACCCGCTGTTTGGAAGATACATTACCCATGCTTGCAAGTCAGCAGGTGATCAAGGTAGACAAACTTGCATTATTTTTTAGCATGCTGTGTGATGCATCAAGCATCATGCATGGTAGTTACATGTGTGTCACTGTCTGACTACTTGAACATCATCCCTCCAAAGGTGGGCTCTCCCCTGGGAGGGTCAAATAATATAGGCTCAAGTGTCACCCAGTGGGTAGATGACTGAGAGTAAGAAGTGGGATTCTATACCTAGGCACGTCTCAGATCAACTAAGAATAAAGTCACAAGAAATGCATCATAAAGTTTTGTTCGCTACATCATGTTGACACCCCCGTAGTACAGATATCAGAGTACTTGGCATTAGTCCTTCTCTTTCAGGGCCAAGAGATCTGCTCAATGGGGAAATAACACAGAGGTAGTAGTACAAGCTAGATTTATATAGAGAGCTCCAGGCCCTGACACTAGGCTCTTAAGATTGGATGTAAACTCCCAAACAGATTGAGTCTGTGTCTCAAAGAATATAGTCACATATAGTCACTTGGTAAAGTGATCTTGAATGTTTGAAATTATCTCCTAAGTACTATGAATTTTTTTTGCCAATTCTCCTTTTTATTCAGTTAATATCTCAGACATCTTGGGATCAAGTAGATGGCTACCTTTTATTCAGTTAATATCTACAATTTACAATAAGTAGAGATTGTAATACAAGAAGTGTTGTCTCACCTCAGACGTTTCGGGATCGAGTAGACGACTGAGGGAGGATAGTGGAACTGGATTCTATATAAGCCTGCTCTACATTCCTTGGTGTTAGCTTGTGGCCCCAGGTGACAGGTGGCATCATATCAATGATGAGTCGGCTAGAGTGGTGGTGTTGGCAGAGTGGAGAGGCAATGGAAGAATGGTGGTGTAAGTGGAATGGAGGAGTCGATAGAATGATAGAAGAGTCAATAAAATGATGTTCAAGCTTGGACATGTCTATTGCGTCAGTTCATCGCAATACTCCTGTAATTTCAAGTTTTCTTCTATTAATATTGGCTCAGTCTATAATGCTGTGTTGCTTTCCAAATGCTGACAAGTAAATAGATTGATGATTGCTAGTGGAAGCGTTGAGGAGAAAAGGTTCATTGATCAAGGGATTTAGTTCAGATATTTGAATTTTAGAGGCATGTTTCTCCTGGTAGGTTGCAAGAGCTAGATCTGAGTAAGTTGTGCTTGGAGCTTAATAATCTTTGGCATCTGGGTCTTTTTCTTGGGTCCCTGGAAGGGGCAGCAATGGGTCATTGGTAATATCAGATTCATCATTTTGAAAACTAGACTAGGAGCAGGTAGTAGGACAGGTTATGATAATTTAAGGCTATAGGGAAATCTGGTAGGGCAAGGTGGAGTAGGGGTGTAGATTTAGCAACCGCAGTCAAGAGATATGGGCCTCAAAATGTCCAAGGATACCTAAAACTCAAGGATGGTTGACAAAAATCATAATGATAAATTTGAGGCTCAGAAAAGTAAGCAGTATTACATAATGAATACAGCTAGTAATGTCATCAGATGGATAACACTGGATACAACGATTAGTCTACAGCTAAGAGGGTACTATGCAATGGCACCTGGAATCTATCATCTGATCAATTGTCAATGTCCTAAATGAATGGCTGAGTCTAGCATGCTCCAGCTATTTGGTTCAAAGTCCACACCGTGTATATAACCTTAATCCTAGGCAAACCTTCATTCTTCAGAACAAATAGGCATACCACGGTGTCAAAACGGCGTGAACTCGATTCACGAGCACTAAAGTTTGCAGGAAGCAAAAAGGGTATACGATTCAGCAGCTGACACTACCTATAACACGCAGTCAAAGTAAAGAAAGTCCGTATGAGTAGAAGAAGACGGAGCGTTATACATACACAGAAACAAATCCCGAATGTCAATCTAAACATGGGAAAAATATCTGAGGAGTTCGAGAAATCCAAAACTGAATATCCATATCAGTATTCAATGGTTTGTTCTCTAAACGTAAGATTCACATAGATAATCATCGCGACGTCTGGACTGAAACTAGTTTCCGATTGGCGAACCCAGCAATCGAGACTCTTTCAGTAGGTCTCTGACACAATTTCCAATCCCTTTACCGATCCCAAACCACTGCCTTGGGTCGCCTTCCTGACCGAATAGGTAATACATAGCGCGGCGACACATCACATTGAGATGATGAGGAAGATACTTGAACAAACCAGTGATGACAAGGAAAAAAAAGAGGGCGAGCATTGAAACTGATAAGAAATTGTAGCTAGCATGATCTGACAAAATCCAAGATGCTGAAACTCACGCAATAAAACCTTTTCCCATGGTTCCAACATGCTCAACACAAATGTGCTCTCAAACCACATACGCTGACGCCAAAGAAAGATCCTAAGGCTAGATGCATCCTTGGGAGGTGGCCGCGTCGCCCGATGATCAGGCTTGGGTGTAGGGAGAACCAAAGGGGTAGGAAGGGCCATGAACTTGGGATGCAGATAGGGTTTGGAAAGACTTGATTAGTTTGCAAAAGATGATTTCTATGTCGGACTGGCCCAAATACTGTGTGCAGGAGGAAGCCAAGGAAGCCAAGGCAAAAATCTAGGCAGACAGTGAATCAGAAGCAGATGTGGTGCGACTTAAGGTCAATGCTGGCAAGTCTTTCCCACGATTGGTGATTTCCATAAAATTATCATGCTTTCAACTTCGATGGTAGCATTATCTTTTTATTCCACCGGCCAGCTGCTGAACATAGTGATGATACACTCCTTTCACCAACGAGGGTTATTAGCCTTCGTTTCGCTTAAGACCTGTTCTTAAGAAGATATTATGCAGTAAATAAGTGTTGAACCACGGAGGAGAACATTGTCCTTGCTGAGTTCCGAACAAGAAAAACATGGTGGCCAATCTTCAGAGTAGAACAAGTCGCGACAGCCCTCTGCAATCAGGGTCAATTAGAACGAACATTATACTGGCGCTTAGAGGCAATCATATTCTTTTTATCATCTTCCTTCTACTCTCCTTCATGATTTCATCTTTATTAATGAGTCCAGATGTATGAAGTCTGTCCTCAGGCATGCGTGACAGCTGTTCCACGCTTCGGATCCTCGGCCGTCTCTTAACATACCACTCCCATGCATAACGAATAATTGTACCGTCAGCATCATACGGTGTAGGAATTTCTGAGTATCCGGGGCGCGCGGTGGGATGGCGGACATAGATGGCTGAACAGGTAGAAAAGGAGACCTCCATATAAGCGGGAATGAAGAGGTGAGGAGAAGCATAATGAGGAAGGAAGAATGGGGTGTCGCGCTTCGGGTCAGGCTTTTCAACTTGGGCATATCCATTTATGTCTTCATAGTCTTTGTCTGGCAATGCCTGAGGCTTGATGAAACGGACGGCAGAAGGGTCTACCGAAATCATGTCCCCAGGCGCCAAACGAGTATTTGGGTTGTCGTGCTAGGAATCCGTTCAGCTATACAAGTCAAAGAGCTAGCTAAGAATTAACCAACCTTCTTCCCATTCAGAAGCACTTTCCCATGAATGACAAGTCTTCTGGCCTCATAAATACTCTCTGTAAAACAAGACCTGAACACCACAGTGTCTATCCTCCTCTCTATCTCGCCGAACATCAAGCTTCCGACAGGCGGCATTCCCTTCTTCTCAATGGCCCTTTCACTCTCTTCAGTACGTGTCTTTCGCTTGGCATATTCTGCAAGACTAGCCTCATCGTCTCCTATCTTTACGGCGCGACGCGGACGAACGTCGGGTATTGTTTCAGGCAGATACCATCGTTTGAAGACCTTCTCGTTGATATAGTCACCGTGGTAGGCTCGCACTAGCTTCTTGGAAAGCCAACGCTGTTGAAAGAGCGTTTCTTTCGCGGGAGAGAATGTAAAATCAAGCCCACGAGACTTTGGCCCTATTGTTCTGTTCCAGAGATTGAAGAGGTTTTGAGGTGACCAGCTCTACGAGAAGTCTAGGTCAATCGGTCACACAGTCGCTAAACAAATTACGCCTCACCATGCGAGGCAGTACCCTTTTGAAATGGAAGATACCTCTATCACGCATCTTTCAAAGTACGTTCACTAGCAGCAAAGCTTTGGAGGACAGGACATCAGGCGTGGAAAAATATTGAAACTCCGAACTTCTCAACTTAAAAATCACGATCTGCACGAGATAGAAACAGAGATAGAAACAACGCTCTGATCACCCTAAAAAAAATAACGTTCCCATTAGCCTATGGCTAAACCGCCGCCCCTACCCGAAGCCAGGATCCTTCATTCAGCTTACAGCATGGGTGCCACAGCTTTTAACTGTCAGTTGCCTGAGTGGCCGATGTGCTATAAATCTCACTGATAGACATCACTAATGGTAACACAGGCATAAATGTTGGCGGAATCTGTGATTACTGATTCGATGACATTAGGGGGGGACGGAGCGCCTCATCGATGGGAAGACCACCAACCAACCCATCAAGAGGGGGGTGGAAGGTTCTCCTCTATGAGAGACCGCTGAGCATGGATTTGCTATGGTTCGGAAAGGAAGATTGCCTTCCCCCGAAGAATAGAAACTTCATGCAATATTACTTCACCTCTGAATTTCTTGGCCTGGGGAAAACCGTACCTGTCCATACAGGCATTGACCAAATTACTGGAAAGGATATCCGGGTTTCGTGGCTTGAAAAGAACCCACAAGCTGATCAATCAATCACCCGCAACTGTGACATGGGCAAGGTGATCATAAGGTGATCATGCCTTTTGGGGGAGGTCAGTGTCAGCCCACGCTTGATAGTCGATGAGAGATTTTTATCAGATACTGCAAATCATGACACCAGTTCATCAATCTCATAGGCGAGGTATTATTCGGATGAGATCAAAGTCAACACTACGATTAACCGCGATGTAGGAGCTTGGGGCGAGAGCTGTGCCTATAGGTTCGTCGATCAGTGTGTCGCATGATCCGGGCTTTGAAACAATAGTTGAGTCCTTGCAATGAGATGAACTTGATGCAAATCTAATGACAACCATATCTCCTTCAAGGCAATCACGAGCTTGGCGGACAGAGAAATCCATATTTGGGCTTCCATTCCGATGCTGATGATGGATATAGGGTGCTCAAATACCAACCAGTGATGATTTAAAACCCTCTGTCAAAAATAGCTCAAATGGATGTTGAGGAATTCTGCAAGAGATCAAGCCCATGAGGTGACCCAACAGTTACCTAGTATGTCCTGACACGTGTTACCTGTAATCCAGGATGCTACGAAAAGGCAAACACGATCTGGTTGGCCACCTCTCCTGATCGTACGCCAAGGTGTACGCTCAGAGGGCTCGAGCACAAGAAAAATCTATGCTATCCGTTCAGTCAATTATGTTATATCATGTTTCCAACGGAATAGCATTGGTATAAATCACTCAAGGCGTTTGTTTCCACAGGATATCTCGTCCTGGTTGAATTTTGATGTGCCATGTCATTATGCGTGACATCAAAATGTGTCTACATGTCAGCAGGGCTGATGCGCAGCTTAGAACCACTGAACGCAGGAAGACACTTAGGATCACAGCTTCAGTAAACCGTTTCCAGGATCCTCTGCGTCCATGCATACAGGTCAGAACTCAATGTCTCGACTTGGGTAGCTTAGAAGACTTGCACTTGCACTGACTTCTAGAAAAGGAACTGATGGTTACTAAAGACTGCGCTTTACGGCAGGGTACTTTTACAGTCCGTTTAGGCCTCAATGCTTTTACCCATACAATTTTGGTGTAGGGAGAGCTATCGGCCAAATCTATTGGGTCCGAATCCCGGGTTTCTGGCAATGGGGTAGTACGCTTTAGCCTCACTCCGAAAACGAGGCAATTCTGCTGTATGTAAGGGTGACTGCATCGTTCGCGACTGCGCCTCATTAAACATCGTAAACCGTAGGTAGGATGGTGGGGGAACACAAATTTTATCTAGCTTACACGAGGGACACAGGTGCCTAGAGATGCGTTGGTGTCAAAGATGCAGTGTATCACAAGGACAGCGAAGGTGTAAAATTTTCACTGCCGCTTCCCTCGGAGCCGCAATCCAGCACAGCCCTTTCGTTTCCAAGCACCTGTCACACCATTACACACGATAGATACCGGCTGTGAAAAAGTCATTCTGAACTTAAAGTGGCAGAGTCACGATTTGTCAACGGACCAGGGTCAGGGCTTAACAAGGTCTCTGTCGTGATCTAAGATCAGGGGTCGAGAAACACCCCTACTCAGAATGGAGATTTCTTGTTCAGAGTCAAATTACCAATCTCAGTCACTCTGTCGGCCAATGCCAGCTTTTCTTCAGATGGTGATTCTGAAACATTGGACAGGGCGCTTATCCAAGACTCTCGGCCGTAGCCGAAGGTGAAATCACAAGTTCCGGTGCTTGTTCGGAAGGAGATATTGAAATCCGTTACTGTTCCTGTGAGCCGGCTGTAAAAAGTGGAAGGTTTCGGCACGAACCAGCCAGATCGTAAATTGAATGGATTGCGTTTACCCAGCGCTTCCCACTCCCTGGGCATCATACGTCAACATCTCGATTCTCGAGTTGGCAGATACAACGCGCTCTAGGTTCAGCAAGGGCAGTTCTGACTACAAACTCTGGTTGTATCCGCGTTTCGTTCCGCCTGTCACCGTATACCGATCTATCTGAGACCCACGCTGTGCCGATCACCCCGCGACTGGATGCCACTAACAGGCGTCCTTCACTTCACTCTTTCTTAACTATTGACATCCATAACGTCGCTCTTTCTTCGCAGTTCTATTCTTGCCATCAACTCTTTCCTTACCATGAACCAATACATATATACGTCCTCGGCAGGACGACCAGCAATTAGTGACAGTTGCGATAGCCTATTCCCGCTCACTAGCGAGCGACCAGGTGACAGGGCGCAGTCATTGTCAGGTTCAGATGACGGCAGTTTTGGAGTTCACAAGAACGAGATTGAAGTTGAAGGTGTCTGCACTCATTCGCTTCACACAGCTGCTTGTACTTACTACCAATCAGAGGATGTCGCCCTGACGTCCCAGACCCTCAATACTGACGGTACACCGAAGCGACCAATGAATGCCTTCATGATTTTTGCTCGTCGGAGGCGACCACAAGTTTCTGCAGAGAATCAGTCCATGCGCACAGGCGAGATCAGTAAATTATTAAGTAAGGAGTGGACAACCATGCCGATGGTGAGTAAAACGAGAGCCTTGATGGTTATTGTCTGAGTTAGGATGCCAATAGTCAGAAAAGCAGTTCTATCTTGACCAAGCCAAAATTTTAAAAGAAAATTTCAATTCCAAATATCCCGACTATGTATATAGGCGGAGGCCCAACAACACGAGGAAGAAAAGACGGGGTGATATCACCGGCCCTAGACACCTAGACAATTCCCAATCAGATGAAACGGCAGGACAAGATCTCGGAGAATCTTTACACGCAGATGAAGGCCTTTATTCTGCTGGGCATTGTGCTCGTGTACCGCATGATCTGACTCAAGTCCATCAAAATCATAGCAGACATGGCCTTGTATCATCCCGCTATAGCATTTCTTCAGATGGTTTCCGATCATCACCCACTCAGGACACCCGTGTACTGTATTCTACGCCCTTGAACCGTCCGCCCCAAGAAATGGCACCTTGCCATACAAGTCAACCCGATCATACCTCATATGGCTACACCTACCAGGCTCCGAATCCTGTCGCCACACTGTATGACCCATTCAACCCCACAGAAAGCTGGCAGCCTCACAGAATGGACAGGGGATGCTCCTGGCCTTCTGCAAGTCATGGTTCTGGCAGGATGATAACAATTGACAACTCGAAAATGGACTCATATCCGTCATCATCTTCGCCTCATACTTCGTTGTCGTTGTCAGGATCCACAAGCATCAATGGCAATGCAACCAACCCATACCAGTTTCAATTACTCACCGCAGCATTTAACCCAAATCCAAACACTGTCATTGCATGCTCATCCTCGCCATCTCCTGTCCCAGCAAGTCATCAATGTGAGATACCGCCTCATGGAGGTCGTGAATACCTTAATCGATCGTTTGTCCCTTCCTCCTCCATCAACCCTGCAAGTTATTCGGGTAATCCCAAAATACCTTACCCCCAACCATATTCTATATCCAGAAATGTATCACTACCCGACGTTTCTTTGAATCATTCCGCCATGCAGTCTTCTGAAATGAAGTCCCCTCACGGATATGGTCCAGGGAATAGATTTTTCTAATGACAGCTTCATTTTAGAATAACCTCATATCATCACTCATATGCTATCTCCCTGTATAATTTTCTGCATTCGTTCACTCAATATCCTCGCTTCATGTATCATATATGATTGTCCTCGACACTGTTGCGCTTGTTGGTTCACATGTATCTATTCGAATATATGCTTGTGGCTGCAGAGTTTATAACATCTTTTGATCGCATCATTGATCTAAATGATTGCTCAACGGAATTTGAAATTCAAGTAAAGAATCAGTGAAGACCATGGTTTTGGAGATGGCCTATGGCTCAAAACGTAAGGTACTGTGATATGTCGGACAAGCCACTTCCTCATCACTCCAGCCAGCGTCACATTTCCGAGGCCTTAGAGAGAAATGCGAATTGTACGGATGCCTCATACACTAACATACAAATTTGTCCCAGCTGAGAACACGTCTTCCTCATGTGGAGAGCCTCGCCAGACTCGCACTCACAACATGAAGACCACCGCCACATTAGAGAGGTCTTACCTTCCATATATCCCCAGACGACCTAGGCACTTGTAAATGGGTCAAAGAGCTCGCAAAATTTTTGGCTAGGTCTAGTTCCGACACCCTACCTGACAAATACCTACTGTTGATGACACATTCATGGAAGGCTACTTTGAGGAAAGATCCCAAGGACGAGGCTCCCACCCATCAGTGAGAATGAGTATATATGCCTTTTCTTTATTCATCACATACACTGTTTCTTCATAATGCTATAGTAGTACCTGCAGACACGGCTATACCCTATTTAAACGGACTCTCACAAGCGTACCATCGGAACAATGTGGTGTATTTCCATCCCAATCAATATGTAATCGTGCCAAGTGACGCTCTAGCATTAAACTGTAAAATTTTCCTTCCACCAACAACCGGGAGACCGGCCACTCGTATATAAGTATATAGCTTGAAACCTCTCTCTCAGTCGTCAATCTTCATCGGTAAACCATGAGACGGTATTTATTTCGTACCCACCTCTCCTTCCTGTGCCTTGCAGTCTAGACCTTCGTACTTGTGAAATAGAAATTGAAATTGTGAACCAAAAACAGGTCACCTGATCAACAAATGTCGGTCGAGTAGTCTCATGGGTTTGTCTGCCTTGCATAAGCTTCAGTCAATCTGATACACCTTGATATTTGGCAAAAGGATAACCAGTTCAAGTGGCTCAAAGGCCCAATTACCCACTGTTGTTTTGTATTGACAATGTCCACTTAAGTATCTGTTACTACTTAGTCCCTGAGTTATCCGAGCTTCGCTAGATAGATGATTCCTTCTAGTATATGCATCCTGATCTATGATTCAATCGCAGATAAACAGAGAGAAATGACCCGAGTGACATTGAGAGCCGTCCAATGAGTCATAATGAAAATAGAACGAAAATAAACTTATCAACATCTCGGCAATTCAGATCCCAGGTTCTATTATTCTAATTGGAACGGCGGACAAATAGTTGTCAAGTGATCACTTAATCAGTGTCGAGATGCTTCCCGAGATGTCTTCCCACATGGGAGAGTAAAATAGGGATATCGAAATTGTCCACTGCATCCGATGTGATTACTCTAGTATATCTCACTAGCTACCCAGAATTCCTATTATAACATGCAGCACATATTTGACAGAAGTTATCAGCTGAGTGACCAACAAATGTGACTAGATGTGACCCAGGACAAAACTCCTTGACGACATCAAACCTTGAATTGACAGATGAGAGTCCACATGTCAGCTTCAAGGTTAATCGCTTACGGCCACCAATGTAGTATCCCATATTTGATCCCAATCAGGAGAAACCCAGTTTGGTCCTAAATCAAAAGTAGTTCCAGCTCTGCTCTAACAGAGGTTGACTATTGCTTTGCCCAGATTTTTGGTTGTTATAACAAAAATTCTCATAGCATCTGTCAAACCTCAAATTACAAGCAATCTACTATGGATTGTTACTCCCAGATGTGATCACGTAAAAAGCTACCAACGAGTTATCAAAGCAGACCTGCTCTTCGTGACGTTATTCTCATACATTCTCTTACTTCGTGTAGGGCAACTGTTAATGCATTATGATGCATGCTAGTTTCTTTCTGTCCAAGTCCCGTCAGGGTGGTCTTTGCCCCATGGATCGAAGCATAGTTTACGTCGAGGCCGGTTCGGAGTTTGATAATTAAAACAATTCGTTAAAACAGTTCTTGTGGAAGCTTCTGTCGAAAGGCGCCAGCGCGAGTTCCCAGAACAAGTTTATTGACCATTCGCAACCCAAGTTATGGGCACCGCAAATAACTTCAAAGATGCTGTGACAAGAGTAATTCAATAGCGGAAACGGTATTGATCTCGTAAATCAGAACTATGATATGACTAAACAATTAACCCTTTGTCAGAGATGTTACTGGTAATTCCTTTCTGTTTTTCCCACAAGGATTCTCATATCTGTCTTTGAGACTTATGATACGACAAAAGTGACTCTCCTGTACTTGAGAGGACTCCTTTCTTCATGCCACGTTTATCACTGTTTGTTTGTTAGCCTTTGTAGATACGCCCCTTGTTGTACGCTTGTTGTAACCTCTAGTGTAGACACATCCCATCGCTAGGAAATAGAAGATATTTTCGGAATGTATTACATCGGTGAGGTTAAGCACGCTGAAAATAGAACATTTTTTCAGTAACGCACCCCCGCTCATCAAAATGCCCTTCTTCACAGTGAACTCAATTCCTCAAGTTATTCTGCCAACAAATTTTACCGAAATTGCGATCCCGTCGATGTCTACTGTGAAACATCTCGATTCTCAATTGCTTATCTCGTACTTGCACGGGCACGGGGAGGAATGTTCAAGCGAGGAACTATCAAACCCTAGCCCAGAACATTTACCGTGTGGCTCAATGCGTCCAGAACGGATCCGAGCTGGGTCATGATTTAGTTCACCAACTCATGTTCCATTCAGACTCCAACCTTTGTTGACAGCCCCGGTAATATTTCCAGGCAGAATACAAACACCGGAGATACCAAGTATGAGCCAAGCAGTGTCAACGTTGCCACGAGACAACCGCAGCTTTTTTCTATCTGGAGTTGATTCATGTGCAGGATCGTTGAAGCAGGCGTAGTTCCTACCACCTGAATGGCACTGGAAATTGTGCACGGCTAATTTGGAATTATCGCAGTCTAGATTTTTCAAAAATACACAGTGTGAATGGTTGGAGCTTCTGAGACCAAATCTATGTGTGACATCGACATCGACCATGTTTATCCCATTGTTGATCGTTTCGTGATCCATGGAAATTTATTAGGTCCAATGCAATATGCCACAAGTCGATGATTATTTAGTTTCTTTTTTCATTATTAAGACTCGGATATTATGAAGTCGGGAAGAATATGTGAATTTGACCAGGGATGTAATTCCTGTAGCCCTGAAGCATGGCTCGGGTGTCCCATCTATATCTGTAAGAACTCCCGCAGCATAACTCGATAAGCGCCACGTGTCCGAAGGCTTGCCGATCGAGATCCATTACAGAAAACACGAAGATGACTTGAAGGGTGTGTTGAGTCCCACGGTCGGCCATCATGACGGAGAAGGAAGGCCATCTGTAGAATAAAGCTGAGACTTCCCGATTCAACGCGCAACGATGGCCGGTGCTCTGGAGTGCTTGAGGTCTTTTCCTTAACTAGGTGTTTCCTAGTTATGGTAGTTTTATTAAAGATGAGTAAGTGCATAATTAGAGTTTTGGGGTCTCGGCGCAAAGGTCTGCAAAATGAATACTTGTTCAAACTTGATCCAGATCCTATCTACGTGTGGGCCAGGAGGCTTGTCCGTGAGGTATCGGCATGACAGGACACAATGATGTTATATAGCTTTCCCCATTCAGAGTCTGAGACCAAGATCTGCACGAAATCTGTTTTCCTTAGATATGCGCCCTCAAGATGAGTCATGACGTTGAGGTCAGCCATCTGTTGTGGGAGTTCGTTAATGTTGAATCGGTGAACTCCAGTTCTGTTCGAACAGCTGCTTCAGCGCATGAATGAAACAAGAGAAGAATATGACGTAATCACATAGGGGAAATGGGGCAGACTCGGAACATTCCTAGCCTCTACCTGCGGGCGCGATGCTCACAAAATTGAGAGGCTATACGTCCTGCCACTCGGCGGAGGAGTCATTTACTTTCCAGATGCTTCGTCTGTGATGATAGATTGGCAGTCAGCTAACACCTGGTATTCCCAAGAATTTTCCAAAAACGCCAAGTGTCATTCGCAGTGAATGTCACGTCGAACTTCGTATGAGAGGCATTAGTGCAAGTCCATAGTAATGGCTTCATCTCACTCGAGAAACACGTGGCATTCTGTGAGTGCAGCTGTGATGGAATTATTATTCTCAAAGTCATCAAAGCTGTTGAGTATGTGAATATGACAAGGGTGTATTATGCTCGAGCTCGAAGATAAGGGGTGCTTCAAAGATAGCGAATGTCGTATGTCATTTTTGGTGAGTGCGAATCAAGGGTGCTGTGGATTGATTGGCCATGTCCAAGTCAACGGAAACCCCCACGTAACACACAAAGGGTACGCACCAACACGTTCTGGCTAACGCCCCAAAGTACTTAAGCAGGGATCATCAGCTCACCCCAGGTCCTGACAGCAGCTATTCCTCCAAAGAAGAGGGTAACGCCTGTGAGAATGCTGATATTTCCTTGCAGCTTCTCTGATGCCAGTATTTCATTGTGAAGAAATCTGTAAGAGTTTCGACGTTTAGATAACATAGCAAGGCCTGAAGTCACGCACCGAGAAAAAGCGGATTGATTAGGGTCATTTAAGGCTCTCTTTGGCACGCTGAGAGGATGAGGCAAGTAAGATGGTTGAGTGGAGGGGGCAGAACGACGGGCCATTAGGAAGGATATGGAATGATTTGAACTTTTTTTGTGGCTCCCACTAAGCGCACAGGTCTGTGCCGCTTAGTCATTCATTAGTAATGTGATAAATCTGGCTATTAGAAATTCAACGCGAAATTCCAGTTTAATTCACCAACGAAGTACCAACTATAATACATCTGGATAATGTAAAGGGCATGCCCTTGAAGCTTATGGCCAACTGTATGGCATTTACCACACGTAGGGGCTTGTTGAGCCTGTGTCCTAGCCTTAAGTTGGCTAGGCTCTCATTTAGTAGAAGGGAGCTTTGGGCCTGTATTGGCTCGATATGCTGGCGAGGCTCAAGAAGTAATTGCAGAGCCCCATCATGTATCAAGTGCCAGTTTGAGTGGAAGTGGTCAAGTAGGAGGCTCCCTCGGAAACTGTTTAATATGTATATGCATAGAAGCCCATACACTCAAGTAAATATACCTGTTCAAGTCAAAGATGGTGGTGGATCTGTCTTTGCAAGTAGCTTCCATTGCTCTTCAACCTTCCTTAGAGCCTCACAGGAGACCCAGCCTCATACAATTCCATATAAGGCTCCTGAAAGTTCAAGAGGCATTCAAAGTTGTTGCTTTGCTTGGTTTGACTTTAGCTCAGAGAGGAGTGCAAGTTGGATTGCTTTCCAAGCTTCAAAAAGATCAAATGTTGACCTCTTCAAGTAAGACTTGAGAAGTGATAAATGGAACTGGCTCACTCGATGTGACATCATGTTCTTTGATGAGGTTCTGTTGTTTTCTCCATTGTATCATG
>Ga0153924_1000976_pt1 | contig 16062 bp, 12 predicted proteins | sample TSNJ008MetaG_FD_104709 | JGI IMG/M metagenome (GOLD analysis project Ga0153924, IMG submission 104709) | Attine ant fungus gardens microbial communities from New Jersey, USA - TSNJ008 MetaG | ecosystem: Host-associated > Fungi > Mycelium > Unclassified | place: USA: New Jersey, Wharton State...
CGTGACGAAGACGATCCGCAACCGACGACTGCGCTACAGCGTCGTGATGATCGCCGTGATCGCCCTCGTGGCGGTCTTCGTGGTCCGCCTGGTGGACATCCAGGTGGTCCAGGCCGCCGAGCTGAACGAGCAGTCGAAGGCGAAGCGCAGCATCCCGGTGACCATCTACGGCACCCGGGGTTCGATCGTCGACCGCAACGGGACCGAACTCGCCGACAGCGTGACCCGGTACAACATCACCACCGCCCCGCGCCTCGTGAAGAAGTTCGAGGGCAAGCTCGGCGGGTCCCGCGTCAAGGACGTCACCGTCGACACGGCGCTGAAGGCCCTGGCGAAGGCCTCGGGCGGGGACGTCGCCACGATGCAGAAGAACATCGCGGCGAACCCGAAGTCCGACTTCGCGTACCTGGTCAAGGGCCTCGACGTGAAGCAGTACGAGGCGGTCCGTGCACTGGGCATCCCGTGGCTGTACCCGGAGCAGCAGTCCGCGCGGACCTACCCGACGGGCGCGACCACGGGCAACATCACCGGGTTCATGGGCACCGACGGCGCCCAGGCCGGCCTGGAGTACGCGTACAACCAGTGCCTGGCGGGCGCGAACGGCTCCGAGACGTACGAGCGCGGTGAGGACGGCGTCCAGCTCCCCGGCAGCACCGTGACGACGAAGGAAGCCAAGGACGGCGGCACGCTCGAGACCACCATCGACAGCGACCTGCAGTACATGGCGCAGCAGACGATCGCGTCCGCCGCGAAGTCGCTGCAGGCGGAGTCCGCCACGGCGACGGTCACGAGCGTGAAGACGGGTGAGCTCCTCGCGGTCGCCGACTACCCGACGGTGGACCCGAACGACGTCGACGCCACCACGGACAAGGGGGCGTTCGGTTCTCGGGCGCTGACCGCGTCCTACGAACCGGGATCGACCATCAAGGCGGCGATCGCGGCGGCGCTCATCGACCAGGGCAAGTCGAGTCCGACCGACCAGGCGGTCGTCCCGTACTCGCGGTCGTTCCCGTGGGGCGGGTCGATCCACGACTCCGAGTTCCACGCGACCGAGAACCTCACGCTGACGGGCATCCTGCAGAACTCGTCGAACGTCGGCATCACCGAGCTCGGGGAGCGCCTCACCGCCCAGCAGCGGTACGACTACATGAAGAAGTTCGGCCTGTTCCAGCCCGAGTCCGCGATCGACTACCCGGGCCAGCCGTCGATGGACTACGGCACGAGCCCGAACTGGGACCAGCAGACGAACATCAACTCGATGTTCGGACAGGGCATCTCGACCACCGCGGTCCAGGTCGCGAGCATCTTCCAGACCATCGCCAACGACGGTGTCCGGATCCCGCTGCACTTCGTGAAGGGCTGCGAGACGGCCGACGGCAAGACGATCGACGCGCCCGACGTGCAGCCGACGCGCGTGGTGTCCGCGAACGCCGCGACCCAGGTCACCGACATGCTGCAGAGCGTGGTCACGGGCGGCACGCTCGTGGGGATGAAGCCGATCTCCGGCTACAACATCGCCGCGAAGACGGGCACCGCCGAGGTCGCCGAGGGGTCGAAGGGCTACGGCGGACAGCGCATCACCTCGGTGGCCGGAATGGCACCCGCAGAGGACCCCCAGTATGTTGTCACGGTGACGTTCACGAAGCCGCAGGCCAACAAGTGGTCCAGCGGAGCGGCTCCGGCGTTCCGAACTCTCATGTCCCAGGTGCTCGAGAAGTACCGAGTAGCCCCCTCCACGACGCCGGCGAAGACCTACCCGACCACGTGGTGAGGAAGAAGGAGCACTTGTCCGCACGGATCCCCCCGGTCCTCCGACCCGAACACCCGACCCCGAGGGCCGTTGCCGAACTCGCGAACGCGTTCGGTCTGCGAGTCGTCGGCTCGGTCGACGCCGTCGAGACGACCGGTGTCACCCTGAGCGCCGCCGAGGTGCAGCCGGGTGACATCTTCGTCGGCGTGCACGGTGCGAACCGGCACGGCGCGGAGTTCTCGGCCGAGGCCGCCGAGCGCGGCGCGGTCGCCGTCCTCACCGACGACGCCGGTGTGGAGCACGCCCAGGCCGCCGGTCTGCCCGTGCTCGTCGTCGACGACCCCCGTGCGGCGCTGGGTGACGTCTCGGCGTGGGTCTACCGCACCCACCCGGACGAGGCGACCGACCTGCCGCAGCTGTTCGCCGTCACCGGCACGAACGGCAAGACGAGCACGTCGTACATCCTCGAGGGGATCCTCAAGCAGCTCGGCCTCGTCACCGGCCTCAGCTCGACGGCGGAGCGCCACATCGGCACGCTCAGCGTCACGAGCCGCCTGACCACGCCCGAGGCCAGCGAGATGCACGCGCTCCTCGCCCGGATGCGCGAGAGCGAGGTGCGCGCGGTCGCCGTCGAGGTGAGCGCGCAGGCCCTCAGCCGCCACCGGGTGGACGGCATCGTCTTCGACGTCGCGGCGTTCACGAACCTGTCGCACGACCACCTCGACGACTACGCCGACATGGAGGAGTACTACCAGGCGAAGCTCCCGCTGTTCCAGCCCGAGCACGCCCGCCGCGGCGTCGTCTCGCTGGACACCGACTGGGGCCACCGCGTGGTGCAGGACTCCCGCATCCCGGTGACGACCATCACGGTCCACCCCGACGTCGAGGCCGAGTGGCACGTCGACATCGTCGAGGCCCACGCCGCGTACACCGAGTTCCGCCTGACCGGGCCCGAGGGTCGCGAGCTCACCACCCGTGTGCCCCTGATCGGCTGGCACATGGCCGCGAACGCCGCGCTGGCGATCGTCATGCTCGTCGAGGGCGGCTTCGAGCTCGGCGCCATCGCGCATGCGCTCGAGACGAACCACCGCCGTTACCCGGACGAGGACGAGCGCGAGCAGCGCGACGAGCGGACGAGCGCAATCGAGTGCTACCTGCCCGGCCGCACCGAGCGTGTCTCGGGCGACCACGGCCCGAGCGTCTACGTCGACTTCGGGCACAGCCCCGACGCGTTCGAGAACACCCTCGCGGCCGTCCGGCAGTTCACGTCCGGCAAGGTGCTCATGCTGTTCGGCGCCGACGGTGACCGCGACAAGACGAAGCGTGCCGACATGGCCCGCATCGCCGCAGCCGGATCCGACATCCTCGTCGTCACGGACCACCACCCCCGCTTCGAAGACGCCGCGTCCATCCGGAAGACCCTGGTCGACGCCGCACGCGCCGCGTTCCCGGAGCACGAGATCCACGAGGTCAGCCCGCCCGAGGCCGCGATCCGCACGGCCGTCGGCCTGCTCGGCGAGGGCGACTCGATCCTCTGGGCCGGCCCCGGCCACCAGGACTACCGCGACATCCAGGGTGTCCGCACGCCCTACTCGGCACGCGACGAGGCCCGCCAGGCCCTGCGCGAGGCCGGTTGGGAGCCGAACTCCGGTCCGGCCGACCACACCCGCACCGAAGGCACCCGATGATCGCCCTGACCCTCGCCGAGATCGCCACCGCGATCGGCGGCGAGCTCCTCAGCGGCGCGCCGGAGCGCGTCGTGGACGGCTCGGTGGAGACCGACTCGCGTCTCGTCAGCGAGGGCAGCGTGTTCTTCGCGCTGCGCGGCGAGGAGACCGACGGACACCGCTTCGTGCCGAACGCCGTGCAGGCGGGCGCCGCGCTCGTGATCACCGAACGCGACGTCGACCTGCCGGACGACGCACGGACCGCCCAGATCGTCGTCGGCGACGGCTACGAGGCCCTCGCCGCGCTCGCGCACGAGGTCGTCTCCCGTGTCCGCGCCGGCGGAGCACTCAAGGTCGTCGGCATCACCGGCTCGAACGGCAAGACGAGCACGAAGAACATGCTCCGCACGATCCTCGAGCAGCACGGCGAGACCGTCGCGCCCCAGGGGTCGTTCAACAACCACGTCGGCGCGCCGATCTCGATGCTGCGGATCACGCACGACACCCGCTACCTGGTCGTCGAGATGGGGGCGAGCGGCGTCGGCCACATCGCCAAGCTCGTCTCGATCGCCGAGCCCGACACCGGGGTCGTCCTCAAGGTGGGCCTCGCGCACGCCGGCGAGTTCGGTGGCATCGAGGCGACGCAGCGCGCGAAGTCGGAGATGGTCACCGACCTGCCGGCCACCGCGACGGCGCTCCTGAACGTGGACGACGACCGCGTCGCGTCGATGCGCGACCTGACGGCCGCCCGGGTGGTCGGCTTCGGCACGTCGGCGGACGCCGACTACCGCATCACCGACATCGAGACGGACCGCAGCGGCACCCGCTTCACCCTCATCGCGCCTCCCGTCCGACCGGAAGGCGACCGTCCGGCGGACGCGACCCAGTCGGGGCCCACGCCGCCGGTTCCGGATCGACGCGCCAGCGACGAGCCGGCCGTGCCGGTGGGGAGAGGCACGGATCGCCTCCCCGAGACCGTCGACGTCCGCCTCGCGATCCTGGGTGAGCACCACGCCATGAACGCGTCCGCCGCGCTCACGGTGGCCCACCTGTGGGGCGTCCCCCTCGCCACCGGCGCAGCGGCGCTCGCGTCGATGACGCGCGCCGAGCGCTGGCGCATGGAGCTCCTCCAGGGCGGCCCGGAGGGCGTCACGATCATCAACGACGCGTACAACGCTTCCCCCGACTCCACCGCGGCAGCGCTGCGCACCCTCGCGCAGATCGTGCGCCCGGGGGAGCGGACCGTCGCCGTGCTCGGCGAGATGGCCGAGCTCGGGGAGTTCTCGACGGAGGAGCACGACCGCATCGGCCGGCTCGTCGTCCGTCTCGGCATCGGGCAGCTCGTGGTCGTCGGCCGCGCCGCCCTGCCGATCCACCAGGCCGCCACCCTCGAGGGATCGTGGGACGGCGAGTCCGTGTTCATCGAGGACGTCGACGACGCCGTCCACTCCGTGCAGGACATGCTCCGCCCCGGCGACGTGGTCCTCGTCAAGTCCTCGAAGTCCGCCGAACTGCGATTCCTCGGCGACCGCCTCGGAGGTGTCACCGAATGATCGCCCTCCTGATCGCCGGCGCCGTGTCGCTGGTGTTCACACTGCTGCTCACGCCGCTGTTCATCAAGCTGTTCCACCGCCTCGGCTGGGGACAGTTCATCCGCGACGACGGCCCGCAGTCGCACCACACGAAGCGCGGCACGGCGACGATGGGCGGCATCGTCCTCATCATCGGTGCGGTGCTCGGCTACTTCGTCGGGCACCTGGTCGGCCGTGACTCGATCACGCTGTCCGGGCTGCTCGTGCTGTTCCTGATGGTCGGCCTCGGTTTCGTCGGCTTCATCGACGACTTCCTCAAGGTCCGGCGCCAGCGGAGCCTCGGGCTCGGCGGCTGGGCGAAGGTGCTCGGGCAGGTGATCGTCGGCGTGATCTTCGCGACCGTGGCGCTCGTCGTCCCGACCGCGAACGGCAAGCCGCCGGCGTCCACCATGGTGTCGGCGATCCGGGACATCCCGTGGCTCGACTTCATGGCGCTCGGCACCGTGATCGGCACCATCCTGTTCCTGGCCTGGATCGTCCTGCTGACGGTCTCGACGTCGAACGGCGTCAACGTGGCGGACGGCCTCGACGGCCTCGCCACCGGGTCGAGCATCCTGGCGATCGGGTCGTACGTGATCATCGGGTTCTGGCAGTCGAACCAGATCTGCGGCGGCGCGCGTCTCGACGCCAGCACCGAGCACGCCTGCTACACGGTGACGAACCCGCTCGACCTGGCGGTCGTCGCGGCGGCGGTCTGCGGTGGCCTGATCGGCTTCCTCTGGTACAACACCTCGCCGGCGCAGATCTTCCTCGGCGACACCGGCTCGCTCGGCCTCGGCGGTGCCCTCGCCGGTCTCGCGATCCTCAGCCGCACCGAGCTCCTGCTCGTCCTCATCGGCGGCCTGTTCTTCATCGTCACCGGCTCGGTCATCCTGCAGCGGGCGTACTTCAAGATCACCCACGGCAAGCGGATCTTCCGGATGAGTCCCCTCCACCACCACTTCGAGCTGAAGGGGTGGGCCGAGGTGACCGTCGTCGTCCGGTTCTGGATCATCGCGGGACTCTGCGTCGCCGCGGGTGTCGGACTCTTCTACCTGGAATGGATCGCACGAGTTGGTTGACGCCCGCCTGGAAGGTCTCGACAGCTGGTACGCCGAGGGCTGGAAGGGCCTGAACGTCGCGGTCCTCGGCCTCGGCGCCACCGGGTTCTCGGTCGCCGACACCCTCGTCGAGCTCGGCAGCGCGGTGACGGTCTACTCGACCGACGCCCCGTCGGACAGCGTCGAGCTGCTCGACGTGATCGGTGCGCAGTTCGTGCAGACGCCGCTCGACTCCGTGCCCGACGCGCTCCAGACGCAGGCGCCGGACGTCGTCGTCGTGTCGCCCGGTCTGCCACCGCACAACGCCACCGTGCAGTGGTCCGTCGCGAACAGCACCGTCTGGGGTGACATCGAGCTCGCCTGGCGCGTGCGCGACAAGGTCGTGCGCGGTCCGGTCGCGGCCCCGTGGATCACGATCACCGGCACGAACGGCAAGACCACCACGACGCAGCTCACGACCGCGATGTACGAGGCCGGCGGCCTGCGTGCCGTGGCCTGCGGCAACATCGGCGTGCCCGTGCTCGACGTCGTCCGCGACCCGGACGGCTTCGACGTCCTCGTCGTGGAACTCTCGAGCCACCAGCTGCACTACATGCCGACGTCCGGCGACGGCGCCGTGGTGCCCCTCGCCAGTGCGTGCCTGAACATCGCCGACGACCACCTCGAGTGGCACGGCTCCGCCGAGGCCTACCGCGCCGCGAAGGCCAAGGTCTACGAGCGCACCGTGATGGCGTGCGTCTACAACACGACCGACGAGGTCACCCGGCACATGGTCGAGGAAGCCGACGTCGTCGAGGGCTGCCGTGCCGTGGGCTTCGGCCCGGGCATCCCCGCGCCCGGCGACGTCGGGGTGGTCGAGGACGTCCTGTGCGACCGCGCCTTCGCCGAGAACCGACAGAGCAGCGCACTCGAGCTCGCGACCGTCGCCGACCTCGAGCAGGCCGGTCTCGCCAGCCCGCACATGACGATGAACGTCCTCGCCGCCGCAGCGCTCGCCCGTTCCGCCGCCGTGCAGCCGAGCGCGATCCGGTCGGCCGTGCAGGGCTTCCGCGCTGACCACCACCGCACCGAGCTCGTCGCCACCGCCGAGGGCATCGCCTGGGTCGACGACTCGAAGGCGACGAACCCGCACGCGGCCACCGCGTCGCTCGCGTCCTTCGACACGGTCGTCTGGATCGTCGGGGGCCTGTTCAAGGGCGTCGACGTCGACGGACTCGTCGAGCGGTTCGGTCCGGACGTCCGTGCCGTCGTGGTGATCGGCACCGACCGCAGCCCCGTGCTCGAGGCATTCGCGCGACACGCGCCCGGGGTGCCCGTCCTGCAGGTCGAAGCAGCGGACACTGATCAGGTCATGCCCGAGGCGGTCCGGCATGCCGCATCGGTCGCGAGGCCGGGCGACACGGTCCTCCTCGCCCCCGCCGCGGCGTCGTTCGACCAGTTCGGCTCCTACGCGGACCGGGGCGAGCGCTTCGCGGCCGCGGTCCACGAGCACCTGGGAGGCAACGCCGATGGCGACGACGGATCTTCCGCAGGGGCGTAACGGCCACGACCGGGGCGCTCGGACGACGTCGGGCACGGGCACGGGTGCCGCGCCCACCCGCACCACGAACCGCGCCGTCGTCGCCGTCAAGAACGTCTTCGTCGCCGAGTCGAGCACCTTCTACACGATCCTCGGGGTGACGCTCTTCCTCGTCGTGTTCGGTGTCGTCATGGTGCTGTCGTCGTCGAGCGTCGAGCAGTACGCCGCGACGCACGACTTCTTCGGCGCGGCGTCCCGTCAGGGCCTGTACGCCGTCCTCGGCGTGCCCCTCATGCTCATCGTCAGCCGGGTGCCCGCGCGGCTCTGGCGGAAGTGGGCGATGCGGCTGCTCGGCGCGGCCCTCGCACTCCAGCTGCTCGTGTACACGCCGCTCGGCATCGACGTGCAGGGCAACCGGAACTGGATCGGCATCGGCTCGTTCACCGCGCAGCCGTCCGAGGTCGTCAAGCTCGGACTGGTGCTCGGCATCGGCGCGATCATGTACGTCAAGCGGGACAAGCTCGACGACTGGAAAGAGGTCTTCATCCCGGTCGGGATCGCCTCGCTCCTGTCCCTCGGGCTGGTGATCCTCGGTGGCGACCAGGGCACGGCGATGATCATGCTCATCCTCGTGCTCGGCGCGCTCTACGTCGGCGGGGCCCGGGCGAAGCACCTGCTCGTCGGCGTGGTCGCGATGGCCGTGCTGCTGCCGTTCGTCACGATGGCGTCGGCGTCCCGCCAGGTCCGAATCAGCGCCTGGCTCTCCGGCTGCACGGACTCGAACCAGTACGCCGACCTGTGCTGGCAGCCCGTGCACGGCATGTGGGCACTGGCGTCGGGCGGCGTGTTCGGTGTCGGGCTCGGCAACTCGAAGGCGAAGTGGTCCTGGCTGCCCGAGGCGGACAACGACTACATCTTCGCGATCATCGGCGAGGAACTCGGGCTCATCGGCGCCGTCGTCGTCCTGGCGCTCTTCGTGGTGCTCGCCGTGAGCATGATCAAGGTCATCCGGCAGTCGAAGGACCCGTTCGTGAAGACCGTCACGGGCGGCATCCTCGCCTGGATCATCGGCCAGGCGCTCGTGAACATCGCCGTGGTCCTCGGGCTGCTGCCCGTCCTCGGCGTCCCCCTCCCACTCATCTCGGCCGGTGGGTCCGCGCTGATCATGACGCTCGTCGCCATCGGCGTCGTGCTGTCGTTCGCGCGCGACCTCCCCGGCAAGAACGGCCCGACCGGCCGTGACCCCCTCGACGGCCCGACCGGCCGCAGCACCCTGAACGGAACACTCCGGTGAGCAAGTACCTCTTCGCCGGCGGCGGCACCGCCGGCCACGTCAACCCGCTGCTCGCGGTCGCCGACCGGTTGACCGAGCGCGAAGCGGACGCCGAGGTCATCGTCCTCGGCACCGCGGAGGGGCTCGAGTCCCGGCTCGTCCCGATGCGCGGCTACGAGCTGCTGACCATCCCGCGCCTGCCGTTCCCGCGCAAGCCGAACGCAGCCGCGCTCCGCTTCCCGCAGCGGTTCTGGGGCGCGGTCAAGCGCACCGAGCAGATCATCCGCGAGCACGACGTCGAGGTCGTCCTCGGCGTCGGTGGCTACGCGGCCGCCCCGGCCTACATCGCGGCCAGGCGCACGGGCACCCCGATCGTCGTGCACGAGCAGAACGCGAAGCCCGGCCTGGCGAACCGCCTGGCGGCCTTCCTCACCGAGCACGTCGGCCTGACCTTCTCGAACACCCGGCTCCGGCACGGCCGGCTCGTCGGCATGCCGCTCCGCCGCGAGATCGAGTCGCTCGACCGCCGTGCCAGCCGCGCCGAGGGCCTCGCCGAGTTCGGGCTGGACGCCGACCGTCCGGTCCTGCTCGTCACCGGCGGGTCCTCGGGCGCGCGGAGCATCAACCGCACGGTGAACAAGGCGGCGGCGACGATCGTCGGCGCGGGCTGGCAGGTCCTGCACGTCGTCGGCAGCAACTCGGACATCGGCCCGAGCGACCTCGACGGCTACCACGTGCTGCCGTACTGCGACCGGATGGATCTGGCGTACGCGGCGAGCGACTTCGTGGTCTCCCGTGCGGGAGCCGGCATGGTGTGCGAGCTCACCGCCGTCGGGCTGCCGAGCGTCCTGGTGCCGTACCCTGTCGGCAACGGCGAGCAGCGCCACAACGCGAAGGACGTCGTCGACGCCGGGGGAGCGGTCCTGGTCGCCGACGCGGAATTCGACGAGGACTGGGTGACGTTCCAGCTCCTGAACATCCTGCAGGACCGGGCCCGGATCGCGGACATGACGGTGCGCGCCGGCAGCGTCGGGCACCGCGACGGCGCCGACCGGATGACCGACCTCGTCCTCGACGCGGCGAAGCGCGCACGAGGCGCGAAGGACGCGCCCGCCGCGAAGGACTCGCCCGCCGCGAAGGACTCGCAGGACGCGCCAACCGCGCAGGACGACAGCACCACGGAGGAACGATGACCATCAAGCCGGACCTGACGCAGCCGATCCCGGACGACCTCGGCACGGTGCACTTCGTCGGCATCGGCGGCTCCGGCATGAGTGGCATCGCCCGGCTGTTCCTCGCCGCCGGCCACCGCGTGACGGGCAGCGACTCCCGCGAGACCGCCACCACCGGCACGATGCGCGACCTCGGCGCCGAGGTGCACATCGGCCACGATGCCGCGAACGTCGGCGACGCGGACACCCTCGTCGTCACGAGCGCGCTCTGGCCGGACAACCCCGAGCTCCTCGAGGCACAGCGCCGCGGCATCCCCGTCCTGCACCGCTCGCAGGCCCTCGCCGCGCTGATCGCCGAGCACCGCTTGGTCGCGGTCGCGGGCGCTCACGGCAAGACCACCTCGACCGGCATGATCGTCACCGCCCTGGTCGAACTCGGCCTCGACCCGAGCTTCGTCAACGGCGGGGTCATCCAGTCGCTCGGCACGAGCTCGGCACCGGGGTCGAGCGACCTGTTCGTCGTCGAGGCCGACGAGTCCGACGGCTCGTTCCTGCTCTACGACGTCGCGGTCGCGCTCGTCACGAACGTCGACGCCGACCACCTCGACCACTACGGCAGCGAGGAGGCCTTCACCGAGGCGTTCGTCGAGTTCGCCGCGAAGGCCTCCGAGCGGGTCGTCATCTCGAGCGACGACGCGGGCGCGAAGGCCGTCACCGCCGGTGTCCGCCAGCGGGAGGACGCCCCCGAGGTCGTCACCTTCGGCGAGGCCGCCGACGCGGACGTCCGGATCGAGGGCGTCACCGAGTCCGCCGGCGTCGAGGTCGACTTCCGCGCGGGCGGCGAGGCGTACCACCTGACCCTCCGCGTCCCCGGACGCCACAACGCGATCAACGCCGTCGGCGCGTTCGCGGTGCTGACCGGACTCGGCGTCGCCCCGGCGGACGCGATCCGCGGCATCGAGTCCTTCGGCGGTACACAGCGGCGCTTCGAACTGCACGGTGTCGAGCGCGGCGTGTCCGTGTACGACGACTACGCCCACCACCCGACCGAGGTCGCCGCGGCGCTCAAGGCCGCCCGCAACGTCGTCGGCGACGGCCGGATCATCGCGATCCACCAGCCGCACCTGTACTCCCGCACGCGACTGATGGCCGGGGACTTCGCGAAGGTCTACGAAGAGCTCGCGGACCACACCGTCGTGCTCGACGTCTACGGCGCCCGCGAGGACCCGGAGCCCGGTGTGACCGGTGCCCTCGTGCAGGAGCGCTTCGCGGACCAGTCCCGCGTGGAGTTCCTGCCCGACTGGGACGAGGCCGCCGCCCGTGCCGCCGCCGTGGCGCGCGAGGGCGACATCATCATGACGCTGAGCTGCGGCGACGTGTACCGGATCATCCCCCAGGTCATCGGCGCCCTGCAGCACGACGAGAGCGCGCTGTCCCGGTGAAGCGTCCGGAGGGGTTCGACGAGCGTCCGGAGCAGCCGGACGCACCTGCCGGTGACGCCCAGGCGCCCCGGCAGCGCCGTGCCCCGCTGATCCCGCGGCGTCCGTCCCGGGACGCACGGCAGGACGTCCGGGAGGCGCAGCCCGACCCCGCCCCGCAGGACACGGTCGACGAAGCGGTCGCGTCCACTGCCCAGGAGGAGTCCGGCACGTCGACCCGCGACCGAGCGGGCGCCTTCGCCGGCGCCGCCGGTCGTCGCCTCGGTGCCGGTATCGGTGCCGGTATCGGCGCCGGGTTCTCGACCGTCAAGGACCGGCTGCGCGAGTACACGCCCGACGAGGACCATCCCGAGTCACGCCCCGCGGAGCGCGCCGTCGTCGACGACCTGCACGCGGACGCGGACCGGAACCACGACGCCCACGAGACCCCGATCGGCGCCGGTGTCCGGGCCGCCGAGACCGCCCGAGAGGCCCGGGTCGCCAAGCGTCGCCGTCGCCTGCTCGAACGCGCCGAGGTCCGCCGCTTCACGCGTCGCAGCAGGCACCGCCGCGCCGCCTGGATCACCGCCGCGAGCATCGTCCTGGTGTTCGGCGTGTCGATCCTCGTCGCGGTGTTCTCGCCGCTGATGGCCCTGCAGACGATCGAGATCAAGGGCACGAACCGCGTCGACGAGACCCAGCTCCGGCAGGCCCTCTCCGACCAGATCGGCACCCCGCTCGCCCGGCTCGACTTCGACGCCATCAAGAAGGACATCGCCGGCTTCCCCCTGATCGAGAGCTACGTGACCGAGGAGGCGCCGCCGCACACCCTCGTGGTGACCGTGACCGAGCGCACCCCGGTCGTGGCCGTGCAGTCGGGGAAGTCCTTCGACCTGGTGGACCCGGCCGGCATCGTCGTGCAGTCCTCGCCCACGCAGCCCGCGAACATGCCCGTCGCCGACATCGGCAGCGCGAAGCTCGGCTCGTCGGTGTTCCGCACCATGACCGAGGTCGTGCTCGCGCTCCCGTCGACGGTGCGCCAGCAGGTGACGAGCGTGAAGGCGTCGACCGCGGACGACGTGACGCTCACCCTGAAGGACGGGTCGAGCGTGGTCTGGGGCAACCCGGAGCAGTCGGACGCCAAGGCGGCCCTGCTCGCGGCCCTCGTGAAGGACCACGCGGCCCGGAACCCCGGTGTCGTCGTCGAGTACGACGTCAGCGCGCCGGACAACGGCGTCATCCGGTCGAAGGATTGACGACGTCAGCGCGACAGCACCGTCGTGAGCAACGGCGTCATCCGGTCGAAGGATTGACGACGTCAGCGCGACAGCACCGTCGTGAGCAACGGCGTCATCCGCGCGAAGAAGTAGCGGAAGAAGTCGCGGAATCGCGCGACACGCGGCGTGGCGGGGCGACAGTGCCCGGAGCGCACCCGTAGCGTCGAAGCCAGCACCACATCTACCAGCATTGCCCCTGAACTTCAAGTAGAGGTTGAGGGTTCGACCGGAGGCCTGACTGACGTGACCACGAACCACAACTACCTCGCCGTCATCAAGGTCGTCGGTGTCGGCGGCGGCGGCGTCAACGCCGTCAACCGCATGATCGAGCTCGGCCTCCGTGGGGTCGAGTTCATCGCGATCAACACCGACGCGCAGGCACTGCTCCTCAGCGACGCCGACGTCAAGCTCGACGTCGGCCGCGAGATCACCCGTGGCCTCGGCGCCGGCGCGGACCCCGAGGTCGGCCGACGAGCCGCCGAGGACCACGCCGAGGAGATCGAGGAAGCGCTGGCGGGCGCCGACATGGTGTTCGTCACCGCCGGCGAGGGCGGTGGGACCGGCACGGGTGGTGCGCCCGTGGTCGCCCGCATCGCGAAGTCCATCGGTGCGCTCACCATCGGTGTCGTGACGAAGCCGTTCAGCTTCGAGGGCAAGCGTCGCCAGTCCCAGGCCGAGAACGGCGTCGCCGGGCTCAAGGACGAGGTCGACACGCTCATCGTCGTGCCGAACGACCGTCTGCTCGAGATCAGCGACCGCGGCATCTCCATGGTCGAGGCCTTCGCGACCGCCGACCAGGTGCTGCTCGCCGGCGTGCAGGGCATCACCGACCTCATCACGACCCCGGGTCTCATCAACCTCGACTTCGCCGACGTCAAGTCGGTCATGCAGGGCGCCGGCTCCGCGCTCATGGGCATCGGCTCCTCGCGGGGTGCCGACCGGGCGATCAAGGCGGCCGAGCTCGCCGTCGCGTCCCCGCTGCTCGAGGCCTCGATCGACGGTGCGCACGGTGTGCTGCTCTCGATCCAGGGCGGCTCGAACCTCGGCATCTTCGAGATCAACGACGCGGCCCGCCTGGTGCAGGAGGCCGTCCACCCCGAGGCGAACATCATCTTCGGTGCGGTCATCGACGACACCCTCGGCGACGAGGTCCGCGTGACCGTCATCGCCGCGGGCTTCGACGGTGGTGAGCCGCAGCAGCAGCAGAAGGAACGTCGTTCGAGCTACGTCGACCCCGAGGCCGGCGCCACCCTCCCGGTCGCCTCCGCCGTCGGCACCGGCGCGATCGAGGACTCGTCGCCCTCCTGGGCGTCGCAGGAGCACGAGGCGCCGGCGCAGCGCGCCGCCGACCCGGCCTTCGACGACGATGACGACGAGCTCGACGTCCCCGACTTCCTGAAGTAAGCAGCGTTGCCAGACGACCCGCGCCTCCCGTCCGCCTCGTCCCACGACGACGGACTGGAGGCGCGTCTCGCGTCCGTCAGGCAGGGCATCTCCGACGCGGCGCGAGCCGCAGGGCGGTCGGCTGACGAGCTGACGCTCGTCGTCGTCACGAAGTACCACCCAGCGTCGCTCGTCCGCGAACTCGCCGCGCTCGGCGTGACCGACGTGGGGGAGAACCGCCACCAGGAGGCGCAGGCGAAGGCTGCGGAACTCGCCGACCTGCCGCTCACCTGGCACTTCGTCGGGCAGCTGCAGTCGAAGAAGGCACGGCAGGTCCGGCGCTACGCGCACGTCGTGCAGTCGCTGGACCGTGACTCCGTCGTCGACGCGTTCGCCCCGACCGAGGCGGACCCGGAGCCGCCCGTCGTGGACGGGTTCGTGCAGGTGAACCTGACCGACGACCCGGGCCGCGGGGGAGTGCAGCCCGACGACGTCGAGGCGATGGTGTCGCGGGTGCTCGCGACGGGCACGATCCGTCTGCGCGGCGTGATGGCCGTCGCACCGCTCGACGAGGAACCCCGCGCCGCGTTCGCCCGGCTCCGGTCGATCTCCGAACGCGTGGTGTCGCTCGCGCCGGACGCCGCGGACATCTCCGCGGGGATGAGCGGCGACTACGCCGAGGCGATCGCGGAGGGCGCGACACACCTCCGGATCGGCACCGCAATCACGGGAGAACGGCCGGTCACGCCCTAGCCTCGTCCCAAGGGCATCCACGAGCACGAACTCCGGAGGAACCATGGCCAACCCGCTGAAGAAGACGATGGTCTACCTCGGCCTCGCCGACGAGGAACTCGACTACGAGGACGAGCAGCCGCAGCAGGCTGCCCCCGCGCGGCAGCATGCCCCGGAGGCGAAGGCAGCCGCGCCACAGGAGTCGGCCGCACCGGCGGACGCTCCCGCCGCCGCGGCTCCGGCCGCGGCCCCGGCCGCCGCTCCGGCGCCCAAGACGCACACCCACCAGCGCGGCGCCCAGGTCACTCCGCTCCGCCGCTCGCACACGACCGCACAGAAGGCGACCCCGGTCCAGGAAATGAACGAGATCCTCACCGTCCACCCGCGCGAGTACAAGGACGCTCAGTCCATCGCCGAGAGCTTCCGCGACGGCATCCCCGTCATCATCAACCTCTCCCAGATGACCGAGAACGACGCCCGTCGCATGATCGACTTCGCGTCCGGCCTGTCGCTCGGCCTGTACGGCAAGATCGAGCGCGTCACGAACAAGGTCTTCCTCCTGTCGCCCGCACACGTCGCAGTGAGCGGTGAGCCGGCTGAGGTAGAGTCCGACATCGAGGCGAACTTCTTCGCCCAGTCCTGAGCCGCCCGCGGCCACCCGCCCGTGAGCGTCGTCGCATGACGCCGCTCGCCCGAGACGAGCGAGCCCCATCGTGTCCGTGATCCTAGGGATCATCTCCCTCGCACTCCTGCTGTACTTCTTCGTGATGTGGGGGCGGTTCGCGCTCGACCTCGTGCAGAACTTCAACCGGTCCTGGCGACCGCGCGGGGGACTGCTCGTGGTCTCCGAGTTCGTCTACACGATCACCGACCCGCCGATCCGCGCGGTCCGGCGGGTCCTGCCGCCGCTCCGCATGGGGCCGGTGGCACTCGACTTCGGCTGGACGATCGTCATGCTCGTCGTGATCATCGCCCGGGTCGTCGTCAACGGGATCGCCGTCGCGGTCTGACCCGATCCGGGTCCTTCCCGGGTCGATCCTGGCCCGCGACACGCGCCGCGCCGAGAGCGCGGTGATCGTTCCGGTCCGTCGTCGGTGTACGGTGGTCGGGATCGATGCTCGCCTCCGGCGCGGCATCCGCACCACAGGGCGCGACTGGTAGGTTCGGTCGCGACGCAAGTGGTTCCACACGTTCAGCAGTTCTATTGAGGTGACGGCAATGGCTTTGACGCCGGAAGAC
>Ga0153924_1000978_pt1 | contig 16044 bp, 9 predicted proteins | sample TSNJ008MetaG_FD_104709 | JGI IMG/M metagenome (GOLD analysis project Ga0153924, IMG submission 104709) | Attine ant fungus gardens microbial communities from New Jersey, USA - TSNJ008 MetaG | ecosystem: Host-associated > Fungi > Mycelium > Unclassified | place: USA: New Jersey, Wharton State...
ACAATAAAGGCAGAGTTTCCTAGTGTTGTAATTAAAGCATTGACACCGGCAGAAATCTTCTTTATTTCACGTTTGACTAGAAATTCAGTAAAGGAAGTGTTGCTCAGATTGAAATCAGCTGGTTTAGATGCTCTTCCTGGAGGAGGAGCCGAGATTTTTGATCCAGAGGCGAGAAACATGATTGTCAAGGGAAAATGTTCTAGTCAAGAGTGGCTAGAAACTGCGCGCCAAGCCCATGAGATAGGATTGAAGAGTAATTGCACAATGCTATTTGGTCATGTAGAGAAGCCTGCACATATTGTTGATCATATTTTACAGATCAGAGAACTTCATAAAAAAACACGCGGCTTTACTACCTTTATTCCTTTAAAGTTTAGCCTAGAGAACACCGAGCTGGAAAAGAAGAATATAATCACGAGTGAAAGTCCTTCAACATATGATTTGAGAGTCATCGCTGTGTCGAGGTTGCTGCTGGCAAATGTACTCAATAACGTGTCAGTCTATTGGGTGGCATTGGGTAAAAAATTGGCTCAGGTCGCGCTGTCATATGGAGGCAACGATATGGTTGGAACTGCGTTTTCAGAGGAGATATTCAGGGCTGCGGGCAAAAATACAGGTACTTCTGTTGAAGAATTAGCTAGTTTGATTAAGGAAATTAAGAGAGAAGCTGTTCAAAGAGATACATTCTTTAATATAATAAAAAGATTTGATTGATGATAGACCATTTCACCTTCGATATACTAACCTTGGAGGTAAGATTGAAGATCGATCTTGTGTATGCGGGATTCAGGCGAAATTCAATTGTGAAACCAACGGAAGCAGCCCTCTCTCCTGTCCCATTATGAGCATTTTCTTGATAGACTTTTCGCCATCCGGTCCCATATCAACAGTGATATCATTTACATACATTTTGACGAATTTTGCCATAATATGTTTTGGTTGCCCCCTGCTATACTTCATTGCATAATCCATTGCAGCATTTCTATGTTTGAGGCCATAGAGGATTGAATCTTTGAAAAGCTTTTTGAATTTTCTGATTTCTTCAACGGTCATTGATTTGATACTTGCTACATTGATCCCTAGTGGTACAGGCAGCCCATCGGTTTCGGTATACCACCAAGCACCCAGATCAAGTATATTGTATAAGTGTGAATCATAGTGGGTAATCTGGGATTCATGAATAACCAAGCCTGCATCAACTTTATCTGATAAAACCGCGTCAGGAATTAGCTGAAAATTTATTTCTTTTTTTTTAAATTTTCCGAGAACTAGATTTAACAATAAATTGGCAGACGTCATCTTTCCTGGAATGGCGATTGTACAACTTTTTAATTGACAAAGTGACAGCTGTTCTTTTGATATTACTACTGGACCATAGTTATAGCCAAAGCTCGCGCCACAGCGTAATATAGCGTAGTTCTTCAAATAGGCATATGCATGAGCTGAAACTGCGGTCACGTCGAGCTCATGTTTTAGGGCACGTTTGTTAAGAGTTTCGATATCTTCTATAACATGTTTAATCTTAAAAAAAGGAGATTTTACTTTACTTGCTTCAATACCATAAAACATGAAAGCATCATCAGCGTCAGGAGTGTGACCCACTGTGATCTCTCTCATATCTAAATCAACGCTCGAATACAATTTACTAAGCGATCTTTTCCTTCTATTCTATTCTTACGAAGATTATAATAAAAATCAAGCATACTGTAACCTCCTTTTTTCGCGTATTAAACTTTAGCCAGAATGAACGAAACTTATTGCACGATCATGTAGAATTTTCGCAAATTGATGCATATCAATATTTTTGAATGAGCTAATGTTTTTTAATAAATCTGGCTCTTGTCCTTCCTGTATTATTTCTCTTCCATGTAGCCACTCACTGATTTTATCTCTTAGTCTTGGAGGACATATCTTACTATGGTAAATGCAACCAAGTGATCCATTAACCATTTCATTTAAGTGATCATCACCCTTTTCTTCGTGAAAATGTGGATTCCGTGTCTCTACCTGCATAATCTCTATACCTTTGTCCATAGCGTCCTGATTTTCTGTAGGCAAAATTCCTCCAAATTCCTCCAATATATTCACTACTTCATACGGCTCCACGGAAAAACCAGAGGAGTAAGTTAAAAGCTCTGCTAATTTCATAGACATGCAATGTTCACCTGAATTGCCTGTGCGCATAACTTCAGTTTCAAATCCGGTGTAGTATGATACCAAGTCATTAAGATATTGATTTGTTATTTCAGACACTCTTCCCCATTTTCTCATTTCATGTGTCTGTCCGCTCTCAGACCATTTTGGTTTATAAATCCATGAGATACGGACCATTGTATACGGTGTATTAGACATTGCGATCCCCGATGCGAAGATTTTTACATATTCGTTCACGGAGCCAGGAATGTAATTGTCAGCGTCGATAAATCCAACATATTCTTTGCCCGCCATCTTTGCAAGGAGCATTCCAATAACCATCCCCTCAGCCTTACCGTTCCTGACAATATCATCTGGACCAAATATACTGGTATAGCCAACATCCTTTAGAGCATCAGATAAGCCAGGATCCTTTTGATGCAGAATCAACGTATTTTTTCCAACAAACCGATTGAACTGGTCAAGGGCCTCCTTTTCTAGTTTAAATCTGTCTACCGGTTGTCTGGGACTATTAGAAACAATAATCGTTAAACAATCATGAGGGATCCCACTCAATACGCCCTCGAGTAGCTTTAAGCGTTCTCCTTTAATGGGTATCACAATAGCCATTTTCCTTTCGATTTCTGATATCTCTGCATTTCCCACACTTCTAATGGCTTCAGACGCTGGCCTACCTTCGTTAAAAGCAGAATCCAGCTCATAGACACGCTGAACACCATGAAGACTAATGGCTCCGAATCTTTCCGTATACCGTGGCAGGTCAAGTTTCATACAAAATTAAATAAGGTAATTGTATGTATTAAGGATATAACTTCAGAATATACTCCGAAATATTATTATTTTTTATGAGGCGACAATACTCTAATAAATAAGCAATAAGAGGAAAGCGAGTTTTCCCCATCGTATGCGTACATTATTGCAGAGCCGATCACCATGATACTAGGCAACGTTTAATAGTCCTCCATCGAATTTTTTTCGACTATAGATGCCGAAATTCAAATCTACTCAAGATATTTTGAGAATTATTGGTAATAAAGAGCAAATCCGTAACTTTGGTGTTATCGCTCACGTTGATCATGGCAAGACGACCATGAGTGATAGCCTTTTGGCCGCGTCAGGTATTATTTCTCCTTCGGTAGCAGGTCAGGCTCTCGCACTCGACTCCATGAAACTTGAACAAAACCGACAAATGACTATTCGTGGAGCTAATGTCACACTGTTCTATGAGAGTCAAGGCAAGGAATATGTAATTAACATGATTGACACGCCAGGCCACATCGACTTTACAGGAAGAGTCACCCGCGCACTCAGAGCAATTGACGGTGTAGTAGTCGTGTCTGATTCAGTAGAGGGAATTATGACTCAGACAGAAACAGTAACAAGACAGGCTCTCGAAGAACGAGTGAGGCCTGTTCTGTATATCAACAAAATTGACAGGTTAGTAAAAGAACTAAGGTTAGACCCGTCGGCAATGCAAAAATGGCTGTCGAACATAATCGCTGAATTCAATAGGCTTGTTGATATTTATGCTGAAACAGAACTCAAAGAAAAATGGAAGGTTAGCATACAGGGAAATAGCGTTGCTTTTGGTTCTGCGAAAGATAGATGGGGCTTTAACTTTGCGATGGCCCAAAAAAAGGGCATCAGTTTCAAGGATGTCTACGATGCATATACCTCAGAAGATCCAAACTTTATAAAGATGCTGGCCGAAAAGGCGCCATTACACGATGCAGTTCTAGGGATGGTTGTCCAACATCATCCTCCACCTCATGTAGCGCAGAGATACAGGATACCTAAGATCTGGGGTGGCGATTTAAAATCAGATGTTGGCAGATCTCTTTCATCCTGCGATGAAAATGGGCCAGCTGTTATGATGGTGACAACAATCAATGTCGATCCTCAGGCAGGCAGAGTTGCAACGGGAAGACTCTTTTCCGGAACTGTTAAGGACGGAGATGAAATATTCTTGATAGACGCGAAAAGGCCTGGAAAAATTCAATCTGTAAATATCTATATGGGAAACACTAGAGAAGTGGTAAGCATATTGCCTGCAGGCAATATACCTGCTTTGTTGGGCGTGGATTATGCTATTGCAGGCGAAACAATTTCTACTGTAAGAAATATTCAAGCATTTGAATCTATAAAATACGTTTCAGAACCTGTAGTTACGATTGCGGTTGAGCCAAAGCATCCAAAGGATCTACCTAAACTTGTTGAAGCGTTGAGGAGAATTACCGTGGAAGATCCAAATCTAATCGTCAAGATTAATGAGGAGACCGGCGAAACTCTGATGGCAGGAATGGGAGTGCTACATCTAGAAATTGCCACTTCTCTCTTACAGGAGGCAGGATTGGACATTACTACTACTCAGCCATTAATCAATTATAGAGAAACAATTCGTGGTAAAGCAGGGCCGATCATGAGCAAGTCGCCGAATAAACACAATAAAATCTTTATGCGCGTTGAACCACTTGCTGAAGACATAATCGAATTGATTAGGACTCGCCAAATCAGAGAAGATATGGATAAGAAGGAGATGGCGAAGATTCTTCGTGAAAAAGGTTGGAGCGCTGATGAAGCAAGGAATGTGGCCGCATTAGATGTAAGTGGCAATATATTACTCGATGAAACGAAGGGTGTTCAATTTATACAGGAGTCCATGGACTCGATTAAATCGGGTTTTGAGGATGTACTTTATTCTGGCCCGATAGCTCACGAAACTGTAAGGGGTGTCAAGTTCGTATTACATCACTTTGTTCCTCACGAAGACCCTGCACACAGGGGTTTAGCCCAATTGATGCCTGCTACTCGCAGATCTATGTTGGGTTCAATGCTTATTGCAGATCCTGTTCTTCTCGAACCTGTTCTAGGTATAGAGATTAAGTGTCCTCAGGAACAGATCGGCACAGTGGCAGGTATTTTATCAGGAAAACGAGGAAAGTTATTAAATGTAGAGCAAAAAGGTCTAATTTCTATCATACTAGGCGAAGTACCAGCGTCAGAGACATTTGATCTATCCGAAGTGATGCGTGGTGGAACCGCTGGTAAGGCTTTGTGGAGTACCTATTTTAAGACATGGCAGGCAGTGCCACAATCTTTATTCAGAACATTGGTTGGAGAAACAAGAAAGAGGAAAGGTCTAAATCCAGAGCCACCCACCCCAGATGAATTTATAGATAAAGAGTGAACTTGGATAGATTCAACTACTTTACAGCCATGCCGCCCCGCTCATTTGGTTGCATTGATTTGCTGTGCCTCCCCAACGCGTCTCGATGTTATTGGAAGATGAACTATTTGAGGTCATTCTGCACCGTCTATTTCCTCCAGATAAAAGCTAGCATTAACTAAACACATAGATAAGTGTTCTGTAAAAAGGCTTTTAAGTAGTTATAGGCACTCTATTGTGAGTGGAGACGAGTCAATTGCCTATTGATAGACAACGGTTCTCGATCCACTAAATTTGTGATGACAACAACATGTGTGGAATAGTAGGCATCTTGAGTAAAAAGGGTGAAAACGTTGTGCCGCTTGTCGGATCTATGCTCTCTTGTATGATAAATCGGGGTCCTGACGGAGCTGGAATAGCTGCTAATCGACGTGTAGTACAGTCAGACTCTTTTTCAGATTTAAAATATCACAAAATTTCTGGAGAGAGCGCTTTAGGCCACGTGAGACTTGCGATCGTAGGTGGTACTTGCGGACAGCAGCCGTTTAGTAGCTGTAATGGACGACTGACCATAGAGCATAATGGAGAGATATACAATTATAAAAGAATTCGAAAGAGATTACTAAAACACCATATATTCACTACTCAGACAGACAGTGAAGTTATCGTTCATTTGTTAGAAGATCATTTTAAAGAAGGAGATCTCGTGTATGCGATCAAGAAGACCGTTGCCGAACTAGATGGCGTTTACGCTCTTGTTATCAAAGACGAACAAACAGGTACTATGGCCTTGGTCAGAGATAGAATGGGTGTTAGACAGATCTATTATGGTGAAAATGATCGTTTAGTCGCCTTCGCATCTGAACGCAAGGCCTTGTGGACAATAGGAATGAGGGAACCGACAAACCGAGTCTTGCCAGGTTGTGTAGTGGTTATTGAACCAAATGGACAGTTAAGAGAGATCCAAGTATCCCGTCCTCCTGTATTGCCACCGAGGATAGTCTATAAGACTATTTCTTCAGCAGTAGATGCATACGAAAGAGCATTGCTCTCATCGATGAAGAAGCGTACTCAAGATTTTGATAAAATTGGGATAATCTTTTCAGGCGGAATCGACAGCGTAATGATCGCATGGTTAGCCAAAAAAATGGTCCGGGAAGTTGTTTGTTACACAGGTGGAGTTCATGGCTCAAGCGATATTGTGTTTGCACGACAAATAGCCAAGAAACTAGATCTTAAATTGAGAGTTAATGAACTGACAAACGACGAAGTAGAACAATTGATACCCGAGATTATTGACACTATTGAAGATACGAACGCTGGACAGATAGAGGTCGCAATCCCAGTCTATGCTGCCGTAAAGCTTGCACACGAAGATGGAATCAATGTAATGCTCACAGGGCAAGGAGCAGACGAACTTTTTGGCGGCTATCCATGGTATTCAAAGGTGCTTGAAAAAGAAGGATACCGAAAATTACGCGAGCACATGACCGAAGATTTGCTTTTGCTTTACAGAGAAACTCTAGAAAGAGAGGATAAAATTACGATGGCACATAGTATAGAGATGCGAGAACCGTTTCTTGACATGAATGTAATCAGTCTCTCAATGCAGATGGATCTGAAATTGAATGTGAAGAGCGCAGAAGATACGTTTGGAAAACATATACACCGAAAGTTAGCTCAGAAGTTGGGAATTCCTAGACACATCGCATATCGTATAAAGGAAGCTGCGCAGCATGGTTCGGGGATGCATAACGTAGTCGATGCAATTGCTAGAAAACATGGGTTTGATGAATCTACTATCCCTAAACGGTATTTTGATATCCTAAGATCACGTGAAAAAATAGGAAGCTCACAAAGATATGGATACCTATTCGAAAATGAAAAAATGTGGGTTGCTGAACCACATGTGCAAATGTATTTCGACAGCATTTCCAAGACATTGCCAACATTCGAACAAAACGTCGTGGCAAAACCATACAAAAGATAAGAAAATATCGAGATTCAGCAGGTTCTCCCTTTCATGTAAACTACCATCTGCTGCTGAGATGGAAGTGTCTGACCTGAACTGGGGTTGATAAACAAATTTTCAAATGATGCATTTCCCATCGAATCATAGGAATGGACGCTCCAATAATGATAAAGTGTTACCGGATATATACAATTTTCTATACGGAACCAATGGTTATTGGATTAAATACTCGACTAGAATATCAATAAAATATGGCGTATGCACATCCTGAAGTTCTAGTCGATACTCAATGGGTAGCTGACCACTTGAAAGATTTAGATGTTCGTATAGCTGAAGTAGACTACGACCCAAGATCCAATTATTCACTGGGTCATATACCAGGAGCTGTTTTGTTTGACTGGAAACAAGATATAAACCATCCGTTAAGTCGGAATGTTTTGAGTAAACAAGCCTGCGAAGATTTATTACAACAGAGAGCTGGCGTTAACAATGATACGAAATTAATCCTGTATGGAGATTTTAATAATTGGTTCGCAGCATTTGCGTTTTGGGTCTTTAAGTATTACGGTTACAAAGACGTTAGACTAATGAATGGGGGCAGAAAAAAGTGGTTGGTGGAAGACAGAACCGTGAGCAAAGAGATTCCGCAATATTCAACAGGAAATTTCAAGGCAGCAGATGCTGATAATAGTATAAGGGTATTTCTGAACTATGTCAAGGAATCGTTAGGGAGGGATGAGAGAGTAGCAATGGTCGATGTTCGAAGTCCAAAAGAATATACGGGCGATATTCTGGCTCCGCCAGAATATCCAACAGAACATGCTCAGAGAGGCGGACACATCCCTGGAGCAAAGAACATACCCTGGAGTTACGCTGTCAATGATAATGACGGGACCTTCAAATCAAGAGACGAATTAAAGAAGCTTTATGAATCAAATGGAATAACTCCTAACAAAGAAGTAATTGCGTATTGCAGAATAGGTGAAAGATCATCACATACATGGTTTGTTCTCAAGTACCTGCTTGGATACCCAGATGTTAAGAACTATGATGGATCATGGACAGAGTGGGGCAACATGATTGATAACCCTATAGAAAAATAGTTGTTCTCACTGATTAAATATCATTATATATCCTGATAATAACTTCCAGATAGTATAGTACAGCAAAATGGCTGCCGTAGGGCCAAGCCTCCTAACTACTATTTTTGCAGTTCAACATAATTCTCTTAAGTTGTGCTTCGTAATAGATAATTTGCCTAGATACAATACAAGATAATACAATAGAAGATTAAGTAACAAATCAACGCCGAGGTATTGTGTGCATTGTAACCAGACGAACCCTAACATTCAATAAATAGACGAGCCTTCTGGGCGGTGTGGAATATACAGAGCTTTGTGAATCAATATTTGATTTACACGAGGATATACGCTATGCTGCTGTTGTGGATGATGCAGGGCTACAAATTGCTGGTGGCATGCGTAGAGGCATCGATTCGATTGTAGACCAAACTAACGAGGAATTATATCTGGCTCAAACAGCTCTTCGTAAATCTATGAGAGAGCGGTTTGATGAAAATATGGGAAAAGCAAGGTTCGCATATGTAGAGCGCGAAAAAATTTCGATCTTGACATTCTATCTAAATAAAAACATTCTAATCGTAACGCTGGAACCTAACATAGATTCTCATACAGCTATTGATATCGCAGAAGATACGTTGGAATTGTTGCGTGCAAAGACCCAAAAATGAAATTTGCATGAATATACAGCTTATGAGGATCACGGGACGGTTGTCCTTGTGGTGACTAGTATATGGTGAAAAAATGTGCCTCCACATGGCTCCTCATCCTTTCAAATTATGCATCATCTTTAAATCTTCCTTGAATACATCTAAATCATGAGGAATGGTAATACCCCCAATAGAATCCTTTAGAGATAACGGTTTTCCCGTTTCTTCCGAAATGGTTTCTTTTTTCTTATTCCATACAGTCGAATTGAAATCCATAATCGATTTAGTGTATTTTGTGAGTTCATAATAACCCAGCGATTGAGACAGTCGTTGTAGATGAATACTCTCGACAGAATAAATTTTTGTCCATAATTCCTCGGTAATAAATGGACATATTGGGGCCAATAGAACTAAGATTGTCGAGAAGCATTTGTGCGAAGTAAATATGGCTGATCTTTGCCCCGATCGATCACAACTATCGTAAATACGTCCTTTAATCATTTCTATATAGTGTGCTGCGAATATATTCCATGTAAATTCCCTTATTTCATTTGCGGGAATGAAGAAATTGAAATTATCATATCCTTCTCTGCATTGATCGATCAGCTTGGATAATTCACCGATAATCCATCGATCAGATGCTGAGAGCATGGTAGGGGTCTTTGAAATGACATCAAACGAGGATAGAAATCTGCCAATATTCCATAGCTTTGATAAGAAATTCTTTGCGGATATGATTCTTCGTTCGGAGTAACGGAAATCGTAACCTAAATTACTTTCTGCTGCTGCCCATAACCGGAAAACATCCGCTCCGTGTCTACGTATAAGAGGAAAAGGATCGACCACATTACCTTTACTTTTGCTCATTTTTTCGCCTTTTTCATCTAGACCATATCCCATTATCCATGCATCAGACCATGGTAATCTACTCGTAAGTTGGAAGCATCGTAACAGTGTGTAATAAAGCCATGTTCTTATGATATCTTTTCCCTGGGGTCTCAGGGTAGTTGGATAAGTATAATCATGGAATTGCGAATTGTTCTTATATTTTGTGATAAACAGAGGACTAATACTAGAGTCCATCCATGTATCAAATGTTCTATCTTCTCCGATAAATTCAGTGCCGCCACAATTGCTACATTTTTCAAATGGAGGTCTTTCTTTCCATGGCCTGTAATATTTTCCCGCATCTGGCAAATTAGGACATCTGCAGTCAATACAATACCATATTGGAACTTCTGTACCATAAAATCGTCTTCTCGTGACAGGCCAGTCAATGGCAATGGAATTAAGCCAATTAAGCAAAATTTGCCTGTGCATATCAGGATGAAATGTGATTTTGTTTGCAAGTTCTCTTAATACAGGTATATAATCGATTTGCTTTACATAGTAATCTTCAAGTGATATGATTTCAATTGGAGTCTTGCTGCGCTCACATATTGGTGTCCTGTGCATAATATTTTCTTCTTTTTCAATAATCCCTATGTTTTTTAATTCTTCAACGATTTTTATTCTCGCTTCATTGACAGATAGGTTCGAATACGATCCCGCTGCAGAACTAGTCCTCCCGTATTCATCTAATGATACAATTTCTTTTAATCCTAGCTCGCGAAAGATTCGGACATCGTTTTCATCGCCGTAGCTGCAAACCATGACTGCACCTGACCCGAATTCCGGTTTGGCTGATGGGTGGGCCATTATCTTGACCTCCCTATTGAAAATGGGTATTATAGCATGCTTTTCTACTAGATTTAAGTATCGCTCGTCATTTGGATTTACAATAATTAATTGACATGCAAAAAGCAATTCTGGTCTAGTTGAAGCAATAATAATATTATTGTCAGTTTCCTTTACGGCAAATCTTATGTAAATCAGCTTTGTTGGAATGGTATCGTAGACGATTTCTGAGTCTGCAATAGTTGTGGCACACTGAGAACAATAATTGTTAGGTCTATTTGCACGATATACAAGATTCTGTTTCCATAGATAAATGAAAGTACTCTGTGTTAATGCTCTAAATTTCTCTGAATCCGTACGATAATACTCCTCAAAGTTACCACTTATGCCCAGAGTTTTCATGATTTGAATCATTTCATCTTCTAGATCGTCGAGGGCATGAGCACACAGTTCAAGAAACTTTTCTCGATCCGTCTTCCGCATCACGATTTTATATTTTTTTTCTGTGTAAATCTCAACTGGCAACCCGTTTCTATCTATCCCTATTGGGAATAACACATTATACCCCATCATTCTGGAAGTTCTCGCGATCATATCTATTTGCGAATAGTGAGCGGCGGCTCCGACATGCCAAGGTCTTCCTGATGGATAGGGAGGAGGAGTATCAATCACAAAAGCTTTTCTCGATTCGTCTATAGAAAACTTGTAGATCCCATTAGTGTCCCATTTTTGTAGAATGCTTCTCTCCAATGCAGGATTCCATAACTTGGATTCAATTCTGGGTACCATTTAACATGTCCATCTAATAGTTACACGGTTGGTCTTTCCATACGGTTATTAATGTATAGTTTGAATATTTGTTAACAATGGTCGATAGATTATTGCTGTTGCATGTGTTTCTAATCACAATAATAATAATTTTTTTCCTATTGACACTTTCTTGTTCTATTTTCTTTACAATGGTCATTTTTACTTCAAAAGTATCCGCAGAACTAGCAGGAAATTTGATGGTGCTTGCACTTGTACCACCTTCAATTCTAACAGTATTATTTCTGAATAAAGTTGTCTGCAGGTTATATGATAGATTACACGTCGTAATAACACCGTTGAGGAAATGATATTATAACACGGATTCTACTGTCATCTAAAGGTACTTTCCATTCCTTCCGGCAACGGAATTCTTATAATCGCATCTCAGCTAAGAGTTCATAGTGAAGACAGGGTCTTTTATTCCCATTGATCTGAAAGCTTCAAGTCGTTGTACGCATGCATAACATTGTCCACAATGCCCTCTGGCTTTAGTATGACAACTCCACGTCAATTCAAGCGGTACTTTCAGATCGATTGCTAGATTGATTATATCTTTTCTATCCATCTTGTTTAACGGAGTCACTATCACACAGGGCTCTCGATTGTAAAACGAACGGCCCTGCTTGAACAGCAAATTTATTTTTTCAATGTAATTCTGCGTGGCGTCTTTAAAAAAAGAACCATCATGGCTGTTGTGACCTCCCACAATCCATTTTATATTCAGAAATTCGGCATAGTGTGCAGCGATGGAATAAAAGATCAGATTTCTCGCAGGAACATATGATGACCATCTGCTATCGGATTGAGGGCAATTGAATGTCTTAACTGCCCTCTGAAAATCTGAACATTCTCTAATAAAGGGAATATCGATCTTCAATAAGCTTGAAATACATGCTCTCCTCGCCAATAGAACTGCAGCTTTTTTTTCTTTTTGAATTCTTCCATAACAATTAAAAGTAATGGCTGAAACATCTGTAAATTTTTCTTTCGCCCAATACAGACAGGTAGCAGAATCTAGACCACCTGAGAGCATCACCAGTGCCTTGGATTCTCGCATCATCTAATCGTTTTTTATTTCAGCAATCATGTGGGCGCCCTTATTGACTCCTTCATAGATATATACACCCAATGCTTCGATATTCTGAGGCATTTTTGGGGCTAGCAACTTTATTATTTCCAATGAAAGAGTTTCTACTGTTGCTTCACCTGACAATAGAAATGTTGTGAGTTTTGGCAATTGTAGATTGAAATATCCATGCGGCCCATCAAAAGAAATAAAATAATAAACTTCATCTTCCTTTTGTAAGTATTTTTTATTAATGAAGAATTTGTGGTCGATGACCTTTAGTGTTTCTTTAATTATGGTCTTCGCCTCACTAAAGTCTATCACAAGGTTATTTGTCATCTTGCCAATAATCTCCACCATAATGGTGGCAGTATGCCCATGTAGGACAGAACATTTCTCTACCGTTGGGAGAATATGTGCATAGTCGAATGCAAGCGAAGGATCTTCTATAAATATAGATCCTGTGTGCTGACTATTGGTAGAATCAAAGAAAAATAACGAGTTTAACTCATCCACCTTCGCTCCGTACTTCGAGTGTCCAAGGGCAATGAGATTGACATCAGGTAATTCATGTTTTATCAGCATGAATTTATCCAAGTCAGCCTTTGAATCAACTATTTCGATATAATTGTTACCTATTTTGAAATCGATCTTTGTGGTGGCACCATCTCTAATGTATAGCTCAGCATCATACTCATAAGATATTCCTAGAAACGACAACAGTTTTGATATGGAGAACTCCGTCCTGCTTCGTAATAAGCTTCCATAATTATCAAAATATCTGATGTCTCTATCAAGGACAACCTTTTCCATTAGAATATTGAAAAGAGGGATTCACATATAAATTCACCTTCCTGTTCTAAATTTTTTTATATTTTATTTTTGGTTCGGGTCTGTTGGGTTGCAGGTATTACAAACTGTGATAAACAACGTGAATAGTACTTAACGAATATTTCAAATAAACGGATCGAGTATATGCAAAACAAGGAATTAATTTCCTTGTAGCTCTATATACCTATTCCATCTACACGATTACGATGAAACGATATTTCAGAAGTTATAATTGCTTAACTTTGGAGAACAAACAGCCCAATTGTATGACTTCGCGTATGACATATCCAATAGTAACGTAGTAGCTCCTTCCAAATCTTGGCTTATACAAAGATGTGTTTTGCTTTCACAAATTGAAACTTAATCGATGGATCTTGGGGGCTATTTTGGTAGAAATGTAGAAATGAAAAAAGTTTAAGACTAACACTGCAATAGTTGTGGTTGTAGATTTCCGATCTACTGCGGTGAGTCAGAATTAGATGGACAAATTTTTTCATTATGTGTGAAAGGTGGTCAAATAAAGCTCCGGTACAGGTACAAACATTTCAATAATGTATAACATAATTCCATGAGATTTAATTCGTAATAGATTATTTCTTATGTCTAATCTGAATCGTTTAGTTCCATAGTACTAATTACACTAACCTAAAATAGAATTTTTGGAATCCGAAGGGCTCATGCATATGTGGTTCCGCTTTGGAAAATATTGGGATATCAGCTGCAAATATAAAAAAAATACTCAATGTATTCTAATCGTAAAATTAGATAAACGCATTCTAAACTAAATCTAACTAATTTGAATTATACGTATAATACCATCGTAAGAGATCAGAGTAGAATCGAATGAATTTTTCTTATTAGGAGCTTAGACGAAGTTCATATAATATGTAGAGTGAGTGGTGAAGTTGCAATGGTTTATTCGACAATTATTCCGCTGTTGGCTATCTTTAAAATAGGATACGAAATGGATCTATCTCAAGTAAAATCTATCAATAATGTGTTTTCAAACAGTAATCCTAACCAAATGAGCTGTGATTATAAGGATCGTACCATTGTGTTTGGAGATGTTAAATTTTGTTAATCATTAAATCCATATCAACAATTATTATGCTACTCATTATTACGTCTATTATTACGAATTTTGCAGCGGCTCAGCAATCAAAAAATATTGGGATTAAAATTACATCTCCTATAAAGGGCCAACTGATCCCTCTCCCTGATAATGATCTGAAAATTAGCGGAATTGCAGCTCATAATGGTTCGCTTACTTGTAATGTGTACATCATCGTAAATGATATAAAACCATATCAGAAAGCACTTCCTACTGGCGGGCATAATGACATAAAAGACTATTCAACATGGATCTATAATCTTGTTCCATCCTACACTACAATCAAGACAGGGACAAACAAGATAACTTCGAAGCTAGCATGCCAGGGAAATAATACTAAAACTGGTAACACTTCGCTAACACAGTATTATGGCATAAATGTTACAGGCACAGCACACTCACTCAAAAATCCAAGTAATAGTAATATGAGTAATATTAATTTTAATAATAATAAAAAACAAACTAGTATAGAAAAAGGGAACGTACCAATAACGAATGACCGTATAAAGAGATTAGGTTCTGTCTATACCAATTCTCAACCGGTCACACTACTTTCTACCGCAGGTATCCTATCCTTATCTACTCCTCGAGTTGATAAACACGCAGACCTCACAAGACTGACAACGAAGACAGGTGATATTAACCTCAATAACAATGGTTCAACTGAATCTATTAAGGAACAAATGAACACATTAGCTGTAGACAAGACTCAGAAAACAAGTTTCGGTAGTAATCATAGTAATAATAACACCAAGTCATTATCGGTTTCGATGCACTTGGCAAAAGGTCCTATTCATGTTGGAAATAGGGAAAATCTGACAGTTGCCGTTACTGACAGTAACAGTACACATGCTATTCCTGGAGCTGCAATATTGGGGAAGATTGTAAATCCGTCTGGAGTATCTAAAAAATTAGGAGGTACTACAGATGGGAAGGGAAAGGTTTTATATTCATGGCAAATTAGGGGAGAAGATAACACAAGTGGCAAGTATAAGGTGCTAATGGAAGCATCAGCACCTGGTTACGAAAATAATTCAGTGTCAAGAACTTTCACAGTACTCCCTATTCGAACCATTATCTACAATAAAGACAACAGTATGACAACTGCATCGTCAGACCTACGTAATAATCCTAGCATCGCTTCACGACCAATATTATCCTTGTCACCAAAAACGTACAATAATCTTAATTCTCCCCTGATCTTTTCAAATCAAAGCCCACCTCCTCTACCGAGCAGAGTTTACATACCGAGCGCTAATAGTTTGAGTTATGAAAACAGTAGAGTTTACATACCGAGCTCTACCCACAATAACAATAATAATATGATTACCACTTACAATAAGGTTAGCATACCAAATCCTAATACGAATAGTACCTTAGAACAGGGTTCCAATCCGATTCAAAAACCCGTAGAACAGGGTGTCAATCCGATTCAAAAACCCGTAGAACAGGGTGTCAATCCGATTCAAAAACCCGTAGAACAGGGTGTCAATCCGATTCAAAAACCCCAACTACCAAATAATCAAGA
>Ga0153924_1000979_pt1 | contig 16037 bp, 14 predicted proteins | sample TSNJ008MetaG_FD_104709 | JGI IMG/M metagenome (GOLD analysis project Ga0153924, IMG submission 104709) | Attine ant fungus gardens microbial communities from New Jersey, USA - TSNJ008 MetaG | ecosystem: Host-associated > Fungi > Mycelium > Unclassified | place: USA: New Jersey, Wharton State...
CCGCCGGCGATGCGGGCGCACACGCGACGCACTACGAAGCCGTGCCCGTCAGCGACTTCAAGGCGCTGCTCGAACTCGTTCCGCGTGACGCGATCCCCGGCGCTACGTTCGTCGACGTCGGCGCCGGCATGGGCCGCGCGATGATTCTGGCCGCGGAGCATCCGTTCAAGCAAATCTGCGGCATCGAGATTTCGCCCGGATTGTACGAGGTCGCAAGAGAAAACCTCAAAATTGCGCGATCGCGCGCGCTACGCTGTCGCGACATCCCCTTGCAGCTCGCCGACGCTCGCATCTGGAACTATCCGCCGGGCAATCTCGTCGTGTTTCTCTTCAATCCATTCGACGAGCAAGCGCTTCGAGCAACACTTGCTAGCATCACCGGCCGCCGCAATCCCGGCCAAACCTGGCTCCTTTATCACACGCCGGTGGAACGCTCCACGATCGAAGCGCAGGCCGGCTGGGAAAAGATTGCCGAACTCGCGTGCGGCGTGGTCTATTATGCGTTGCCCAGTACGTCGCGGTCTTTTTGCGAGTAGATGTTGAGCAGGACGCCGACGGCGGCGAAGTCGGTGAGGACGGCAGATCCGCCGTAGGACATGAACGGCAAGGGAATGCCGGTGATCGGCATGATGCCGATCGTCATGCCGATGTTGATCAGGATGTGAAAGAACATCATGGCAACGATGCCCGCGGCCAGCAGAAAGCCGAATCGATCGCGCGCCGCGATCATCGTGCGAATACCACCGTACAGAACCGCCGCGTAAAGAATGACGAGCAGCAATGCGCCAATGAAGCCGAATTCTTCGGCCAGCACGGTAAATATGAAATCGCGCGAGTGCTCAGGGACGAAATTGAGCTGCGTCTGCGTACCATGATGCAACCCACGACCGAACCACTCGCCGCTTCCGACCGCGATCTTGGATTGATTGAGATTGTAACCGGCGCCTTGCGGATCGGCTTTCGGATTGAGGAACACGAACAGGCGTGCTTTTTGGAACGGCTTGAGAATCGCGTTCGTTCCAACGGCTGCCGCGCCGGCAATCAGCACGCCCATTGCGTAGATCGCAAAATCACCGAACTTCGGCAGGCCAAAGAAAAGCTGCGCCGTGAGGATCGCGCCGACCACCAGCGACGTACCCAAATCCGGCTGCTTGAGAATCAAGAGCGCGGGGATTGCCGCAGCCAGTAGCGGTTTCCAAAGATCTTGAATGCGGTCGTACGTGCTTCGGCACAGCACGAATGCAAACGAGATCGCGAGCACGAGCTTTGCCGGTTCAGACGGTTGAAACGTTCCAAGGGATCCAAGCGAGATCCAGCGCTGCGCACCCATCGCCGAATGGCCGCCCCGCAAGATGAGCAGTAACAGCAGGAGGTTTGCGACGTAGAGCACCGGAGCCCAGCGCTGCCAGTTCCGATAATCGATGAACGAGAACCCGATCATCAGCGGAACGCCGAGCACGAAATAGATCATCTGCTTCTTGAATTCGCCGGAAGCGTCGGGGTCGTGCAAGTCGGCCGATTGAATGCACAGCAAGCCCAGGATCGCGATCGTCAATGGAGCGATCGCCAGCGGCCAATTGAAATTGCGCAGATAGCGCCGGGTATCGATGCTTAGGGAAAGGACGGCCATTGATCGTTCTCGTTCGCAAAGCAGTGCTTCCTATACTGCTAAGCGCCTCATAGCAGGTACTCGGGCCGGATCGGCAGCGAGCGAACGCGCTTGCCCGTTGCGTGGAAGACCGCGTTCGCAATCGCGGGGCCAACGCCGACCGCACCCAGCTCGCCGATTCCCTTCGCGCCGAGCAGGCTCGCCTTCTCGTCGACTTCGTCGATGAAGCTCACGTCGAGCTCGTGCACGTCGGCGTTGACGGGAACCAGAAATCCGGCGAGATTCTTGGAGAGGTAGCGTCCAAGATTCGGATCGAGTTCGGATGCCTCGAGAAGTGCCTGCCCGATGCCCCACGTCATTCCGCCGATAATCTGGCTGCGGGCCGTCTTTGCGTTGATGACGCGCCCTGCAGAATACGTACCGACGATGCGCTCGACGCGCGGGATCGGGAGATCCGCATCGACGCGGACCTCCGCGAACACGGCACCATAGCTGTGCATCGAATAACGCTCGCTCGTCATCCCGCCGTCCGGCGACCAGCTTGCGTCCGCTGAGATTTTCTCCGTTACGGTGCTTCGCCCGGCCAGCATCTCGCGCAGCTTCGTCGCGGCAGCGAAGACCGCCGAGCCGACGCCCATCGTGCTCGACGAGCCTGCCGTCATTCCGGCTTCGGGGAGCGCGGTGTCGCCGAGAACGATGCGCACCCGATCGATCGGCACGCCCAGCACGTCGGCTGCAATCTGCGGCAAGATCGTGTATTGGCCGCCGCCGATGTCCTGCGTTCCGCTCTCGATCACCACCGACCCGTCGACGTCGAGCGTCACGCGAGCTGACGATGGAAACCGAAACGTCGACATGATCGCCGAAGCCATGCCGTAGCCGACCAGCTCATCGCCGACGCGCATCGACCCGGGCACGGGCGAACGCCGTTCCCATCCGAAGCGGCGTGCAGCGGTGAGATAGCATTCGCGCAAATTTTTCTGCGAGAACGGCCTGCCGGTCGTCGGATCCGTGTCGGCGGCGTAGTTGCGCAGGCGTAGTTCGAGCGGATCCATGCCGAGCGCATAGGCGAGCTCGTCCATCGCGCACTCGATGCCGACGGCGCCCGGACCTTCGTGCGGGGCACGCATCGGCGTGGGATTGTTGCGATCGACGTGAACCGCGCGTGCTTGCGTTTCGATCGCATTGCACGCATAGAGCGTGCGCGTCGGAGCGGGCGCAAACTCGATGTAGTCGTCGTCGGCTGACGTCGGATTCCAGCTGCAGTGCCGAATAGCGACCAGCGTTCCGTCACGCTTTGCGCCGAGGGTAAGTTCTTGATGCGTCGCGCATTGATACCCGTGCGACGTGAACGACTGCGCGCGCGTGAGCACGAGCTTGACCGGCCGGTTGCATTCGCGGCTTGCCATTGCCGCCAAGATCTGATGCGGCCACACGTAGCCCTTGCTGCCGAATCCGCCGCCGAGAAATTTCGAGATAACGCGCACGTTTTCGACCGGAATACCGAGCATCTCCGAGACGGTGTAGCGCACGACCGAGATGCCCTGCGCTGCGTCGTAGAGCGTCATCTTTCCGTCGCGCCAATCAGCGATCGTTGCCGAAGGTTCCATCGCCGCGTGATGGCGATCGGCGGTCTCGTAGGTTGCGTCGATGCGCACGTCGGCGGACGCGAGCGCTGCGTCGACGTCGCCGGTGCTTGTGTCTGCCGGTGCAAAGGAAGCTGCCGGGAATCCCGACGCAAGCTGGTCGCGGTACTCGACGTGCGCCCTTTCGACGTCGTACGTAATGCGCACGAGCTTTGCGGCATGCTGCGCCTGCTCGAGCGTTTCGGCCAAAACCAAGGCAACGTGCTGGCCTTCGTAAGCGACGCGATCGCTTTGCAAGGGCATCACGCCCTGACCGAGCGGCATTTGATCCGGCATTGAAAGCTTCGGCGTATTGAGATGGGTGAAGATCGCCCTGACGCCCGGTTCGGTTTGCGCGTCCAAGAGATCGATCTGGGCGATGCGTCCGCGCGCGATCGTGCTTTGCACGAGCATACCGTAGAGCACGTTTTCCAGCGGCCACTCTGCAGCATAACGCGCTTGTCCTTGGACTTTCTCGCGGCCGTCGAGCCGGTCGTGTCCCGAACCGATGGTCCCCATCGGCGTCGATGTACTCACTTCACGCCTCCCGCCATCAGCAGCGCGCGAACGACCGCGCGCTTTGCGAGTTCGATCTTGAACGCGTTGTGCGCAAGCGGTCTCGCATCGTCGAACGCCGGATCGATCGCCGCTCGGATCGCTTGCGGCTCGAGAGCAACGCCCGCAAGATGCTCTTCCGCCCCTCGCAGTCGCCACGGACGTGGCGCCACGCCGCCAAGCGCAATCCTTGCCGCACCGAGTTTCGTTCCGTTGAATTCAACGGCGGCAGCCACCGAGACCAGCGCGAACTCGTACGACGATCGCTCGCGAACTTTAAGATATCGCGACCGCACCGCAATCGGCGCGGATGGGACGTCGATGCCAACGATCATCTCGTCGCGTGCAAGCGTCGTCTCGCGATCCGGAGCACCGTCCGGCAGGCGATAAAATTCATCGAGCCCGAGGACGCGTTCACCGGATGGACCGACGACGCGCACGACCGCATCGAACGCCCGCAATGCGACGGCGACGTCGGATGGGTGCGTTGCGACGCAGTGCTCGCTCCAGCCGAACAGCGCCGCCGATCGATTGGCGCCCGCCAGCGCCGCGCAGCCCGAACCGGGAACGCGCTTGTTGCACGGGAGCGCCGTCTCGGCGCGGAAATACGGGCAACGCGTCTTCTGCATGAGATTGCCGCCCATGGTTGCCATATTGCGCAGCTGCGGGCTCGCGCTCTCTTCGAGCGCTTCCGCGATTGCGGGAAAGCGCGCGCGAACGTCGGGGTGCGCGCTGACCTCGCTCATGCGAGCAAGGGCTCCGATGTGCAGAAAGCCGTCTCGCAGCTCGATCTCTGCCAGCGGCAATCGTCCCACGTCGATCAAGCGCGCCGGCGCGACGATGCCTTCCTTGAGCCAATTCACGAGCTCCGTGCCGCCTGCGATGAGGCTGGCCGCCGGATCGGAGTGCAACACGGCAACGGCGCCCGCGACGTCGCCGGCGCGTTCGTACGTGAACGGCTTCATCGCGCAGCGGCCTCCACAGCGGCAACGATGTTCGCATACGCGGCGCACCGGCAGATGTTTCCGCTCATCCACTCGCGGATGCGATCGCCGTCAGTGGCATTGCCCTCGCTGATGCAGGCAACCGCCGACATGATCTGTCCGCTGGTGCAGTATCCGCACTGGAACCCGTCGTGCTCGATGAACGCAGCCTGCACGGGATGCAGCACGCCGTCGCGAGCAATGCCCTCGATCGTCGTGATCTGGTCGCCGGCATGCATCACCGCGAAGGTCATACACGAAAGAACGCGCTTTCCATTAATGTGCACGGTGCAGGCGCCGCATTCGCCGCGGTCGCAGCCCTTTTTCGTCCCGGTCAATCCAAGGCGCTCCCGCAATGCGTCGCAGAGCGTCGATCGGGCATCGATCTCCATCCGGTGTTCGACCCCGTTGATGTGCAGCGTTAAGTCCATGGCGCGATTATAACGCACGAGTTCTTCATGCAGGAGGGATTTTCAAGATTCGCCGCGAGGAGATGCAACGTGCCCAAGACCTGGCAAACCAAGCTCATTCATCCCGACGCGCACGCGCCGCAAGGCTACCGTTCGCTCACTACGCCCGTGTATCGCGGCTCCACCACGCTCTTCCCTAGCGCATCTCTCGTCGACGATCATTGGGATCAAGATGCCGGCTACACATACGGACTATATGGAACGCCGACGTCGCTCGAACTGGCCGCGCGCATCTGCGAACTCGAACGCGGCACGCGCACGCTCCTCGCCCCGGGCGGACAGGCCGCAATTTCGCTGGTCGATCTTGCATTACTGAAGAGCGGCGATCACGTGCTCCTGCCGGCAAGCGCGTATGGACCGAATCGAAAACTGACCAGCGGTCTGCTCTCGCGTTTCGGTGTGGACGCAACGTTCTACGATCCGCTGGTCGGGGCAGGCATCGCCGCGCTCATTCGCGAGAACACGCGTCTGATCTGGACCGAGAGCCCCGGTTCGGTCACGATGGAAATACAGGATGTTCCCGCGATCGCGGCTGCCGCGCACGCGCGCGGCGTCAAAGTCGTGCTCGACAACACCTGGTCGGCCGGTGTGCTCTTCGATGCGTTCGAGCACGGCGTGGATATCACGGTTCAAGCGTTGACGAAGTACGTCGGCGGTCACAGTGATCTGCTGCTGGGCTCGGTCACCGTTCGCGAGGATGATCTCTACCGCGCGCTCGGCAGCGCTCGGCAGGTTCTCGGTTGCGCGGTTTCTCCCGACGATTGCAGCCTAGCTCTGCGTGGACTGCAGACGCTCAGCGTGCGTCTGGCTGCGATCGAGCGTTCGGCCTTAACGATTGCGCAGTGGCTTGCGGATCGTCCAGAGGTCGAGCGCGTACTGCATCCGGCCTTCGAGTCGTGCCCCGGTCACGAATACTGGAAGCGCGACTTCACCGGCTCGTCCGGCGTTTTTTCCGTGGTATTCAAACCCGGACCAACGCAGAAGCAAGTCTTTGCGTTTGCGGATGCGCTCGAATTGTTCGAGATCGGCTACAGTTGGGCTGGTGTCACGAGCCTGATCGTCACCTATGCGCTCGGACGGGGGCCGGGACGTCCGGCGTACGAGCATCGAATCGCGCGACTGAGCATTGGTCTGGAATCGACGGAAGATCTCATCGCCGATCTCTCGCAGGCACTCGCGAAAATACGAGACTAGACCGACATCAGCTTTCGATAAACCATGAATCCGGATCGCTCGGCAACTGTGATGCTACGGCGCGGATAGAAACACTCAATGCGCCGCTGCCGGACTCTGAGCCGGCGGTTTCTTCCGACGCTTACGCTTGGGTGGGGGACCTATAGCGGCGCTCGCGCTTGCGGGGACTTCCTTCTTCTTCGGTGGTGGCGGCGGCGGAGTCGGGCGGTTTACGGAGACGATCGGGATGTTCGCCAGCATCGCGAGCACGCGATCCTCCTGCTCGAAGCTCACCTCGACTTTGTCGCGATCGACTTCGACGTAATGCGAGATCACGTCGATGAGATCGCGCTTCATGTTATCGATGATGTCGGGCGCGAGCGCAATATGATCGGTCATCAGGACCAACCGCAAACGCTCCTTGGCCGTCGCGCTCGAGGTCGGCGCGCCGAAAAATCTCTTGAGCCACTCGATCATGCGCGGCGCCCTCCGAAGAACGATCCGAGTTTCTCCATAAACGATTCCTTCACTTCCGGTGCCGGTGCGGCAACGTCTTCGCCGGCGATGCGCGCGGCGATCTTATGGTAGGCGCTGGCTGTTTCGCCGTCACGGCGCAGCGCAAGCGGCACGCCTTTGTTCGTCGTAATAATGATCTCCGGTTCGTCGGCAATGACGCCGAGCAGCGGTAAGCGCAATATGGCGTTCACGTCCTCCACCGAGAGCATCTTTCCTTTCCTGACCAGTTGCGGGCGCAGGCGGTTGATGATGAGCTGCGGCTTGAAACGATTGCCGAGTAATCCGACGACGCGATCGACGTCGCGCACGGCCGCAACTTCAGGCGTGCAAACGACGATTGCTTCCTGCGCGCCGGCGACCGCATTCTTGAATCCCAGCTCGATGCCGGCCGGACAGTCGATCAGCACGTAGTCGAACCGCTCGCGCAACGTCTGCACGAGCGCTTGCATCTTCTCGGTATCAACCTCATCTTTTTCGCGCGATTGCGCCGCCGCAAGCAGCCGCATCGTTTCGCTGTGCTTGTCGGTCACCAGCGCTTCGTCGAGAGAAACTTTTTCCTCGAGGACGTCGAGCACGTGATATTTGACGCGGCTCTCGAGACCGAGCACGATATCGAGATTGCGCAGTCCGACGTCGGCATCGATCAGCGCAACGTTCGCTCCGCGCTGCGCCAGCGCGGTTCCCACATTCGCGGTCGTCGTCGTTTTTCCGACGCCGCCTTTTCCCGACGTAACGACAATCGCGCGTCCCAGTTTGGGAGCTGAATTTGTATCGGTCTTGTCACCCTGAGCCGCCGGCGCAGCCGGCGAGTCGAAGGACGTGTCGAGGGATCGAAGGACGTGCATGCCTACCCCGCTTTGAGCGCGCCGAAGAGGCGCCCGAAAAAGCCTTGTGAATCGAAACTGGTGAACGGCACGAGCTCGCCCTCGAGGCGCCGCGCAACTTTGTCGTAGATCGCACTGAGCCGCGCGGCCGGATCGAGCACGATCGGCTCGCCACGATTGGTCGTGTCGATGACTTCAGCATCGTCAGGGATGATGCCGAGCAATTCAATCGCCAAGATCTCGCACACGTCCTCGACCGAAAGCATGTCGCCGGTGCGCACCATTTCGGGGCGCAGACGGTTAACGATTAGGCGAGTCGGCAATCGGCGGTCGTTCAACTTTCCGACGACGCGGTCGGCATCGCGAATCGCGCCGACTTCCGGTGTGGTCACGACGATCGCCTCGTTGGCGCCGGCGACCGCGTTGCGAAAGCCGCCTTCGATACCGGCCGGGCAATCGATCAACACGTAATCGGCGCTCTGCGCAGCCTGCGTGACGATCGCCTCGAACTGCGACTCGGTCAGCGCGTCCTTCTCGCGCGTTTGCGCAGCCGGGAGCATCGAGAGCGATTCAAACCGCTTGTCCTTGATCAGGGCTTGGCGCAGCTGGCAGCGGCCCTCGGCGACTTCGACGAGATCGAAGACGATGCGCTTTTCCAAGCCGAGCACGAGATCGAGATTGCGCAGTCCGATATCAGCGTCAACGAGTATCACGTTTGCACCGCGTTTTGCAAGCGCTGCGCCTACGTTTGCGGTCGTCGTGGTTTTTCCGACGCCACCTTTGCCCGACGTTACGACGATGCGACGACCTGCCATGCTATCCGGCTACCTCCGCTGCTTTCGAAAACGGTGCGATCGCGATTCGTCCGTCACGCACGAACGCCACCTCGGGTTCCGACGCACCGCCAGAACGATCCTCATCAACTGCAATACAGGTTGCGATGCGCAATTGCGTTGCCTGCAACTGCAATGCGAAGACCTTCGCGCTATCATCTCCTTGCGCGCCCGCATGTGCAACACCGAGCAAGCGCCCAAACACCACGATATCGCCGGTTGCAACCAGTTCGGTTCCCGGATTGACGTCGCCAACGACGACGATGTTGCCGTCGTGATGCAACGCTTGCCCGCCGCGCAGCGTGCCGGCGTGATACAGCGTTCCGGGTAGCGGTGGCGCAACGTGCAGCGCGGGCTGCTGTGCATGCGGCGGCGGCGATACACGGCGCACGCTCGCCTCACCGCGTTTGCGGCGATCGGCTATGTCGGCGCGCGCGCCCGCGAAGTCTGCGACCAGCGAGCGCGCGGCATCCGAAAGTTCGAGCTCCCGCTTTGGACGCAGGGCGCGGCGCCGCTCGAGCTCGTGGGGCGGTGCCTCGCCGACACCGCGAAAATCGATCCCGGCCGATTCGAGCACGAACTGCAGCTGAGCAAGCTCGTCGGCCCCCAGTGGAGTCTCGCCCATGATGAGCGTGGCAGGCGACCCGCGGTAGAAGTCGGGCCGCTCGGCCAGCCGAGCTTGCAACTCGGCGATCGCCGAGTCAAAATCCCAACCAGCAAGATTGAGCTCGAGACCTAAGCCCCGCCCGCGAATCAAGGACATTGCGCCCCGAATTCCAGCCACGCGGCGGCGCGGCCCTTCAGGCATCCACAGGGACTCGCAAGTTCTTCCGGTTATACACATCTCGTACACCATCTCGTGCACTGCCGTAACGATCGCCGGTGGCCGCCCGTTGTACGGGGGCCATCCCCGCCGTAACATTGAGACAGCCCTCCGGTAAAGGACGCCAAGCCTATGTTCCGCCGCATCGCCGCATTCCTGACCATGTTGATCCTGGCTGGTGCCATATGCCCGGCACCCGTTGACGCTACTTCGACCCTGACCGAGATCGAGATGGGCCGTCAAGAAGACGAACAGATTGTCGAGACCAGCGTGATCGAGACCGATCCGCTGCTCAACGCCTACGTCCAGAAAATCGCCGGCAACTTGTGGCGCGAAGTCGACCGCAAGGACGTCCCGTACAACGTCAAGATCATCAAAGACAAAGAGGTGGACTCGTTCGCCACGCTCGGCGGCTACATATACATCGACGAAGGGATCATCGATTTCGTGCAGTCCGACGACGAGTTGGCTGGCGTCATGGGCCACGAAACCGGCCACATCGAGCGCCGCCACGTGCTCACGTCACAAGCCAAACTGGAAGGGCTCAACCTACTCTTCGGGATCGCGTCGCTGTTCTCGCCGATCATCTACGAATTCGGCAACTTGATGGAAGCCGGCGCCTTCGCAAAAATCGAGCGCGCCGACGAATTGCAAGCCGATCGCACGGGTCTGCAGCTCATGTCACGCGCGGGGTACGATCCCGAGAACATGCGCACGATGATGCTACACCTGGGTGTCTTGGAACACGCTAAGAGTGACCTGGTCACCAAGTATCTCCAGGATCACCCCGACCCCGATGCTCGCGTTGCGCATTTGGACGGTTATCCGGAACTGGATCCGAAGATCGTGACCGAAGCGCAGCGCGTCGTGCAGGCTGCGAACGACCGCGAGCGCGCTCGCTACGAGTTCTCGGCGCTGAAATTCGAATCGATTCTCAAGTCCGATCCCACCAACGCCGAGGCTCTGCTCGGTTTGGGTCAGGACCAAATTGCACTCGGATTCCCGAATAAGAGCCAGCAAACGCTCGCACAGGCCGCGCAAGTCGGTTCGCCGCAAACCAAGGCGCTGGCGGAACAACGCATTGCCGCGCTGCGCGAAGTGCAAGCCAAGCGCGTGACCCTAACCGCGCCGAATCTCGCCGGACTGCGCACGCTGCTCGTGAACACGCAGGCTGCGCAGGCCGCCGCCAATACGGCCATCGCCGCGCGCCGCGACCAAGGACGCGATCAGCTCAAGCAAATCGGCACGCGCACCGACGCGTTGCAGTACGAGATCCCCAATTTCCAAAACGTCAACATTCAGCACGGCTCCAAACTCGAAGCGATCTTCCGCAACATCGAAACGATGTCGCGCTCGCTCAACAGCGCGCTCCAAGACGCGCAGCAATCGATCGACGGTGCCGGCTCGCTGGAGCGCAACAAGGAATCGGGCCTGCTCAAAGAGAGCAACAGCATTCTCGACGAGATGAACGGCACCCTGAGCTCAACGCCGATCCCAACCGATCAAATTGCGCTACTGCCCTCGTATCCGAGCATCTTCGGCGAATTGCAGCACGCCGATGGCGACATCATCCGCAGCGTCGATGCGGGACGTGCCTCGCTGACCACGCTGGACCAATCGCTGGGCGACATCGACGATTTCTTCCGCGAGCTCAATCGCGCGCCGCTCAGCTTCCGCGGCGACATCAGCCAGTCGGAATACCAAGTACTCGAACCGATGATGCAAAAATGCATGACGGGACTCGACAACGCGGCAACGCAAGCCTCCCAGGCGTTCCAGCTCTACAACATGGCCAGATCCCGTCAGCTTTCCGCGCGAATCACGCTGCTCGGCGTGGGCACCTCGGCCGAGCGTTATGCCACGCTCCAGTACGCGTTGCAACAACGCTTCGGGATGGACGGTATACCGTATCAAGAGATGGTTCACCAGGACATTACCCCGGGCGACGTCGTCGTGGCGACGATTCTCGCGGCAGACATCCGCTCGACGCCGGACGACATCGTCGATCAGATGGTTTCCGAGAAGAAATCTCCGGTTGACCTAGCCGACGAGCACGGGATGCACGCGTGGCCGCTCGAGATCTTTACTGGCCTGGTCTACCTGGACTACACCGACGATCCGGCCAAGGAGGTAGCAGGCTCTGTCGGTAGTTCGGCGGCAGGCATCTAAGCATATGGCATCTGCACTAGGCGCTCGCGACCTCTACCGCTTGGTGCGCAAGGGCATCGACGTAAAGGCCGTGCATGCGCACGTCCGCAAGCCGTTCCGCTTCCTGCTGTGCGGCGATCCGGCGCTCATTGCAGAGATGCGCGCGCTGCTGCTTTCGGGGCACAACGACGACTCGGTGCCCGCAGATGCTGCCGCGTGCATCGAAACGATCTCGCCGAACACTTCGCTGGTCACGGCACCGAGCGAAGTGCGCGTCGTCATCTTTCTCGGGTATCCGGGCGATCGTTCGGGAGCAAACTTCGAATCGCTCAAAGCGCTGCGCGTGCCGATCCTGGCGTTGACGATCGATTCCGGCGCGCTGCCGAGCGGACCAGTCAGCCTTCCGGCGCCCGGAACCGTGGGCGATTACATTGTCCCCGCGATCACCACGGAAGCGCTGCGTCCGCGCGTATTTCCACACTTGGTTGAAGCGTCGAAAGGCGTGGAGATTGCGGTGGGCCGGCGCCTTCCGCCGTTGCGCGAAACGGTCGCCGCCAAGCTCACGCACGACGCGGCAAACAACGCGCTCAAAGTTGCGCTTGCAAGCGCTCTGGTCGATCACATTCCGCTGGTCGGCGTGGTGCTCGGGGCCTTCGCCTCGGCCGGCGATATGGTTGCGATTACCGGATTGCAGATGATGTTGCTGCTGCATATCGAGGCCACGTACGGCCAGGATCCCGACGTGCAGCGGATGTGGAAATTGTTGCCGGTAATCGGCGGCGGTTTCGGATGGCGTACGCTGGCGCGCGAGTTGGTGGGCTTCGTGCCGGTTGCGGGCGTCGCGATCAAAGGTGCGATTGCGTATGCCGGAACCATCGTGGTGGGTGAAAGCGTCACATTTTTCCTCGAGCACGGCGATCACATGAGTAAGGCGCAAGCCGCACTGCTCTACGATCGCACCAAAGAGGATGCGTTGCGCTTCGCGCGCGACCTAGTCACACGCCTCAAGCGCAAGTAGCGCGAAGTCTTAGAGTTCGGGCTTGATGTAAATACTCTCGTCCGCGTAGTCGAAGATCATCGAGAAATTGTTCCAGATGTTTCGGCCGAGCAGTCCGTCGGCGCCGATCATGAGTTCGGTATTCTGGCCGCTCATAACGTCGGCGCTGACGTCGGTAAACGCGAGATCCCCCAGATCGAGGCGCGAGAACTGATATTTGCGATAGTCGTGCAGCTCGCCCGAAATCCCCTCCATCCGTCCGATCACCTCGCCCGGCTTGTCGGCTTTGAAGTTTGCGAAATAATGCGGAAACAGCAGCGTGTCGGTCGCGCCGGTATCGACGACGAAGGTGCCGCGCACGCCGTTGAATGACGCGTGCGTGTAAGGAACCAGATTGGTCACTTCGATCGGAAGCTTGGTCCAGCCGGTCGAGGGTAGCGCCGCCGCCGGGGAAAGCATCGTAACGGTTTGTGCACCGAAGTCGATCGCGACCCGAGCGCTCGCGAAGAAATCCGCACCCAGCAGACCGACGATTTGGTGGTCGCCGTCTTTGAGCGAGAACGGAATCGCATCGATTGCAAAATGGCGCGCGTGAATATCTCCTACGGCCAGATCCGAGATCATCGTCAAGCCGTCCTTGACGGTCCCCATAAACTCGAAACTGCGCTGCTGGACCACAGTCAACCCCAGCTCGCGCGCCACGTTCGCGTCGATGACCGACGCCGACGCGCCCGAGTCGAGCAAGAAATCCAGACCGCGACCCGCGACCGTCACGCGCACCACGATGCCCGCCGCCGTAAATTGCGTGGGAATCGGCAGCGAGGCATGATCGCCCACGTCGAACACCGGACGGTTTTGGGGAATCGCCAGATGGACGCTGTCTTCGGGAATCTGTTCGAAGCTGATGACGTCGGAGGTCCACGCGTCCTCGGGAAATTGATTGTTGAACTGCACGCGCATGGGCATTGTCTGTCCGTAGAAACTCCGGTAGTCGCTGAAGACGTACGACTCCTCACCACGCGTGTCGTCGTACTCGACGCGCTGTAAGAGGAACGTCTTGGGGTCGTAGTACCGCCGTTGCACGAGCCCCTTGCGCGGCGTGATCTCGAGAACGATCTCTCCGTTCGTATCGAGAACGCGCAACTGGTTGCCCGAATCGGGAGTGCTCAGCGCGAGCAGATACGGATCGCTCGTGATTGGGCGGCGATTGCGCAGGACGACGATGCCGTTGGGATTTTGCCTCCATGCAGTGCCGTCGAGATAACCGGCGGCGGTGGTAAAGTCACCGTTATGCACGGTCTCCTGGTAGTTCGCGCCGTCCTGGACCCGTTCGAATGTGATCGTTCCGCCGAAGGCCGTTTCTCGCTCTTCGATTCGGTAGGCACCGTGCGCGAGCTGGCCGTAGGCTGCTCGCGCCTCATCGAGCACCTGCATGGGCGTGAGCATCGTAGCGGCCAAGACCAGCGCAATCATAGTCGTTCCAACAGATCTTCGTCATCGAGGCGTTGCATTTCTTGGCTGACGCGCGGCCGCACGCGATCGGCCAATTGATGCGCCAGCTCGGCGCGACGCTCCGCGACGAAGTCGCTCCGCCGGTCGAGAAAGCGTCGGATGATCGCGCGTTCTTCGCCGCTAACGTACGCCGTGGCTGCATAGACCGGCTCCGCCCTGGCCTCACGCAGCATATCCTGCGGCGAGTCCATCCGCGAATCGCGCACCACGATCGTTCCGGCTGCCAGATCTCCGACACGCTTGTTCTGCGGCGAGAGCACCGCAACCACGGCCGAGATCGCGTAGAATCCGAGGATCGCCTCGCCAACGCGAATGAGGTTGCGCACCATCGATGCCATGAAGTCAACCGGATAGCCGCCGTCGCGCACCACCCGGATTCCTAAGAGCTTCTTGCCGGGAGTCTGTCCGTTCCAGAGCGCTTCGAACAAAATGAAGTACCCGAAGAAGATGATGAAAACGATCGCAACGATCAGCGCAGACACTAGGCTCGAAGCGAGACGATCGCTACCGGCTGAGGTTTTGGGTATGACGGCGCCGATCGCAGGCACGTGCGCGACGCCGGCCAGAAATCCCCACAGCAGCAACAGCAAGATGACGACTTGAACGATCAAGTCGACCACCACGGCCAGAAAGCGGCTGCCGACGCCCGCGAGCTCGTATGAGAACGCGATCGATTCGGGCGTGCGCACTTCTAGGGTTCGATCCATCGCCGGAGTACCTAAGACGGCGTGAGGCAAGCCACCTTCGTCGAGCGGCGAACCGCTGCATGGGACGCGCTCGATCAGCTCCTTTCGCGCGCAAGGCGGCGCGGCGTACGACGGCTGGCGCCGGAGGAAGTCGAGGATATCGGACGGCTCTATCGCGCCGTTACGAGCGATTTGGCCTACGCCGGCGGCCGCGGGTACGATCCGCGCTTGATTGCCTTCCTAAATCGGCTTGTCGCGCGAGCACACGCGTACGTTTACGGCGGCGCCGCCACAACCGGCTGGCAGCGCATCGCCTCGTTCTATACCACGGTTTTTCCGCGCGAGTTCCGGCGTTCGATCGGCTTCATCGCGACCTGCATCGCAATCACCGTAGCCGCGGCGGTCACATCATACGTCGTGCTGCGCCTGCACCCCGGTGATGCGTATGCGATCTTACCGCAGCAATTGATCCCAGGCGAAATCAAAAAGAGCTTGCACGATTCCAACTTCGCCTTCGATTTGTCGACCTCGCCCGCCGCGGCCACGGAAATCATCACGAATAACGTTCGAGTGTCGATCATCGCGTTCGCCGGGTGCGTTACGCTGGGCGTTCTGACGTTGCAAATCATTTTGTCGAACGGCTTGATGCTGGGCGGGATCGCCGCGCTCTTTACCAATGCCGGCTTTGGAGCGGACTTCTGGGCGACGATTGCGCCTCACGGCGTGATCGAGCTCACTGCAATTCAGATTGCGGGCGGCGCCGGGCTTTTGATCAGCGCCGGCATCATCGCACCCGGCCGCTTGCGGCGCCGGGACGCAATCCTGGCGGCGGCGCGGCGCGCCGGCGTGCTCATCGCGGGCGTCGCGTCGATGCTGGTCGTCGCGGGCACGATTGAAGGTTTTTTCTCACCGCTGCGGCTTCCGGCGTCCGATCGGATCGCCTTCGGCGCCGTCACCGCCGTCCTACTCCTCGCCTACTTTGGCTTCGCCGGCCGCCGCTTGTCATCCCGAGCGTAGCGAAGCGAAGTCGAGGGACCGCCTGATATGCCGTGCTTCGACTCCGCGCCTCCGGCGCTACGCTCAGCATGACAAGAGCAAACGCCACCCCTTGTCATCCCGAGCGTAGCGAAGCGAAGTCGAGGGACCGCCTGATATGCCGTGCTTCGACTCCGCGCCTTCGGCGCTACGCTCAGCATGACAAGAACGAACGCCACCCCTTGTCATCCCGAGCGTAGCGAAGCGAAGTCGAGGGACCGCCTGATATGCCGTGCTTCGACTCCGCG
>Ga0153924_1000980_pt1 | contig 16027 bp, 12 predicted proteins | sample TSNJ008MetaG_FD_104709 | JGI IMG/M metagenome (GOLD analysis project Ga0153924, IMG submission 104709) | Attine ant fungus gardens microbial communities from New Jersey, USA - TSNJ008 MetaG | ecosystem: Host-associated > Fungi > Mycelium > Unclassified | place: USA: New Jersey, Wharton State...
ACGCTCTTCATGCTGCGTCATAGCCGCCTGCCGGACGACGAAATGGGCCGCCGGCACCAAGAGGGCTGGACGGGATTGCTTGGCGTGTTGGCGGAGCGTTTTGCCCTGTCGCATTCGGGTTAGTCATACTGAATTGAGCGAAGCCCAGGGCCGGCTTTGCGCGCCGAGAATGCTTTGGCATGATCACCGGGGGCGATCCGACACCCGAGCAACTCGCGCGACTTTCCCGCATGTATCGCCGTCAAGCGCTACTGCAAGTGTGTTTCGGTGTAGCATTCCTCGCGCTCGGTCTTTTCGATCTTTCACGACACCGCACAGATCGCTTTTTCGGGTACTCGCAGGTCGTTGTCGGGATCTTCTGGTTCATCGTCGCCATGGTGTACTGGTCACGTGCGCGAAAATATGAATCGTAATGATCGCTGCAGTCATTCTGCTCGTACTCGTCAATGTTGCGTTCGCGTTGCGCAATGTGGAGATGGCGGTCCGGTCCCACGCTGCGATCGAGCCGGCTCCGGCGCCTGACGACGCCCCAACGGTAAGCATTATCGTCCCTGCACGCAATGAAGAGCGCCAAATCGAAGCCTGCGTGCGCTCGGTGCTAACCCAGAAATATCCGCGCTTTGAGGTGATCATCGTCGACGATCGTTCCCATGACGATACGCCCCGCATCGTCGAGCGCATCGCACGAGAAGATTCGCGTTTACTGTTGGTTCACGGTCAGCCGCTGCCGCGAGATTGGGTCGGAAAGCCGTGGGCGCTGACGCAAGGCGCGCGAAACGCGAACGGCGATTGGCTGCTCTTTACCGACGCTGACACCGAGCACGAGCCCGGTGCGCTCGCTGCGGCGATAGCCTACGCGCGCAAGCACGAGATCGATGCACTCAGTTTGTTGACGGAGCAAACGATGATTACGCCATCGGAACGGCTGGTTTTGCCCGGCATTCTGTGGACGATTGCCTTTGCCGCCGGTCCGCTCGCCGACATAAATGACAAAGGGCGCGACAACGCGATATTCAACGGGCAATATTTGCTGGTTCGTCGCGCCGTCTACGATGCGATCGGCGGGCATGCGGCCGTGCAAAGCGAGATTGCAGAGGATCTGGAGCTCGCGCGGCGTTTCAAAGCGGACGGACGTTTCAAGACCGTGCTCGCAGCCGCGAGTGGGCTTGTCCGCACGCGCATGTACCGCTCGTTCGGCGAAATCTGGGAGGGATTCGTCAAGAATTTTGCTCTGGGTGCGCGAGGACGGCCGGTGACGGCCGCGTTTGGGATTGCATTCTTTGCGTGCATTTCGCCCCTAACGCCAATCGCGATGCTGATTGCTCTTGCGGCGCACGCGTGGATCGCAGCCGTCGCACTTTTTGCCTCAACGGTGGTTGCGATCGCCGGCGCGACGCCGGCTATGCGTCGTGCCGGGCTCCCGTTTGAATCGCCGTTGACGCTTCCCATCGGAATCGCCGTCATGGTCGCAATTTTTCTCACGTCGATCGTTCGCCACGCTCGAGGCGGAGTTACCTGGCGCGGCCGCAAGTATGCCTAGGGGATGGTTCGGTCCCTCGACTACGCGCCTTCGGCGCTACGCTCGGGATGACAAAGCGGCGCTACGCGCGATGACAAGGTGGTTGCGGTCCCTCGACTACGCGCCTTCGGCGCTACGCTCGGGATGACAAAGCGGCAAGCTAACAATCGTCCCATGTGCGGGAAGTAGTAACCACCAAACTCTTGAGCATGCAGTCGGTCAGCGCACGAAGATCCTCGTCGAGGGTTCGTACCGTGTCTTCTCCCAGCGTTTGAATGACGTAACGTTCGGCTGAAGCGATTCGCGAACCGGCGCGTTCGTAAACAGCGCGGCCATCGTCGGTGAGATGCGTTTCCATCGTGCGCCCGCCGCCTTTGGTGCGAACGATCAGACCGGCCGCTTCGAGCTTGCCAATGTTCGCTACCATCGCTTGCGGAGAAACGAAGCACGCGCGCGCGAGCTCAGCGCTCGAGGCCGCGGGCGTACGATCGACGGCGCGCAAAATCAAAAGCTGCGGCACGGTTATGCCGATGTCGCTTACGGCGTCTGTCAGCGCAGCGCGCATGACCGCCTGCGCGGCCTTCAAATGCAGAAAGAGTCGCCCAGGCTCCTCGCTGTCCATGGGCGACTCTTCGGGGAGCGCGATCACTGAGCTTCCCAGGTTGACCCGTCGGCGAATGCGACCGACTGGACGGAGCACGTCACGTCGCCGAGTGCGTTGGTGAATGCGGGGGCGCTGAAGCGATGGCTGATGACGGCGCCGTCCGAGAACGTTCCGGCGTCGACGATGCGGCTGGTCGTCCGACCGTTGGTCACGTTGAACGCCACCGATGAGACCGGCTTGCTGTTCTGGTTGACGAACGAGATGGAAACCGATCCGGCGTTCGGCGTGTCGATCCCGAACACGGCAGGGACGTCTACCGGCGTCGTGATGGCGCACGCGGCAATCTGGATGGGGTCGAGACCGGTATAAGCCTCGGTCTGTGGCTGGGCCGGTGATCCGGCAAGGGCTGCTGAGAGAAGCAACGAGGCGAACATTTGCGTGGATTCCTCCTGAGCGAGTGTTGTATACTGTTTATATCAATTACTTGATATAAACAGATATGACAAAAGTCGGACCGGGGGTATTCCGTCAGGCTCGATAAATTGAACAACCCCAATGGAGACGACCACGCCGCCGTCGCGCGTCACGATGGAGGAGATCACGGCCCTGGCCAAGCGACGGGGATTCATCTTCCAGTCGAGTGAGATCTACGGCGGAATCAACGGCTTCTGGGATTACGGCCCGCTCGGCGCCGTCCTTAAGCGTAACGTCAAGGACGCGTGGTGGCGGGAGACCGTCGAGCTGCGGGACGACGTCGTCGCGTTCGATTCGTCGATCATCATGCATCCGCTTACGTGGAAGGCGTCCGGGCACGTCGACGCGTTTCATGATAAGCTCGTCGATTGCAAGGTTTGCAAGCACCGTTTCCGCTTCGACCATCTCACAGACCCGCACCAATGTCCGGACTGCGGCAGCAAAGACAGCTTTACCGAGCCGCGCAATTTCAACTTGATGATGACGACGCACGTCGGACCGATGGAAGATTCGGCTTCGCTTGCGTACCTGCGTCCGGAAACGGCTCAGGGCATCTTCGTCAACTTTAAGAACATCTATCAAACGTCGCGAAAACGCCCGCCTTTTGGTATTGCGCAGATCGGCAAGTCGTTTCGCAACGAGATCACGCCGGGAAATTTCACGTTCCGCGTTCGCGAGTTCGAACAGGCGGAGCTCGAATATTTCGTACCGGATGACGGCAAGGATCTCGAGGCCTTCGAAGAATGGGTGGCGCGCCGGAAGGCCTGGTATTCACAGTACGGCGTCGATGCAGCGCGGCTTCGTTTCTACGAATTGCAGACGCACGAGCGCCCGCACTACGCCAAGGCCGGTATCGACGTGGAATATCTCTTTCCGTGGGGCTGGGGCGAGCTCGAATCGATCGCGCATCGCGGCACCTACGACCTCGACGCGCACATGCAGCTCTCCGGAAAAGATTTGCGCTACTACGACGAGGCCAGCAAAGCCCATTATACGCCGATCCTCATCGAAAGCTCGGCCGGTATGGACCGCACGACGCTAACCATGTTGATCGACGCCTACGAACGCGAAAAAAGCGTCGATCCCAATGGAAAAGAAACCGAACGCACGGTGCTGCATTTTCATCCGTTCATTGCGCCGGTTCAGGTGGCGGTCTTTTCACTTGCGCGCAATAAGCCGGAACTCGTAGAGCGGGCTCGTGCGATCGAAGCTGCGCTTCGCCCGCTGCATCGCACGCAATACGACGAAGGCAACATCGGACAGCTCTACCGGCGCCAAGATGAGATCGGCACTCCCCTTTGTATCACGGTCGATTACGATACGCTCGAAGACGGAACGGTAACGGTTCGGGAGCGCGATTCCATGCGGCAAGAACGCGTGTCAACCGACGGTCTCGAACGCTTTCTGGGTACAAAGCTCCATTAGAACGGGGTAAGTGTAGTTGGCAACGACGGTATCCACGAAGTACGTCTATTTCTTTGACGAGGGCGACGGCTCGATGACCGATCTGCTCGGCGGTAAGGGGGCTGGACTGGCCGAGATGACGCGCGCCGGGCTACCCGTGCCCAAGGGCTTTACGATCACGACGCAGGCGTGTCTGGAGTTCTACCGCAACGGCCGCGACTTCCCAAATGGGCTCGACGAACAGGTCGAGCGCTCGATGCGCGAGCTCGAAACGCGCACCGGCAAACGTTTCGGCGATGCCGCGCGTCCTTTGCTCGTTTCAGTCCGCAGCGGTGCTCGGGTTTCCATGCCCGGCATGATGGACACGATTCTCAACCTCGGGCTCAATGACGTCACGGTCGCGGGTCTGGCGGCGCAGACGAAGAACGAACGCTTCGCCTGGGATGCCTATCGCCGGTTCATCATGATGTTTGGCGCCGTCGTACTCGGGCTCGAGAAAGAGTCGTTCGAGGAGCTGATCGAGGCGCGCAAACGCGAGATCGGCGCGGAGAGCGATCCGCAAGTCGATGCAGCGTCATGGCGAATCCTGGCCGATCGTTTCAAAGCCTTAATCAGAGAAAAGAGCGGGCGCGACTTCCCGCAAGACGTTGCCGAACAATTGCATTTGGCAATCAAAGCCGTGTTCGACTCGTGGAATTCCCGGCGCGCAATCGATTATCGGCGCTTCAACAAGATTTCCGACGAGTGGGGAACGGCCGTCAGCGTCGTGGAGATGGTGTTTGGGAATATGGGTGACGACTCGGGGACTGGCGTTGCATTCACGCGCGACCCCAATACGGGCGAGAACGTGCTCTTCGGCGAGTATCTTGCCAACGCGCAGGGCGAAGATGTCGTCGCGGGAATACGGACGCCGCAGAAGATTGCCGATCTGGAACGCACCCAGCCCGAAATTTACGCGCAATTCCGCGACATTGCGCATCGGCTCGAGCGGCATTACAAAGAGATGCAAGACATCGAGTTCACGGTCGAGCGCGGCAAGCTCTACATGCTGCAAACGCGTGTTGGAAAGCGCAGCGCCGAGGCGGCCGTACGCATCGCGCTCGACCTGGTGTCTACGGGCCTGATCGATCGCAAGACAGCGGTTGGGCGCGTAAGCGCCGAATCACTCGATCAGCTTTTCCACGCGCGAATCGATCCCACGGCGAAGGTCGACATCGCGGCCAAGGGACTCAACGCCTCCCCCGGCGCTGCGAGCGGCCAAATCGTCTTCACGGCCGACGATGCGGTCGCATGGAAAGAAGCGGGCAGAGATACGATCCTGGTCCGTGTGGAGACGACGCCCGACGACGTGCACGGAATGATCGCCGCGCGCGGCGTGCTTACCGCTAAAGGCGGCGCGACCTCCCATGCGGCGGTCGTCGCGCGCGGCATGGGCAAGCCTTGCGTAGCCGGCTGCGAGGCACTCGAAATCGACCGGCGCGGAAAATCGCTGCGCATTGGCGAGACGGTCTTGCACGAAGGCGATTGGATCACGATTGACGGTTCGACCGGAGCCGTAGCGATCGGCAAACTCGATCTGATCGACGCACCCACGAAGTTGCCCGATTGGCTCGCGGAATTCTTGGCGTGGGCCGATGCGTTGCGACGGCTGCAAGTGTGGGCCAACGCCGATACGCCGGGCGACGCGCGCAAGGCGCGCGAGCTCGGTGCGCAAGGAATCGGACTCTGCCGAACCGAGCACATGTTCATGCAGCCAGACCGGCTGCCGGTCGTGCAGCAGATGATCATGGCCGACTCATCCCAAGCGCGCGCCGATGCCCTTGGGAAACTGCTGCCGATCCAACGCGAGGATTTCGTCGGAATTCTCGAGGCGATGGCCGGTTTACCGGTCACGATCCGGCTGCTCGATCCGCCGCTGCACGAGTTTCTGCCCTCGCTCGAACAGCTACTCGTCGAAACGACCGAAATGCGCTTGACTCGGGGCACCGAGAATGCCGCGTATCGCGACAAGATGGCGATGCTGCGCCGCGTGCAGCAGCTGCACGAACAGAATCCCATGCTTGGACTGCGCGTCTGCCGCTTGGGCATCGTTTTTCCGGAAATCTACGCGATGCAGGTGCGTGCAATCTTCGAAGCGGCATGCGAACTGCGAGAGCGCGGTGTCGATGCGCAGCCCGAAGTGATGATTCCCGGCGTAGGCACGCGTGAGGAAATGCGCGTAACCTACGACGCAGCCGAGACCGTTGCCGACGAAGTGCTGTGCGAGCGCGGCGTCAAGCTCGAGTATCGTATCGGGACGATGATCGAGCTTCCACGCGCATGCATCGTTGCCGACGAACTCGCGCAGATTGCCGAGTTTTTCTCATTCGGCACCAATGATTTGACGCAAACGGCGTACGGATACAGCCGTGACGATGCCGAGAACAGCTTCATTCCCGTATATCTCGACAAGAAGATCCTGCGCGATGATCCGTTCCAAGTGCTCGACCGGCAGGGCGTCGGGACGCTGATGCGGCAGGCTGTAACCCTCGGGCGCGGCGCCCGAAGCGATTTGAAGATCGGGATCTGCGGCGAACACGGCGGAGAACCGTCCAGCGTTGCGTTTTGCCATCAAATTGGATTGAATTACGTGTCGTGCTCGCCATATCGGGTGCCGATCGCGCGCCTTGCCGCAGCCCAGGCGGCACTGGGAACGCTGAGCTAAAGTAATTCACGCACGGATCTTAGTGCGGTAGTTCGCAACGATTTCGCTGCAGAGCCGGCGTGCCTCGCGTACGTCGGCTCGGTCGCGGCGAACGAAAAGCTTGCGCCAGAACGCTTTTCCGCTGAGCTTTGCGATCAAATCTGACGCTTCGCGCGCATCCACCAGGCCTGAAGCAGTGCCGACCCACACCGTCTGCCGGCTTTCCCCTGCGCTCAGGGGGAGACGATGCATGACTTGCGATTGCTCGTCGGCCCAGATCGCGTCGTCACCGTACGCCGCGCGAAGCGCGGCTTCACATGCTTCGTACGCGTGAAGGTCATCGCCGGCATTGAACTCCGCGGCAAGACCGTAGATTCGAACGCGTTCGCGCAGAGCACGAGCCGCCTCGCTTTCTCGATCGCGCAACTCATTGAGCACGCGAAAGTCGTCCCAGCGCAAAAACTCATCGATCGCGTCGAGCGCACGCGGATCAGGCCAGAGCTCGCGCAGCACATCTTGCAAAATACGTTCGAATAGGCGCGTGGTGTGATGAAAGTAGACCGATGCAAACATCATGTAGCGGGCCACGACGAACGACTCAAGCGCAACGACGCCGCGCGAGTCGATGCCGACCACCGCGCGTCCGTCATGCTCGAATAGGCGTAGCGAGGCAACGAGTTGATCGGAATCGTAACGTCCGCTCGCAACGCCGGTGAAGTACGCATCGCGCAGCAGATAATCCATGCGATCGGCATCCAGATTCGGCCCGCTTACCAATTCGCGCAGCGCCGGGAAACGCGTTGCAGGATCACCGACGATGAGTCCCAGTACGTCGGCCGGATCGAGATCGAGCGCCTCAATGCCGGCTCGCATCTCCGCAAGTCCGAGGATTTCGCGCGTTCGCTCCTCGTGAAAAATTCCAAGAACCGCTTCACACGCATGGCTGAACGGACCGTGCCCGATGTCATGTAAGAGCAACGCGCAGCGTACCAGACGCCGCTCGTACGCGCGCTCGGCGTTTTGCATCCCGCCGGCATGGCGAACCAGCCCGTCGTACGCGCGCGTGCCCATCGCGAGCGCTCCGAGCGCATGGGTGAAGCGTGAGTGTTCCGCGGACGGAAATGCGAAATAGGCGAGGCCAAGTTGGCGCAGCCGCCGCAAACGCTGCATCGGCGGCAGATCGAGCAGGCGAGCCTCACCGGATTCGAGCTCGATGAAGTGATGGATCGGATCGAAGATGCGCTTCACGCTGGCCCGGGGCTTCGGGGACCGGGATTCCTCGGCCTGGGCCGAGGATAAGGCTTACCACAGATCATGGCCCGCCTCGACCAAAGCGTCATACGCGAAATCCACTCCCGGATCGACATCGCTACGTTCATCGGACAATACGTGTCCCTCAAGAAACGTGGGCGTGATTTGGTCGGTCTTTGCCCATTCCACGGCGAGAAGACGCCGTCGTTTCACGTGCATCCGGAACAAGGATATTTCAAGTGTTTCGGATGCGGTGCAGGCGGCGACGTCATTGCGTTCGCGATGCAGCTCGAAAATCAGCCGTTCACCGACGCGGCGCGGATGCTTGCCAAACGTGCCGGAATCGAGCTGGAAACGGAGGATCCGCGCGCTGCACGGCGCCGCAGCGAGCGTGAAGCGATCTACGAAGCCAATGCGATAGCCGTCGCATATTTCGAACGCATGCTGCGCTCGAAATTGGGAGCTGCTGCGCGCGCGTACTGCCAGCGCCGTGGATTCGGTGAGGCGGTGATCGAGCGCTTTCACCTGGGATATGCGCCCGATGGTTGGAACGGGCTCACTGACGAGTTGCGATCGCACGGCGTCGATCTCGTGATCGCGGAGAAGGCCGGGCTGCTCAAACCGTCGCAGCGCGGCGGATATTACGATTTCTACCGCAATCGCTTGATGATTCCGACCTATGCGACGACCGGTGAAGTTATCGCGTTCGGCGGGCGCGAGCTGGGTGAAGGTGAGCCGAAATATCTCAACACCAGCACGACGCCGGTGTACACCAAAGGCGAGCATCTCTTCGCGCTCAGCATCGCGCGACGCGTGGCCGACCGCACGCTGATCGTGGTCGAGGGATACCTCGACTGCATTGCCCTGCACCAAGCCGGCTTCGAGGGAGCAGTTGCGGCGCTCGGAACCTCGTTCACCGAGCGCCAGGCGGCGGAGCTTCGGAAATACGCCGATTACATCTATGTGTGCTTCGACGCGGACGCAGCCGGCAGCAGCGCTGCAACCAAGGCTGTGGAAATTGCGTCTAAGGTGATCGAGCACACTGGATCGAGCGTGCGCGTTGTCGCGCTCCCGAAGGGTGAGGACCCCGATAGCTACGTTCGCGAGCACGGGGCGGCGGGATTCCGGGCGCTGCTCGATGCCGCCAAGCCCTCGATCGAGTTCAAGCTCGACGCGGAAATCGGACGCATGCGGCCGGGTTTTGATTCGCCGGCGGCGATCGCGCGCAAAGGGGAAGCCATCGTTCGAGAATTAACCCCTCGTGAGGAATGGGATCGGTGGCGTGTCTACGTCGCCGGGCGGCTGAAGGTGAATGTCGACGATCTTCGAAATAGCCGCTTCCTCGCAAACAGCGCGAACTTTTCACAACGTTATGATGGAGCGAGCGCTGTTGGGACTCGCCACGTTCGGGTGAATAGGCGGGCAGGTGCGCCCGAGCCGCTCTCGTTTGAACGCGAAGTGCTCGGGATCGCGATCGAAGATCCCGCGCTCGTGCGCGAGTACGCCGATCGGATCGAACCGCGGCGTTTTCGCAACGACGTGTATCAGCGAACCTACCAGTTTTTGCTCGAGCACGCGAGCGATCTTCGGACCGCAGCGGATGTCTTTGCTGCCTGTGCCGATGATGACGAGGCGCGCGAACTTCTGGCCTCGCTCGGACAGCGGGATCGAAGCTCGACGGTGCGCTACGGTGATTCACAGGAACGCCGCGCGCATCTCGACCGCATCGTCGAGCGGTTGTTGCTCGAAGACGAGACGCACCGGTACGCCGAGCTGTCCCGTTCGATCGACGAGCTCTTCCAGGCCGGCGAGCCGGTTCCAACCGGGCTCATGGCCGAATTCAACACGCTGGCCACGAAATTGAAGCGTGGCGAGCAGCTAAAGAAGTAAACCGAAAATAACGAGTCTAATGATATCAGCCCCTTCGGGGGCCTTCGCTGCGAAAGCAGCAATTTTGGAAGAAAGGGGGTGACGTCTCTCGTGGCACGCAAAAAAGGAGCAGGTGCGGTTGCCGAACCGCAGCCGACGCTGACGCTGGATGAACTGAAGAAGAAGCTTATCTCGCGCGGCAAACAGCGTGGAACGCTGACGTACGAGGAAATCAACTCGGCGTTCGATGCGCTCGACGACGTCAACCCCGATGAAATCGACGGATTGTTCGAAGAGATCACTGCCAGCGGCATCGAGATCATCGACGAGCAAAAAGACGAAAAGCCCGAGGGCGAGGTCGAAGAAGAGCAAGAGGAGACGATACCCGATGGTCTCTCGCTCGACGATCCGGTCCGCATGTATCTCAAAGAGATCGGACGCGTGCCGTTGCTATCGATGGAACAAGAGAAATCGCTGGCAATGCGCATTGAAGCGGGCGAACTCGAGCTGCAAAAGAACGGCACCGCCGAGTCGCGCTTCGTCGCCGACGGTGAAGAAGCCAAGCGCCAGCTTACCGAGGCCAATCTTCGTTTGGTGGTATCCATCGCCAAGAAGTACGTCGGCCGCGGCATGCTCTTCTTGGATTTGATTCAGGAAGGCAATCTTGGGCTGATTCGCGCGGTCGAAAAATTCGACTATCGCAAGGGCTACAAGTTCTCGACGTACGCAACGTGGTGGATCCGCCAGGCGATCACCCGCGCGCTCGCCGACCAGGCGCGCACGATCCGCATTCCCGTACACATGGTCGAAACGATCAACCGTCTGATCAAGGTATCGCGCCAGCTCTTGCAAGAGCTTGGCCGCGAACCGTCGGTTGAAGAAATCGCCGAAGCGATGGCGCTCACGCCTGAAAAGGTTCGCGAAGTCATGAAGATTTCGCAGGAGCCGATCTCCCTCGAGACCCCAATCGGCGAAGAGGAAGACTCGCACCTGGGCGATTTCATCGAAGATCAGGAAGCCGTTGCGCCGGCCGAGGCGGCTTCGGTGATGCTGCTCAAAGAGAAGATGGCCGACGTGCTGCAAAACCTCACCGAGCGCGAGCGCAAAGTGCTGGTTTTACGCTTCGGTCTGGAAGATGGCCATCAGCGCACGCTCGAAGAAGTCGGACAAGAATTCGGTGTAACACGCGAACGCATCCGTCAAATCGAAGCCAAGGCACTGCGCAAACTCCGCCATCCCTCGCGCGGCAAAGCGCTTAAGGACTACTGGAGCAACGAATAGCGCTCTTTTGTCATCGCGAGCGTAGCGCCGCAGGCGCGTAGTCGAGGGACGCCTGCGATGCTGTGGTTCGACTCCGCGCCTTCGGCGCTACGCTCACCATGACAAGAGCGGGAGCTACGCTCAGCGTGACAAGAGCGGGAGCTACGCTCAGCGTGACAAGAGCGGGAGCTACGCTCAGCGTGACAAGAGCGGGAGCTACGCTCACGTGACAAGGCGTTTGCGCTACATGTCATCTTTCTCAGCGTTGGCCGAAGGATGCACGAGCGGGTTCTTTTCGGCGAAGGCGCCGTCGGGGTTGGGTGTTACCCAGACGATGAGATCCCAGATTGCCGGGAACCGGAAGACGTGCTTCACGTCGGAGACGTCTTTCACGACACCCATCTTGACGAGCGTGTCGGCTTGCGGGTTTTGCGGATCGCCGCCGGCCGCTTGGAATTTCGCGACACTGGTTGCGCCGTACGTTTCCTTTCCGCCCGAGTCGATAACGTAGTGAATGTGCGCGCGGAATTTGTCCCAGCGCGCCGGATTGACGCCCCAGAGATTAGGCGGCGGGGTTGTCGGCGATTCCATTGGTTGAGAGAAATCAGCACCGAGGAACTGACCGCTTACGCTATACCACAGTTGGCTCGGATGCTGCGGATCGTTCGACGTCCACTGAAGATTTGCGTAGCTTATCGCACCGGTATTGTCCTCGTTAGTATACCGGAAATAACCGGCCGCTTCGGCGGCCGCGACCGTGGAGAAACGCGCGTTCAGATCTTTTTGTATTCCTGAAACGAAGGCGACTTCCGCGCCTTGCGGTTTGGGTGAAAGGGCGGCAGCGGCGCCGAGTGAGAACGCGAGCAAAACGAGCGCGGCGAGCGCGCTGGAATATCGACCAATCACGTATCTACTCCTCAAAAAGTGGGAACCGGGCCGGGGCTCATGGTCGGAACCGGGAACGGCATTTTGGCGCTTGATTCCGGCGTTACCATGGGAACGCTTCGGAACGAAGAAACCGGCGTTTCGGCATCGAGAACGATCGGCAACGGTGTCTGAATGGCGAACGTGCCGTTTGCTGCCACAACGATGGTGGCGTCAGTGCGAGCATTGATGTGTGCGCCGGGCTCGAGCACGAAATTGTGGCCTTTGCGAAAAACGTGGAGCAAGAGCGTCGGGGCAAAGATGTCGCCGATCGTGTTCTCCACGGCAGCGGTGGATGCATGTCCCGCGCTAACATTGACGTTAAGGTGTGAAGCTGGCGCGTGCAGCGGCAGAGAGCGTCCGTCGGGCAGCCGCATCGGACGGAAGAAGATGTCGACGAAGCCGTAAATGTCGGGATTCTCCGCCGGCTGCGCATCGACGATTTTTATCTCCACCGGAGTACCGGCTGGTGCGACGGTAGCACCGTGAACGACGAGCGCGTTCTCAAGGTGCGCTTTGACGATGTCGTTTGCTTTCGATCTTGCGGACGAGATCGTGCCGTCCAGTACGAACGTCAGCTGGGAATCCAAAGGCAGCATATTGGCGGGCGACGGGGGCGTCGGCGAAGGCGACGTCGTCGTGAATGGTGTTTGCATGGGGAATGCGCCGACCGAGAGTGGCGCAAACGGGGCAACTGCGGCGAGCGTAACGCTCGCCGCTATCAACGTGACGAAGCTAGCTCGCGCGTTCCTCGCGCGCAGCTTCCTGGGCTGCAGCGGCGCGTTTTCCCTCTTCGATGAGTTGCTTGACTTTTTGGCCACCTTTTTGTCCGATTTTTTCGTAGAAGTCGGGCCCGTAGCGATCGCGCGTGGCTTCGCCACCTTTTTTTCCACCCTTCTTACCGATCTGTTCGTAGAATTCGTGACCGTGAGCCTGCTTTGTTGCAAGTCCGCCTTTTCGGCCGATCTGTTCGTAGAACTCCGGGCCGTACTTTTTCTTGACGGTCTCGCCGCCTTTTTGTCCCGCCTCGCGGACCGACATCCCGCTCGTTTTCTTGGCACTTTCCGGGGTTGACATGCTTGCTCTCTTTTCCACCTTCCAGGGGCAGCCGTCCGAAGGGACGGCGAACGTCGTGCATATACTAGAACGCAAGTTCGATCCTATTGGTTGGGGGCGGTGGTGAGAGAATCGAGTTCTTGGTTGCGTCCTGCGGCGCTGGTAGCGGCTGCCGCCTTGCTAACGGGGGCAGTTTCGACCAGCGCGAGCGTCGATGCCCTCCGGTTCGAATCGCAGCGGTCGCTCGGCAGCGGGGCGCTCGCGGCGATGCTCGGATCGCCGGATGCCGCGAAGGCGGCACGGGCAGCTCTCGCGATTGGCCGGACGAAGCAGCCGGACGGCATTGCGCTGCTGGAAGGGCATCTGAGGGACGGGCGCGCTGCCGTACGCGCCTTTAGCATATACGGCATTGGTTTGATTGGGCTGGGAAGCGACGCGACTGCAATCATCGACGCAGCCCGTCTCGATCCCTCGGGGGCAGTCCGCATCGCGGCGCTCGATGCGGTTGGCCGGTACGAGGACGCCAAGCGGCTTGACGCGACCGCGGAAGGATCCGCCGCCGCCGTGCTCATTGAAATCCTGCATGACGACCACGATCCCATCGTACGCGGAGCAGCTGCTATCTCGCTGAGCTTCTTTGCCGACGGGCCGCAAGGGAAACGAGTCGCTGCGGCACTGAACGCGGTCATGGCTTCCGAGCGCAATCAAGACGTGCGCGAGCGCCTCATGTGGACGATTTTCCGTCGGTACGCGACCGTGGTTCCGCATGCCGTCCTCCAAGCCGGACTGCACGATCGTGACGAGATCGTGCGTATTGAAGCGGTGCGAGCGTATGGGAAGCTCAAGCAGCGCGCTTTTGTGGTTGAGGTCAAACCGCTTCTAGCCGACCCGGCTTGGCGCGTTCAAGAGCAGGCGGCGGAATCGATCCGCGTGCTCGAGGGAGGCAAACTCACCGAGCATTGGACCGCTATCCCGCGATACGTGCACGTGCCGGCGCCGCAACCGGATGCTCTCGCGGACGTGGCGGCGTTGCCGCGGACCACGCCGGCACCGGGCGCGCCGCGCCCGCAAGATGCGCTGCCCGCTCCCGTTTTGCTGCCGTCCAGCGCACGCGACATGACCTCGCCCGCTCGCGGACCGCATCCGCTCGTGCGCATCCGCACGACGAAAGGGAACATCTACGTCGTGCTGTATCCCGAGTGGGCTCCGCTCACGGTCGTCAATTTCCTCAATCTGGTCGATCGCGGGTTCTACGACGACAATCGGTGGTTTAGGATCGTGCCGGATTTCGTCGTGCAAACCGGCGAGAAAGACGACAAGAAACAACCCGGGCCCGGCTACACGATCGTAGCCGAGGAGAATCCCCTGGAGCAAAACAGCTACGTGATTTCGATGGGGCTGAATTACGACTCGAAGACGAACACCCCGATCCGCGACTCGGCCGGATCCGAATACTACATCACGCTTTCGCCGCAATATCACCTGGATCAGTCGTTCACGGTGTTCGGCGCGGTGACGAGCGGGTTCGACGTGCTCGGACGCCTGACCGAATCCGATCGCGTCGTGCGCATCGAGCAAATTCCCGATGCCGTCTTGTAGGTGGGCGGTTTTTCCGATCGTGCTCGCTGTGGCGAGCGGCTGTGCGGCGCGAAATGTACCGCTGGCAGTGAGAGATTGTGCCGTCACGATTCGTTCCGGCGTACCGCGCGTTCACATGAACCTGGTCAACCAATCCGAAAAGCCATTGGAATCTGCCGACGTTCGCGTCGATCTCTACCAGAACTATCGCTTCCGGCGTGCGACGGTCACCGTCCGGCTTCAACCCGTACTAGACCCCGGTGATTCTCGTCCAGTGTTGCTCGATGCCGATCTTGCCGGCGCTGCGGCGGGACCTGCGATGCGCTGCACGGCAACCCGTGCGGCCTACGGCGACGGTACCGTCGATTCGGACGCCGGTGGAAGTTAGGAAGTTTCTCTTGTCATCCCGAGCGTACCGAAGCGAAGTCGAGGGGCGCCTCGCAGTTGTGCGCTACCGCCGGTCCCTGATATGTTGTGAATCCGCCAGGGAGACCTTGCGGCTGCCGTATAAGCGGCTGATCGAGGCCGGTGACGTCTTCGTCGTCCCTGGGCGAGCGAGCCCGTAGTCGAGATCGGACGCACCGGCCGTACTATTGTGCGGTAAAGATCGAACGGAATCGAGAGCCGCGCCTCGCGCCGAGCTCGCATAATCAGGTTGGTCGATGCCGCAGGCGAGGGAGACGAATGATTTACCTCGGTATCGATGTCGGCAAGGCAAATTTCCACTGCACGTTGCTCGATGACGGGAAGCAACACCGCAATAGTTTCCCCAATACGCGCAAGGGCTTTGAGAAGCTGCGCGCGTGGCTGAAAAATCGCCGCGCACAGAGCGTGCACGCATGCATGGAGGCGACCGGCGGTTTTAGTGAGGCCTTGGCAACGGACTTGAGCGAGCACGGTCACATGGTCAGCATTGTCAACGCCTTCGCGATCAAAGCGTTCGGTCAAAGCGAGCTCTCGGGCACGAAGACCGACAACGCCGACGCCGATTTGATCGCTCGGTATGCGGCCGCGATGAGGCCCGCACCGTGGGAGCCACCGAGCCCCGCAGAACGCTGTTTGCGCCAGCTCGTACGCCGGCGCGATGACCTGGTCACGATGTGCACGCAGGAACGCAATCGCCTCGAAGCGCCGGGCTCCGAGGTAACGCAGGCGTCGATCGAAGAGTCGATCGCGTTTCTGGAAGAGCAGATTGCCGTGCTCGATGGTGAAATCGATCAGGTGATCAAGAATGACCCGGATCTGCGCGGGAAACGCGAGCTTCTTGAATCCATTCCGGGAGTCGGTAAGCTCACGTCCGCGGCTTTGCTTGGGGAGCTTCCGCATTTAGAGAAAATGGGCAAGAAAGCCGTTGTCGCTCTGGCCGGACCGTGTCCGCAGCACCGGCAGTCGGGGACATCGCTCT
>Ga0153924_1000982_pt1 | contig 15994 bp, 20 predicted proteins | sample TSNJ008MetaG_FD_104709 | JGI IMG/M metagenome (GOLD analysis project Ga0153924, IMG submission 104709) | Attine ant fungus gardens microbial communities from New Jersey, USA - TSNJ008 MetaG | ecosystem: Host-associated > Fungi > Mycelium > Unclassified | place: USA: New Jersey, Wharton State...
GACGTGGTCGAGCGAGTTGAGCAGCCGGGCGACGGAGAAGGGGTGCGTGAACGTCGACGAGTAGGTGAGCCCGAACCCGATGTGCTCGGTGACGGTGGACATCGCGGCGATCACGGGTGACATGTCCTGCCGGGGCCACTGGATGCCCCACTCGACGGCCGGGTCGATGCTGCCGCGCCACGTGCTCGGCACTCCGGACCCGTCGCCGAAGAACAGCATGTCGACGCCGGCACGTTCGGCCGTGCGGGCCACCTCCATGTACATGCGGACGTCGGGGAAGTCCTGGCCGACCCAGCTGCCGGCCGCGGCCCACCGGCCCTCGGTGTGGGTAAAGGACAGGTCGTAGGCCAGGTGCATGCCGCTCATCGGGCACCCACCGGCGAAGCGGACGCTGACGACGGCGCAGACGCGGACACAGACGCAGCCGCGCGCCACAACGCCGCCGTCTCGTCGGCGTCGGTCACGACGCCGACGTTCAGGTCGATCAGGGTGAGCGCGGCGTCGTGCACGTCGGTGTCGTACGCGGCGGTGGCGTCCTGCGGGACCACCACGGGCCAGCCGAGCTGCATCGCGTCCTGCGCGGTGGCGAGGACGCAGCACTCGGTCGTGAGTCCCACGACGGTGACCCAGCCGATCCCGGCGGAGGTGAGCCGGGCCTCCAGGTCGGTGCCCAGGAACCCGCTGTACCCGCGCTTCACGACGCGGGTCTCACCGGGCGCTGGCGCCGTGCGGTACCACTCGGCGCCCTCCGTGCCGATCCGGCAGGGCTCGTCGTCCGGCATGGGTCCGTCCGGGTCGCCCCCGCGCAGCCACGTGCTGGAACGCCACGGCCGGGCCGGGTCGCTGCCGAGTTCGACCCAGACCACGGGGACGCCCGTCGCGCGGGCCTCGTCGACGAGCGAGCCGATGCGGGTGACGGCGGCGTCCACCGCAGCGGACGCGCGGTCGTCGAGTCCGTACGGGGCGATCCGCGTCGATTCGCCGAAGTCGCGCTGCACGTCGACGACGACGAGCGCGGGGCGGAGCGGAGCGGACGCCAACTGCGTGAGCCGCGGATCGCGACCCACGTCGAGTCCCCCGGTCACCGGACGACCGCCGCGTCGTGCTGGCGGAGCGCGGGCAGGACGGTCTCCCCGAACAGCACCATGTCCTGGTCGTACTCGGGGAAGATCAGCATCAGGCCGTCGAGCTCGCCCCGGTCGACGATGTACTCGATGTGCTCGGTGACGGTCTCGGCCGACCCGGCGACGTACGCGGTCTGGAACGCGTCCTCGCCAGCGGCTCCGTCCGCCCACGCCCGCGCCTGCTCGGCGGGGACGCCCCAGGACGCCCGCATCGAGGCCAGCGCCTGGCGGTCGACGCCGGCACCCCACTCGCGCACCTTCCGCTGGGCGGCGGCGTCGGTCTCGCCCTGGACCACCGTGAGCATCGAGTACGTGCGGCATTCGCGGCCCTCGGCGGCGGCGCGGTCGTGCACGTCGCGGGACAGCTCGCGCATCTCGTCGAGGCTGTCGGCGGCGAGGAAGGCGCCGTCGGCGTGCTTCGCCTGGAACGCCCTGGCCGCTTCGGACTTGCCGGCACTGATGATGGTCGGGCGCGACACCGGGTGGGGGCGGGATTCGCACGCGACGAGGTCGAAGTACGGCGTGCGCATCGTGACGCTGTCCTCGGTCCACAGGCGCGTGACCGCCTCGGTCCAGAGTTCCGTCATCCGGTACCGGTCGGCGTGGCTGAGGGCCGCGTCCCAGATCCCGAACTGCTCGAACTCCGCCGCGTAAGCGCCGTTGACGATGTTCATGCCGGCCCGACCGCCGGAGATGTCCTGCAGCGTCGTGTACATCTTGGCGGCGACCGCCGGGTTGTGGACGTTGGCGTGCATCGTCGCCCAGATCTTGACCCGCTCGGTGGCCTCGGCGATCCCGGCCATCATCGTCATCGACTCCAGGGACCGGCCCCAGTGGTCCGTGGAACCGCCGAAGCCGCGCCACTTCGCCATCGACATCACGAAGTCCAGTCCGATCGTCTCGGCGTGCAGCGCCGCGCGCTTGTTCCAGGCGTAGGTCGCCTCGGGGTGGGGTGCCGTGGTGGAGAGCATCCACCCGCCGTTGCCGATCGGGAGGAAGATCCCGTACTCCTTCGCGGGCATCTCACGCCGCCTTTCTGGTGGTTGCGGAACACTCGGTGACGATGGGGCTCACGGTGCGGGCCACACGGTCTCGCCGTCCTTCGTGATCGCGTCGATGTACTCGTTCGTGAACCAGCCCTTCGCGTCGTCGGCAGTCACCGAGCGCTTGACGATGTCGAACTGGTGCAGCATGTCGACGAGCTTCGTCACGTTCTCCGGGTCGATCCCGCCGAGGGGCTGGTCCGGCGTCGGGTTGTCCGCGATGACCTTCGTCTCGGTCGTCCAGATCTTGGTGTTCTGGGCCGTGTCGTAGGTGGCGCCGGACAGCTTCGCGGCGTACCCGACGCACTGCTTCGTCTTCGCCTCGCTCGCGGAGCAGAAGTCGTAGGCGTGCAGGGCTGCGCGCAAGACGTCCTCGACCGCGGTCGGGTGCGCCTTCGCGAATGCCGGGTTCACGGCCATGGCGCCGATCGACGAGGGGATGTCGTAGTCGACGGGCTGCCAGACGGTGACGTCGTCACCGGCGGCCTTGAGCAGGTTCGGCTCGTTCGACACGAAGCCGGTCAGCGCCTCGAGGCCGTTCTGCTTGCGAGGCAGGACGGACGGGTCGTAGCCCTCCTTGACGAGCGTGAGGGAGTCCCAGTCCACACCGGCCTTCTCCATCATCGCCCGGACCGACGCGGGGACGTAGCCCTTGTGGCCGACGACCTGGCCGTCGAGCTGCGGCAGCTTGGTGATGTCCTCGTTCGTCATCAGGACGTCGAGGCCGGCGTTCGAGTACGACGAGATCCCGGTGATGTCGATGCCGTTCGCGCGGGCCTGGATGAGGTCTTGCTCGGCGACGGCGGAGACGGTGGCCTGGCCGCTGGCGAGGAGCTTCGTGTTCTGCGCGGTGTCACCGGACCCGGGCTTCAGCGTCACGTCGAGGCAGAGGTCCTTGAAGTACCCGAGCTCGTCCGCCGCGATGTACTCGAGGATCGACGCCGACGACTGGTACTGGTAGCCGGACAGGTAGGTGATCGTGCCGGCGGCCTTGTTCTCCTTGCACCGCTCGGCCGAGATCGCGCTGCCCTCGGTTGAGGTGGTGCCGGCGCTGGAGCCGGTGCTGCAGCCGGTCAGCGCGAGGGCGACGACGGCGGTGGCGAGGGCCGCGAGTGCGGCCGTGGTGCGGCGCGTGCTGTGGTGCGTGGTGCTGTGCTGCATGGTCACTCCTGTGGGAAGGGATGGGTGGTGCAGGGCGGGGCGGTGCAGGGCAGGTGCAGGTGGGGCGGTGGGTCGGCTGGCGTCGGCCTGGAGGCGCGGCTGACGTCGCGCGGGCAGGCTCGCGCCGGCGGGTGGTGCGGCAGGGCCGCGGGGCGGCCGCGTGGTGCGGCCGGCGGACCGCGGGTCAGTCGTTCGCGGTGCGGTGCCAGTGCAGGACGCGACGCTCGACGAGGGTGATGAGTCCGAGCAGGACGACACCCATCACCGCGAGGATCGCGATGGCGGCGTAGACGACGGCGAGCTGGTTCATCGACGACGCCGTGCTGATCACGGTGCCGAGTCCCCCGGTCGATCCCGAGGCGGAGAGCTCCGCGACGACCGCGCCGATGATCGACAGCGGGAACACGATCCGGAGGGCTGCGAACACGAACGGCAGGGCGTTCGGGATCCGCAGGTGCACGAGCATCTCGAACCGGGACGCGTCGATCGTCCGGTACACCTGCAGCACGGGTTGCGGCACGGACCGCAGCCCCGCGGCGGTGTTGATCAGGATCGGGAAGAAGCAGATGAGCGCCGTGATGACGAGCTTCGGCAGCGGCCCGAACCCGAACGCCACGACCAGGGCCGGGGCGATCGCGACGAGCGGCGTGACGTTCAGCACGATCGCGATCGGCATGACCGCGCGTCGGACGATCGGCAGCTCACTCGTCAGCACCGCGAGCACGAACGCGGCGAGGAACCCGATGGCCAGGCCGACGAGCGACTCCGCCAGGGTGATGCCGGCGTTCTGCAGGTAGTACGGCAGCTGCGTGGCGAGGGTCTCCCCCACCGCGGGCAGCGGCGGCAGCAGGTACGGCATGGCCGTCGCACCGATCTGCCAGAGCACCGCCAGGACGGCGAGCATCACGACGAGGGGCAACCAGACGGTCGGTCGGAGCCAACCGGGCACGGATCGGCGGGCGGTGCGCCGCTCGGCGTCGGCAGTGGTGACGGTCGCGGCGGGCGTGGAGGTGGTGGTCGCGCTCATGGTCCCGTCTCCCTCAGGCCGCATCGGCCGTGCGCCAGGCGCTGTGCAGGCGGGTCCGGACGAGGTCTTCGTACTCGTGGAACCGCTGCTCCTCGAACAGGCGTTGGTTGCGCGGGCGGGGCAGGTCGATGTCGATGACGTCGACGATCCGGCCGGGGCGCGGCGCCATCACGACGACGGTGTCCGACATCCGGACGGCCTCGGACACGGAGTGCGTCACGAAGAGGACCGTCGTGCGCAGCTCGTCCCACAGGTCGAGCAGCTGGTCCTGCAGGCTCTCGCGGGTGAACTCGTCGAGTGCCGAGAACGGCTCGTCCATCAGCAGCACGTCGGGGCGCAGCCCGAAGGCCCGGACGATCGCGGCGCGCTGCTGCATGCCGCCGGACAGCTGGGCGGGGAGCTTGTCCATCGCTTCGCCGAGACCCGCCATGCGCAGGAGCTCACGCATGTCCGGACCGGCACCGGTGCCGCGCTCCTCGAGGTCGTCGATGGCGGCACGACGTCGGCCGGCGCCGGGGTTCACGCGGGCGGCGAGGGAGACGTTCTGCAACACGGTGAGCCAGGGCAGCAGCGCCGGCGTCTGGGGGACGAGCCCGATGAGCTTCGCCGCGCACGCCTGCGCCGGGGTGACCCCGTGCACCCGGACGTCACCGCGGTCGGCGGGCTCGAGCCCGGCCACGAGCCGGAGCAGCGTCGACTTCCCGCAGCCACTCGGGCCGATGAGCGACACGAACTTGCCGGGCTCGATCGTCAGCCGGGCGTCGTCGAGCGCGACCATGGCGCTCGGGCCGCTGCCGTAGACCTTGCGCACCGCGTCCACGCGGACCGCTGATGTGGTCATCCGTTCCTCCATACCGTCGGCGAGCACGCATGCTCGATCTCGTATGGCGGAGAGCGTGCGTCGCGAGCTCGGGTGGTCTGCGACGCGGAAATCCGCTGCTGGTGACGAGGTTAGGACGCCCGTGTTACGGCGTCGGACCACGTGTGTTGCGAACGTGTGAACGGGTGCGACGGCTCAGCGCGGTGACGGTGCGGCGGTCTCGCCGTCCCAGACGAGCACCTCGACGCCGAGGTCCTCGGCGGCGACCGCGACCCACCCGGCGAGCGCCCTCGCTGCGGGCTCGGCGACGACGAGCACGGCACGCTCGACCCCGGGGACCGACTGCCGCAGCCACAGCAGCTTGAACAGGTCCGCCATCACCTTGTTGCGCCAGGCGGGCTTGTAGGCGCCCAGGTTGGCGACGAGCTGCACGACCACGCGGTCGGCGTCGTCGATGCCCTCGACCTCGACCCGGGCGCGGTCGAGGACGACCGTGCGCGGACGGAGGACGAGTCCGAGAGCGGCCCCGGTGTGTTCGAGCATCCGGCGTTCGACGGAGTCGGGGGCGAACCGGCCCCACTCGGAGCGCGCGGCGGGGACCTCGGTCATGTCGGCAGTGTAGGCGGGCCAGCCGCTCCGGATCGACCGGCGCGTCAGACCGACCGCGCGGCCACCTCGAGGGCCTCGGCCGCTTCCCCGGCGCGCACGATGTCGCTGTCGCTGACCGACCGCGCGTTGTACTCGGCTTTGGTCTTCACCGCCATGCCGGTCCGAGCGACGCAGATCCCGTCAGCCGCGGCGATGCCGCTGAGGACGCACTGCGTGACGAACGCGTTCGCGAACTGCGATCCGGCAGTGAAGACCCCTGCGTCACCGCCGAGCGCGCGGAGGGCCTCTGCAGCTTCGAGGAACTCCGTCGCCTTGGCGAGCCGGCCCCTCCGGAACGACTCGTCGCCCGGTGCGGTGGTGCCGATTCGCGGGGTCATCCAGTCAGGGTACGGAGCTTCCGGGACAGCCATCGACCATCGCCCGCGATGGGAATACCGTCCCGGGCAACCGATGCGAGGAGCGGGTCGGTGCCGTCGATCTCGTCCTCGTCGAAGAGGACCGGCCGCACGGCGTTCCCGGCCCACCGACCGGCCGCACGGCACAACGCGTGGATCTGGTCCTCTGCCTCCGCACGTCGGCCGTGCTCGACGATGAAGCAGACATCGAGGTCGCTGTCCGGCCGCATCTCACCACGGGCGCCGGATCCGAAGAGCGCGGCGTACCGGAGGGGGATCGATCGACACCCCGATCGGAGTCGTTCGAGGAGCGCGCGCCGGAGATCGGCCAGAGCGGTGATCGCATCGGCGGCGAGGTGTTCCCGGTTCAGGCTGAACGACTTCGTCCGTCCGGTCCGGTGCCCGTCGACGACACCCTGCTCGACCAGCCGATCCGCACTGTTCCGGACCCCGGCGTACGACCGGTCCGGCACCAGGCGGCAGATGTCCGCGATCGTCATCGGTCCTGGCGCTCGTGCCAAGACGGCGAGCACATCGCCGTCCACGGAGGTGGTCACCGTCGCGAAGGGGGACTGCAACTGCATCGGAACCTCCGATCGGATACGAGTAGAAATCTACCACTTCCAGTAGATTTCTACTCGTATCTGAGCATTTTCGTCAGACGACCGACCACCCGCCGTCACTCGGCAGCACGGCGCCGTTCACGTTGGCGGAGTCGTCGCTGAGCAGCCAGGTGATGGCCGCGGCGAGCTGTTCGGGCTGGGCGACCGGCGGGATCGCGACCTGCATGATGGGGCCCACTCGGCTGGCGGCGTACTCGCTGCGCATCGGCGCCTCGATGTTCGTCGCGACCGCACCCGGCGCGACGGCGTTGGCACGGATGCCCTGCGGCCCGTGGAAGAACGCGACGCTCTTGGTGAACCCGGCGATCGCGTGCTTCGACGCCGTGTAGGCGGCGCCCGCAGCCGAGGCGCGGAGTGCGGCCTCGGACGCGACGTTCACGACGGCGCCGCGACCGGCGGTGATCATGTGCGGCAGGACGGCGCGGGTGAGGCGCATCGGCCCGGTGACGTTGACGCTGAAGACGCGGTCCCAGGTGGCGTCGTCGACCTCGCTCGGCGGCAGGAAGGCGTCCATGATGCCGGCGACGTTCGCCAGGCCGTCGATCCGCTCACCCGCGGCCGCGATGAGCGCGTCGATGGTCTCGGTCGCGGCGACGTCGCCGACGACGGTCTCGAGTTCAAGGCCGTCGAGTTCGGAGCGGAGCGCGTCGAGCCGCTCGGCGACGACGTCGGTCGCGATCACGCGCCCGCCCTCGTTCGCGATGCGCGTCGCCGTGGCGCGTCCGATGCCGGAGCCAGCCCCGGTGACGATGATGGTCCTGCCGGTGAACCGTCCGGCGGTGGTGTCGGTCATGTCGTCTCCTCACTGAGAGGCGCTCGCTGCGCCACGATGGTTATAGCACTCAGTGCCGAAAGGACTCCATGAGCTCGACGAGCGACCGGGAGACGAGCGACCGCCCGACGGGACGCCCCCGCACGATCGACCCCGACGCGGTGTCCCTCGTGGCGCTGCGCCTGTTCGATGAGCTGGGCTTCGACGCCGTGTCGATGGACGACGTCGCCACGGCCGCCGGGGTGAGCCGTCGATCGTTGTTCCGGCTGTTCCCGAACAAGGCGGCACTGGTCTGGGGCGGGCTCGACGAGTTCGCGTCGCGGTTCGGTGACGCACTGCGGGAGCGGCCGTCCACGGAGTCGTCGTCCGTCGCACTGCGCGCCGCGTACCGGATCGGCGCGACCTTCCCCGACGACGCCGTGGAGGTCACCCGCCACCGCCTCCGCGTCATCCGCGCGAACCCCTCACTCGAACACGTCGGTGCAGCCACGGTCACGACCCTGACCGACGCGATCGTCCGGTTCGTGGCCGAGCGGGACGGCGCGACGCCCGACGACCTCGCGGTGTCGGTGCGCGCGCACGCCCTGGCGGCCGCCGCGAGCGCCGCCCTCACCTGGTGGGCGCTGCACGGCGACGGCCGTCCGGAGGACGTCGTGGATCGCGCACTCGCCCTGCTCGCCTGAGACGCGCTCTGGACGCGAACACCGGACGGACTGGAGGCCCGTGGCGGGCGTGCCACGGGCCTCCCGTCCGACACCCGGCCGGGTTCAGCCCATCGCGCGCTTCCCACGGACGTCGCGCGACAGCGCGTCGATGCGCGCCACCTCGTCGTCAGTGAGCCGCGCCTCGGCGGCTGCGACGTTCTCGGCGACGCGTCCGGGGTTGCGCGATCCGGGGATCGGCACCAGGTCGGCGCACTTCGCCAGGACCCAGGCCAACGCGAGCTGCGAGAGCGAGATGCCCTTCGCGTCGGCGATCTCGGTGAGTGCGGTGACGACGGCGACGTTCGCGTCGAAGTGCTCCGGCGCCCACCACTCGAGCTGCTGGCGGATGTCGTCGGCCGCGTACGCGCTCGCCGGCTGCACGGCACCGCTCAGGAAGCCGCGCGCCAGCGGCGAGTAGGCGACGACGCCGATGCCGAGCTCGTCGACGAGGGGGAAGAGCGCCTCGGACTCCCGCGAGAAGACGGAGTACTCGGTCTGGAACGCCGAGATCGGGTGAACCGCATGCGCCCGGCGGATCTGGTCGGCATCGGTGTTCGACAGGCCGAGGTACCGGACCTTGCCGGCCTGCACGAACTCCTGCATCACGCCGACGACGTCCTCGATCGGGACGGCCGGGTCGTGGACGTGCTGGTAGAGCAGGTCGATCGAGTCGGTGCCGAGGTTCTGCAGGCTCGCGTCCACCACCTGGCGGATGCGCTCCGGTCGGGAGTCCGGTGCGTACGCCTCGGGGGTGAACCCGAACTTCGTGGCGATCGTCACCTCGTCGCGGATCGGGGCGAGCGCCGCGCCGAGGAGCCGCTCGCCGGTCCCCCAGCCGTACAGCTCGGCCGTGTCGAAGTGCGTGACGCCGAGTTCGTGTGCGTGCCGGATCGCGGCGACGGACTCGGTGTCGTCGCCGGGTCCGTAGGCGAACGTGGTGCCCATGGCGCCGTAGCCGATGGCGCTGACGGTGAGGCCCTGTCGGCCGAGGGTGCGTTGCTGCATGGTGCCGTCCCTTCGTGACGTGTGGTGGTCATGCGAGTGGCACTGTACGCCACGATTGTCAGAGTCTGACAGGTTGGTCCGAAGATGACGTCGCGGTACGATCGGCCCGTGAGCGACGTGCGAACCGGCCTGCGGGACATCACCCGCGACGCCGTCCGCGCGCGCATCGCCGCCGTGGCACTCGAGCGGTTCGACACCGACGGGTTCGAGAACGTCACCGTGGAACAGGTCGCCGCCGAGGTGGGGATCTCGGCGCGGAGCTTCCACCGGTACTTCCCCGCGAAGGAGGACGCCGTCATCGGCGACCCCGCGCGACACCGGGACGCGCTCGCCGAGGCGTTCCGGTCGCGGTCGACGACCCAGCCGGTCTGGCCCGCGCTGCGCGAGGCGTTCGCCGAGATGCTCGAGCGCGGCAGCACCGACGACCCCGAGACCGGACGACGATCCGTCCGCGTGATGACGAGCACGGCGTCACTGCGCGCACGGAACCTCGAGAAGCACCAGGCCTGGGCGGACGTCCTGACGCCCCTCGTCGTCGAGCAGCTCCACGGGCCCGACGCCGAGCTGCGCGCACGAGTTCTCGTGCAGGCAGCCCTCGGTTGCTTCGACGTGGCGATCACCACCTGGGCCACGGGCGACGACCCCGACGCGGCCGCGATCCTGCGACGCGCGTTCGACGGCATCGCCCCGAGCGCCTGACGAGCGGACGCGCGCCGTCGTCCGCCGGTATCGTCCGGGCATGAACGTCACCGGACCGTCGCCGTACTTCCAGTTCGCCGGCACCGCCAGGCAGGCCCTCGAGCACTGGCGAGGGGTCTTCGGCGGCGAGGTCCGGATCGCGACCTACGCCGACTTCTCACGGACCGACGGCCCCGCCGACGCAGTCGCCCACGGGCAGCTCACCGGCGGACTCCAGCTGTTCGCCGCCGACGCGAGCGAGACCGACGAGCCGTTCGCGGCGACCGGATTGCTGTTCTCGCTGCTCGGCGCCGACGAACCCGACGTGCTGCGACGCTGGTTCGACGCGCTCGCCGAGGGTGGCACGGTGGTCGACCCGCTGCAGCAGCGACCGTGGGGCGACTGGGACGGCACCGTGCGGGACGCGTTCGGCGTCACGTGGCTCATCGGGTTCGAGGCATCAGCACTGGGGTGATGGGCGCCGTCGCTGGGATGATGGGCGCATGACCGATCTCCCCGCCGTCCTGTTCGTCTGCGTCCACAACGCCGGACGATCCCAGATGGCCGCGGGGTGGCTGCAGCACCTCGCCGGCGACCGCGTCCGGGTGTTCTCCGCCGGCAGCGAGCCCGCCGACCAGGTGAACGCCATCGCCGTGCAGGCCATGGCAGAGCGGGGCATCGACATCGCCGGCGCCCGACCGGCGGTGCTCGAGACCGAGACCGTGCGTGAGTCGGACGTCGTCATCACCATGGGCTGCGGGGACGCCTGCCCGGTGTTCCCCGGCAAGCGCTACGAGGACTGGGACCTCGACGACCCGGCAGGGCTCGCCATCGAGCAGGTCCGCCCGATCCGCGACGACATCAGGACACGGGTCGAGCAGTTGATCGCGTCCCTGTAGCCGGCTACTGCTGGTCGGACGGCAGCAGCGGTGCCCAGTAGGCGTCCGCGCCGTCGGCCTGCACGGCGTCGCGCTCGAAGCGGAAGCCGTACTCCCGCACGAAGTCGAGCGCGGCGGCCTGCTCGTCCTCGGCGTCGTCGTGCGCGGCGTCGAACAGGTACACCCCGTGCCCCATCTTCACGCCCGAGTCGCTGATCACCGTGAGGTCCCAACGCCCTTCCTCGGCGCGTTCGATCCGCACGACGGCGGCCTGGGCAGCGGTGAAGTCAGCCATGCCGTCAGCCTACGGACGGTGGTCCGGTGGCGTTCAGGGTCGGTCGCGCCCAGTACGCTGAGCACCGTCACAGGCCCGGACGAGCGGAGAACGAAGTCATGTCAGTCGGATTGCTCGCCGTGGTGGACGACATCCTCTCCGCGGCCCTGAAGGCGAGCGCGAAGACCGCCGGTGTCGTCATCGACGACGCCGCGGTCACCCCGCAGTACGTGCAGGGGCTCGCGCCGGCCCGGGAGCTCCCGGTCGTCGGGCGCATCGCGCTCGGCAGCCTGTTCAACAAGTTCATCATCATCATCCCGCTGGCGCTGCTGCTCACCGCGTTCGCTCCCTGGGTGCTGCCGTACCTCCTGCTCATCGGCGGGACGTACCTCTGCTTCGAGGGCGCGGAGAAGGTCACCGAGTGGTTCGGTGTCCACCACGGCGCAGGCTCCACCGACTCGGTCACCGAACCGAAGCTCGTGTTCGGCGCCATCCGGACCGACCTCATCCTGAGCACCGAGATCATGCTCATCGCCCTGGCCGGTCTCGACCCCGACCTCGGGCTCTGGCCGACACTCGGTGCCCTCATCGTGATCGGGCTCGTGATGACCGCGGTCGTCTACGGCGCCGTGGCCCTGCTGGTGAAGATCGACGACGTCGGCCTGCAGATGATGAAGAACTCGGTCCGCCGCACCCGTCGCACCGGAGCGCGGATCGTTCGGGCCATGCCGACGGTCTTCCGGGTCATCAGCGTGATCGGCACCGTCGCCATGCTGTGGGTCGGCGGGCACCTGGTCATCGCGAACCTCGCCGAGACGTTCTGGCACGGTCCGTACGACCTGCTGCACACGATCGAGCACGCGATCGAGGCCGCCGGCCCGGTCGTGACGTGGACCGTGGACACCGCGATCTCGGCGGTCGCCGGCGTCGTCCTCGGCATGGTCGTCGTGGCGATCGTCCTCGGGATCGGTCGCCTCCGCGGGAAGCACTGACTTACACTTCTGTTCCAGCGTCGGAACACGAGTGTTCCGACGGACCACGCGTCGAACGACTCGTGGTCCGTCGGAGAACCGGTGCGCGCTGCCCGCGCGCCAGGATTACCCTGACGCGCATGGCAACGGTGCGACAGGTCCAGGTGACGTTCGACTGCGCCGAACCGGAGCGGGTCGCCCGGTTCTGGTGCGAGGTCCTCGGCTACGAGGTCCCTGCTCCCCCGCCCGGGTTCGACGACTGGCAGGCGTTCAACGCCTCGCTCCCGCCCGAGCACCAGGACTCCGCCTTCGCATGCGTCGACCCGACCGGCGCCGGCCCGCGCCTGTTCTTCCAGCGGGTACCCGAGGGCAAGACGGTCAAGAACCGCGTGCACCTGGACGTCCGGGTCGGCACCGGCCTCGTCGGCGAGGAGCGCCTCGCCGCGCTCGACGCCGAGAGCGCACGCCTGGTCGCCCTCGGTGCGACCCAGTTCCGCCGCATGCTCGCGGATCAGGTCAACGAGTCCTGCATCGTGATGCAGGACGTCGAGGGCAACGAGTTCTGCATCGACTGATCCGCGAGCTGCGGCGGCGGCGGCGGGCTCAGGCGACCGGCCCGTAGAGCGGCGTCTCCGCCTGGTCGAGCTCCAGCTCGGCGGTCTGCTGGATGAGTGCCAGCAGGTCGGCATCGAGTCCGGGAGCGAACTCCTCGAGGCGCTCCGGAGCGATGAACGACGGCGCTCCCACCGGGGCCTGCTCGGTCGCGGACAGGTCCGTGCCGTCCTTCGACGGCGATGCCCCGCGGAAGATCTTGCCCGCCTCGGACGCCCCGTCGAGGTCGAAGCTGTACTGCTTGCTCTGCAGCCCGAGGTCCACGAGTTCCTTGACCTCCGGGAACCGCTCGGCGTTCGTCTTCGGGATCGGCAGCAGGGTCTTCCAGTCGACGCCGAGGGTCTCGAGGGCCTTCGCGTAGGCGTTCTCGTGCGCCTGGTCGCGGACGATCAGGTACGCGATGGTGCTGCGCGCGGTGGGGTTGTCCGTCATCTCGTAGATCCGGCACTTCTGCAGGCGACCCGTGGACTCGAGCATCAGGTTGTACAGCAGGTCGAGCGGCAGGTTGCCGGAGTTGTAGACGTAGCTGCCGCTCCACGGGTTGCCGGCCGCATCGACCGGCAGGGCGCCCTGCGCACCGACCAGATAGTGGTGGATGTTGCTCGTGTCGAGTGCGATGTTGAGCGGCGTCGCACCCTTCGCACCGGGCTTGTCGAGCGGGTCGGTGAGCTTGCCGGTGTACTCGGGCGAGCCGTCGAGCAGGCGGGAGATCGTGGTGCCGATGAGCTCGACGTGGCTGATCTCCTCGGTGCCGACCCCCTGGATGAGGTCGCGGTACGGCTTCGCCGCCGGGCCGCGGAAGTTCATCGCCTGGAACAGGTACTGCATCATCGTGCGCATCTCGCCGAACTGCCCGCCGAGCCCTTCCTGCAGGGCGTTCGCGGCCGCCGGGTCGGGCTCGCCGTCGGCGATCTCGTTGATCCAGGTCTGTGCGTGGAAGTACATGGAGCCTCCTTGCTGGTCGCGACGGATCCGCCGCGTGCATCACGGTCGTCCGGCGTCCCTGGCAGGCGACACGGGTCGTCCACTGAGCGCGGTATCGTCGTCGGCGCCGCACCGCAGCGCCCGGAAGGACCCCCGAACCGATGACCGTCAGTCACGACGTCGACACCGCCGCCCTCGACGACCTGCTGGGGGTGGACCAGGTCCTCCGCGACCCGGCGTCGCTCGAGCGGTACCGCCACGACGACGCCGAGTGGGCGGACTCCACGGCGCCGCTCGCCGTCGTCCTCGCCCGCAGGACCGACGACGTCGTCGCCACCGTCAAGTGGGCGGCGGCAGCCGGGGTGCGGGTCGTGCCGCGCGGCGCCGGGACCGGTCTGTCCGGCGGGGCGAACGCGATGGCCGGATCGGTCGTCCTGTCGCTCGAGCGGATGGACGCGGTCCTCGAGGTCAACACCGACGAGCGGTACGCGGTCGCCCAGCCCGGTGTGGTCAACGACGCCCTGCGTGCGGCGGTCGTGGAGCACGGGCTCTGGTACCCGCCGGACCCGGCGAGCTCGGCCATCTCGACGATCGGCGGCAACGTCGCGACGAACGCCGGTGGGATCTGCTGCGTCAAGTACGGCGTCACCCGCGACTACGTGCTCGGGATGACCGTCGTGCTGGCCGACGGTTCCGTCGTCGAGCTCGGCCGCCGCACGGCGAAGGGCGTCGCCGGCTACGACCTGGCCGGCCTGATGGTCGGTTCCGAGGGCACGCTCGGCATCGTCGTGTCGGTGACCGTGAAGCTGCTCCCCCTGGCCGGCCGCGACGAGCGCGCCGTGATCGGGTACTTCCCCTCGCTCAGCGCCGCCGGGGACGCCGTCGCGGCGATCTCACGCGCCGGCATCATCCCCGCAGCGCTCGAGATCGTCGACCGGACCTGCCTGCGGGCCGTCGACGACTGGATGCACCTGGGGCTGCCGTCCGACGTCGACACCCTGCTGCTGGCACGGGTCGACGAGCGGGGTGCGGCGGGCGACGACCTCGCCGACCAGGTCGCCGCGGTCTTCGCGCGGGCCGGCGGCACCGACGTCGAGCGGGCCACGGACCCCGACGACATCGCCCGGCTGTTCCAGGCGCGGCGGCTCGCGTACCCGGCGCTCGAGCGGCTCGGCCCGGTGCTGACCGAGGACATCTGCGTGCCGCGCAGCGCGGTGCCCGAGATGCTCCGGCGGATCCAGGCGACCGCTGCGGCGCACGACGTCACGATCGCGAACATCGCGCACGCCGGCGACGGCAACCTGCACCCGCTGATCATCGCGCCCGTGGGCGACGACGCCGCGAAGGCCCGCGCGAAGCACGCATTCGACCAGATCGTCGCCGACTGCCTGGCGCTCGGCGGCACCGTCACGGGCGAGCACGGCGTCGGACTGCTCAAGCTGCCGGGCCTGCGACAGGAGCTCGGCGAACGAGTGCTGGCGATGCACCGTTCCGTGAAGGACGCCCTGGACCCGGCGGGCACCCTGAATCCCGGCAAGGCGTTCTGAACGCACGGAGACGACGGACGGGAGGCCCGGTGCCAGCTGGCACCGGGCCTCCCGTCCGTCAGCCGGTCGCGTTCAGCGCCCGGCGTGCGTCACGCAGTCGCGGTCAGCGACGGCGGAAGTAGCCGTTCGCGCCACCGACGTACATCAGGATCGTCGCGACGAGCACGGCGACGCCACCGATCCACCCGAAGGCGTTGCCACCCGACGCTGCGCCCACGCCCACACCGATGAGCTGCAGGATCGCGAGCACGGTGAGCACGATGCGGGCCCAGTTGCGACCGTCGCGCATCTTGAAGACGATGATGAGCTCGATCACGGCGAGGACGAAGGCGAAGATCGCTCCGCCGACGAGCGGGGCGGTGCCGACGCTGTCGGCGACGTCGGCAGAGCTGCCGGACGTGAGGCTGATGATGCCCTGCACGATGTTCGCCAGGACCACCACCAGCCAGATGATGAACGACACGGTGACGCTGGTCGGACGGCTGTTCGTGTTTGCCATGTGAGGAACCCTTCGTGAACGGCCGCGTCCAGCGGCCACACAGCGAACGTACATCAGCACCGGAGGTCTGTCCGGAAGCGGGCGAAGGTCACGGACCGGTAACGGGGACAGATCGGTCCAAACCGTTTCGCCGAGGCCGCCGAATCACCTGCACAGACCGGGAACCACCCGGAGCGCTCACCAGCCGCACATTGCTGGTTCTCCCCCCTGCACCAGGGTGTGTTCGGCGCGCACACAGCAGCCGCGCCGAGCGCGACACCTCAGCAAAGGAATGTTCACCATGCGCAAGAGCCTGAAGACCTCCATCACCCTCGCCACGACCGGCGCC
>Ga0153924_1000984_pt1 | contig 15990 bp, 19 predicted proteins | sample TSNJ008MetaG_FD_104709 | JGI IMG/M metagenome (GOLD analysis project Ga0153924, IMG submission 104709) | Attine ant fungus gardens microbial communities from New Jersey, USA - TSNJ008 MetaG | ecosystem: Host-associated > Fungi > Mycelium > Unclassified | place: USA: New Jersey, Wharton State...
GATGTGAGTTCCGGTTCTGGGGATGATGATGCCATTACGGCGAGGATACAAAATATGATTGAGGAGCTGGTGTTGGAGAGCTGGCAAGTTGACGTGGCGGGGTTGTCGGACTCGTTTTTGATCAAGATGAACCCGGAGAGAAGGGTGAGATGGATCAAGCCTTATTCATATCCATTGGATAACCTACGACCTGGTCCTCCTGTGGAGCAACTCACTTCTTCCCCTTCTTGTTCGACATCTGTTTTGAGCACGCGTCCTGGGATTGCAAGCGACCAAGCAGCGATTCCGGTGAATGTGCCGACAAGGAGAGATGAGGATGAGGGCGACGAGGGCGACGACGACGAAATTCGAGACGTCGTTGAACAGGTCGTCCAGATTTCTCTGGGTGGGTCTGTGCCACTGCATGAAGTTTTGCTTCCGAATCTCACTGCGATGACGTATCGCGGTGCGCTTTCGTTCACGCCAAAAGTGCTGAAAGAAACTATATACGCGAGATGGAACAGGAAGAGAAGGACAAGGACGAGGGGTGTTCCCAAGCCTATGACTATCAATGCTGATCATAGCGGGATTGGGAGTGGGATTCAGATTGTGGGAAAAGGAAAAGAACGAATGGACACGGCAGCAGCAGCAGCAGCAGTAGAAAAAGAAGAAAAAGAAAAGGAGGAAGAAGAAGAAGGAGTGTACTTCCCAACGGCAGAATTAAAAGCATTCGATATTCGTATCCCAGAGATGGCAGTGGAAGATTTAAAAGAGCTGATCGACGAAGAGACCAAGTTGGCGTTTAGAGAGATGTTGAGAGAGGGGTTTTGTTTGAGTGTTGAGACGAAAAAGGGGTTGATGGCGTTTTGATTGTCGTTGGACTTGATTAAGTGGTTCTTTTTTTTTCTTTTTTTGAAAAGAGAAGCGAGAGGAGGAGAGAAGGTTTTATGTATCTCGTGTTTGAAGTATTGTTATTGGATGGACATATGGTCATGGTGCAATTCGTCCCTGCGTAGGCGAAAGAGGGAAAAAGAACTGAAAAAATCTTACCACTTATTTTTTTTTCATGGCCCCAAAAGATAGTGAGATAGTACTTAGGTACATACATTCACTTTGTTATTATTGTTATTGGATGACGAGTCAAGAAGAGTTGACTGCCTTTCCCCCCTCCCCTCGCGCTGAATTACTGGATAAGCGAAAGAGGAACTAACTGGGAATCTTACCACTTCTTTTTCCATAACCCCAGAAAGATAGTGAGACACGAATCAAGTACGTACATACATTCATACCATCAGGTCGCGATCGTACTTGCCGGGGCTAATCAATTAAGAAGAAGAGGGGAGATAACTGGATTGATTGACATGATGATCGACTGGGTAGTAAGACATCCTCTGGTAGTGTAATGTAGGTGGTGTAGTGTATAGCTATAGCTCCACAGCTCCACCCAACGTGGCATCGCAGCCCCAGTTGTGGGCGTATCGGAGGCGCAGTTCAATATATCTAACCGCTGGGTGTGATAGTAGAAACGTCAGCTCCTGAAGCTTTGGAGGGGAAGGAAGGAAGGACTCTTCTGAGTTTTGCTTTGTTTTGTGTCGTCCGTGGATCTCTCTATCTATTTTCCAAAAGGTCCTGACTGACACGATTTTGGTTTAATGACCTCGAATTGTTCTTCGTAAGTAATAGAGCTCCATTTGCTTAGTCCTTGCTGGACGAACAAGGACCTCCCCCTCCTATTATTTTTTATAAAAAAAAAATCATGGTTTGATACCTGACGGTTAGCTTTGCCGCTGTAATTGAGAAATCACATTTAGACCAAGGAATTGTTTTAATCAGGACAGTCGCCATCTGTGGGGGTAATTAAAAGCGTCTCCATTGAGTCGTGCGGCACCCTACTCACTCCTGTCTGTCTGTCTGTAGTAACGTACAAACCAAGATATCTCGGTCTCGTAGTGTGTGCAGTTGTAGAGGTAATGTGACCCACACATGGTACAACCGTCTAGGCGCAGAAATCCAAGAATTCCAAATGCTCCCGAGCAGAAACGTAAACTTCCCCCTTCCCCAGTGAATCTTGTTCTGTGTCCTGGCCGACTAACGACCACTTGATTATTTGAAAAAATAAGTCTACTCACTCAAAAGCAAATTGCAGCAGATGCAGACCACCGAGGCCAAATTCATCAATAATTCCTTGTTTTTTTAACTGAGTACTGCAATTACAAGGGGGACTCACACACAAATTATCTCGTGGCACACAGAGCACAAATTTTTGTTACGGGAAGATAGATCAGGGCACGATGCGTTCAGTTCTCGACAGGGGAAACAAGGAAAGGATGACCATCAGAAGGACCCACATCAACACAATCTAATGATGTTCCAAAGCATTAAAAAGTCCTGCCTCGATGAACCTCGGCCTAGCAGATGAAGGGGATAATGATATCTCCATAGCGAATGGATTTTGAGTAAGACAGATCAATCAGAAGTAGAAGTCGTTCATTATTGAAATAACGCTGCTCTGGACCGACACACTTCCATAGAGGAGCACGGTTGGAAGAAGGGAGGTCGAAGCATTGAATGAATGTCTGGCATGGTGGAGAGGACGACAACCAAGGAAACACAATGTCAGCTTGCTTGATAAATCGACAAAAAAGGTTCAGCCACATTTGCAAAGGGGGATTAGCAAACGGAGGAAAGGGAAATGAAAGAGCTCGACCTCCTGAGAGCACGTAGGTCGGAAACGCGATGACGCCTCCTTCGTCAATATCCAATGACTCATGGCTGCGGGGAAGAGGAAAGAATCGAAATTTCCATTGGAAGGATGGAATTCAGGATGGTAGTCATCTGTAGGACCTTCAATTAGAGTCTAGCACATGGGGTGGAATAAGGGGTCTTCATGCACCAGAGAACCATGAAATCACCGTGAATGAATGGCCCTACCTTGCCCAATTCAGACACCATCGAGGTGGGAATATCCAATACCGTATAGCCAGGTTGCCAGGCTCATAGCCTTTCTCCGCTGCTTGTCTACAGATATACAAGATTAGGGTATTCACTCGTTGCCGCCGAAAAGTCAAGTGTTGAACGGGTATATACAATGATGGCGGTGATGTACATATACTGAGGGAAAATGACAAGTGAGCCGAGAGTAGAAGACAACAGAAACGCAAAATCCCGAAATAGAACCTCCACCTTATGACCTCTGCCCCTCAACTGCTTTATGACATACGGGGCACCCTTTTCCAAGCTTCGAACGGATCACCGACTCCCTTCATCAGGGGACAGTTAGTATCATGCCACACAGAAACAGCCAATCCTCACATAGCAACACTCCCACTGATCCCCCTCCTTCCGCCACCTGTAAACCCGCTCTCTTCGAAATATGATTCCAAGCCCCTCATAAGTCCATTGTTCTCTCCCCCACCTGCATACCTGCCGCGAACGCACGAAACATGCATGACATGTCGACACAGGAACAACATCACCAGCCCTTGCAAGTTGTCCTGCATCGGCTTATTACATATCGGGCACTCAGTTTTCGCTTTGGGGTAGTTCTTCATCAACACAGAAGATAGAACAAGAGAAGACACATACCAGTCAAAAGGAATCCACTGCCTTGTCCTTTCTGCAACCTCCCTGTCAAATCAGCGCAGTCTCCGGCCAAAATTGTACCACAGCCCTCCAACAAGGAAATTTGTAAGTGGAAGTCTTGCAAGATCTTGATCAACGCTTCTTTCAGACCTGGGATTTCTAATCCATTTTTGATTCTCCGGAGAAGCCGAATGGGTGATATCTCAACTCCCACATTCTCCAGAAGTCCTCTAATGAAAGTAGGTCGTGTTTCAGAGTATTTAAGCAGATCTTCCCAGAGATCGTCGTCGGCTTGTTCCTTGGCAAATTCGATGGCCTGAGTGAGTGGTGTTATTAGTGCAAATGAAGCTTGTGTGCTTGATTATGACAGCTTACTCGTTGCACGTCACCCAGCCGCTCAATGATAAGGTGGAGAGCCTTCTTGTTATTGCCCATACGGCCTAGTAAAAAAACCATCTCTGGTACAAGGCTGCGTTCATTGCACACTCCATACGCCTGTCGGAGATAAACCAATCAGCCGGCTCCTTTTAAAAATACTCTTGTTGACCCACCATTTCAAGATTGTAATCATTGCTTGCGCGCAAGAAATCAATCAATCTCGAAGTGGCGAACTCCGCGTACAATTTCACCTGAACATCCTAAGCCTCCTGGAGAGTGTGAGAGCAATATACTTACTTGCAGGTCTGCGAATTCTGAGACTAGATGAGTATCTTTCTCTATCAACGCATCAAGATACAGAAATAAATAATATGGCCTATTCTGTAATTGCTGCACGACACGGATGACCTAGCACTCCCGAATGACATCAGTTATCAGCCACATCTATGAGGGGTAATGACCCACAGGTATAGAATGTGTGTTATTTACTAACAAGGTAATTGTCTCGCTCTGCCCTATATCCTGTCCTGTCGCTTTTCGTTTCTCCATTAGCTCGTGATCGAATTCGACGAGTAATAGCACTTGATCCCGAACATCCGTGAAAAGATTATGTTCCCTGATCAGTTCAAATACATTTGGTCGTCGGAGTCGAAGGTAGAAATGTAAGGCTTTGCCTGGTTGTCGATTTGCTGCATATCTATTCATGTCAGTAAGGTTGGTTGGGTAATGGAAAGCAAAGTGGAACCTACAGATCAGCCAGACATTCCATAAGGATCACTGTGTTCGATGGTGAGGTCATAGACTTGGGTTCAGACATGGCTTTGTCGAGCTCTGAGCGAATTGCAATGATGACAGCGCTGATGTCGTAAATTTCTCTTGGCCATTCGTCGATTGTCCGACGCAAAGCCTAATCAGAATTCAGCAAAGATCGATTTGGACAAGTAGAGCTCCGGTACCTGTTTGTCATGGGTCAAAAAGTGCGCAAGTATCATCTCATACACGAGGTGATCTAGTCTTGGTGAGTCGGTCGGAACATAAGGAATAATAACCTGAGATCAATAAGTTGGCGAATAGTCATATACAACAGCATAGCTACCTGTAATTGTCGCTTGTCCGCAAACGCAAATATCCAATCTTCCCATCTTTTGGAATCATGCCCACAAACTTTCGGTGTCAATCGAGCAGCTTTCATAAATTCACCTATGAGTAGATTGTCATGAGATGTGCTCAATTTCAATTTCAATCAGAAGCCCACCTTCGTTGACAAGATGGCGGATATACTCCTGTCCAATTTCGACGGCACTGAAGATGTTCTCACTCTCGCCGATGGTTTCTGTCTTCTTCAGAAGTCCATCTGCCTCAATCTTCTCCACTTCTTCCAACGCTTCTTCATATCGCTGCCTTTCCAGTAACCAAGCCACATGGTCCCTCCTATCTCTTGGCATAACCCTCACCAAATCCTTTGGACTAAGTACCACATAGCTCCTTGCTTCCAAGTCATTATATGCAGGGTCGTCGCTGCTAACACCTTCAACAAGAACATAATCATTACATCCCCACTTCTGAAAATCCGTAACGGTGATTGCATCTGTCGCGAGTTCCTCGCCCGCACGGGATACAATACGTAGTTCGGGACGGTCTGCCAGCTTACGTGCTTGTCGCGCCCTGTCTTCAGTCATTTCGTCCGTAAAAGTTTCTGGAGGGCTATAAGCAACTATAAGGAAAGACGTAAGGAGTGTTGGATGCTTTTCTGATGATTTGACGTCATGCAAGCCGTTGGTAGATGGTAACACGTCGGAAGAGACATTCGGACTGGGTGTTGGATGAGGTACTATGCCAGCAATCATACAGTCCAATTGAAATACTGCAGTAATTTCGACTATGAAAGGAGGAAGGTTTGCGGTAGCTGAAGAAGCGGTTGTCCGTGGTCTCTCACGAATACGGGCGACTTTGATCAAATCAGCCCATGCAATGAGAAGAGTAGAGTCATCTTGCCAGTGCAAGGTACATTTAAAGAGGTCAGCTCTTGGGCTATCTTGTGGCTTGTCAATGAATGTAATCCGGCTTTGCGATGCATGATCGTATATCTTTACCCCCTGATATAGATACTCTTCAGTCAGTGTGAAGAATAATATCAGAATATGACTTCTCACCGCATCATTGGCCCAAGCGATTAGTTTCCCTCTCCATCGCACCTGCCAAATGGGTCCCTCACCAGAGTGAAGCAGGGTTTCTTTATGTCCCAACCAACCCTTTTCTTGAAGCGTCAGATTCCCAGCCAAACCACCATAAACCAGAGCACGGGTATTCCTTCGGCCAAAATTTGGCTCAAGAGCGACGGTGCGCATGGGACGCTTCAGGTCAAATATATATGACTCTGTTGTGTTCACTGAATGAACGACAACTTGTCCTATGGAGTTCTACGTCATTGGTGCATGTCCGTGAAGCAGAAGTAATGTGCCAACCATCTAGGGAAGCCGTTGCTACAAACTCTGCATTCGTGTCCAGTGATATGTCGATGACAGACGCATAATGTGGTTTGTACGACTTGATACGGTTTCCGGTGGGGTCTAGTAGATGAATTATACCGGCGTGAGTTCCTAGTACCTGCATCATTTAGGAAGACAGGCCTTCAACGGCAATTCAGGCATACCATAAATTTGAGAGATACTGCCAATACCGACGCAGAGTCCTTTTTAAGAAGATCCGGAATAGCCCCAGTAATCCGCTCGTATTTCAAAGCCGGCTCTTCGTCCTCGTCCTCGTCATCCTCGTCCTTGTCATCCTCGTCATCTTCAGCCTCGTCATCTTCAGCCTCATCATCATCCTCCTCCTCCTCTTCGGCGTCCTCATCCTGTTGATCATCTTTACCTTTTCGGTCCTCGCCAGACTCAATTTCCTGCCCCTCACGCGAATAACCATTGACCTGGCATGTATCGTCTTCACCATCACTCGCTGCGGACAAGCAAGTCGGACTTTCTGGTATCTGACCCTGAGGCATTGCAAGTGCTTTGGAGTCACTATGAGGCGAGGCCATTGTGGCAGTCGCACAAGTGTCTAATTCAGGCTTCAGATCGTGAGAATCTTTGTTAAAGAACTCTTAGTGCCTTCTGGCTCTACGGATAAAATGTCGACACTACTGTCTTTTGCCTCTGTTAATCGGCTGGGGACAAATGCATCAAGAATCCCAATTACTTAGCCTCTTGAAAGAATGATCACGATGATTCAATTTGTTGTAGCCTCCATACAATCTGGAGATCTTTTTTTTTCGTTAGCCATTCTTCGCTTCTGCCATCGACAAATTTTTGTCCTAATCGGTATCACAGTGACATGGACATGCTCGCTATATCTGAGGCATTTCATACTCCAAAGGGCCCCAGTTGACCTCAAAGATGTGCCAGGGCTGACTCAGTGTCTACCATCTCCCAACCGGTACCACAGTGAGGTATTCTTCGCCTCCCTCAGAGTCATATTTGAGGTCAGGGATCAGGAGCTACGCTGGAAGTTGTAAGTGTATTTCCTCCGTCCTTACTCAAATAGCCTTAGTGTCTCTCGTTGATGTTCTTATGGAGTTGGGAACAGTCAAATTAACAGACTCAGATTGCCAAGGACTGATATCGACTTATCACCACCTTTAGACAGCATAATCAAGAGGTGTGTGAGAATATGCCACTAAACCTCGCTACTTCTCTAGCTTGAGAAATATTGTGTGCCTCAGACTATTGACAGCGGTGCTAATAATGCGATCTAACGTTCTCGGCCACACAAGGTCCTTCTTTGACTGTTTCAGGTTATACTCGTCTTCAATTTGGCTTCTGACAGATGTGCTAAACCTTTTCGGTACACTATTCGGCGGACTCATTGGCAATACTAGCAGATCGGAAGGATAAATCTGTCCTACTACATTCGTGGGCGGTTATGAATTCCCCAATTTTGGTTGTACATCATTTTTGAACTTCGAGTTCCGAAATAGAAAGGTCGAAGAAATAAAAGTACGGTTTTGGTATAAAACCAGCACCATTGCCTGACAGTCTCCCTCAGCTCTCAGCTTGTTCTAGCGACCAGCAGGTGTGTTTAACTATCCATCGTGGCGATATATAACTGATAACAGTTGCCAGTTCTGCATAGATCATGAAGTTTTTCAAGTCCCTCGTACTCTTGGCCTGTACTTTGACTGCATTGGTCGCTGCTGCGCCAATTGATGATATCCGAGGCCTTTCTGCTCGCGAAAATCCCAGTCATGGATCTGGAAATGACAATGGTGACGGCTCAAGCAACGGCGGTTATGGGACTGGAACGGGTGGTAGCAGTGGTGGCCACGAAAGTGGCTCAGGTAATGGATCTACGAGCGGTGGTGGCTATGGATCTGGCTCTGGATCCACGGGCGGCCATGGGTCGTCTGGCAGTGGCGATAATGGTGGAAGTTATGGATCAGGCGGTCATGGCTCCACACACGAAGGTGGATCAGGGTCAGGCTCGACTGGCGGCCATGGATCCCCAAGCGGTGGTGGCTATGGAAGTCCTGGCAGCAGCGGAGGCAGCTCGGATGGAAACCATGGAAGCTATGGCGGTGGTAGCTCCGGTAACGGCAAGAACGGTGGAGGTAGCGGTTATGGGACTGGAGCCGGTGGGAGCGATGGACATGGTTCAACTGGCGGCCATGGAGGTTCTAACGGTGGCAGCTATGGATCAGGCGGATCTACCGGCAGCGGTAGCCACGGAACAGGTTCAAATGGCAATGGTGGTTATGGATCCGGTGGCAATGGTGGCTATGGATCTGGCAATGGTGGTCATGGGTCCGGTGGCAATGGTGGTTATGGGTACGGTGGCAATGGTGGTTATGGGTCTGGTGGCAATGGTGGTTATGGGTCTGGTGGCAGTGGTGGTTATGGGTCTGGTGGCAGTGGTGGTTATGGATCCGGTGGCAGTGGTAGTGGCAGCTACAGTCAAGGCCATTAGATGTCAAACCCAATTTTCACCAAAGGCAGTAACATTTTTTAACGTCTGGAAATTGGACTCTTTTAGTAGATATCGTCGTGGTGGTCATAGATTGTACCTTTGGACTTGTTCAGAAACTTGTAAACTAGGTAGCAAATACCATGTCGCGTTCGATAAGATTGAGCATGTACATAAAGTATGACATGGATTGACCTCAGTACTTTGAGAAGGAAAGGTCGAGAACAGATTGTGCAATAGTTTGAGCTCTTGATACCAGTGACACCATACTTGGTTGACCACACGTTTTGAGCAAAAGAGCTTGGAGACCAGTCCAGTCGCAATCTGAATTCGTTCACTTAAGGGGGAGGACATAAATAAGGACATAACATAAGTGTCTAGTGAAGGCAAAACACGATCGAATTTTGGTGTCCTCAAAAAAAAACACTCTACTTCCTCCAGTACACGTTGAAGAGAGAAAAAAAGTAGTCAACATCAAAAAACCAAGCTCAATTCAACGGAACCTCCACCGTATCCCCAACTTCATCTTCTCCATCGTCTATAGTATTAGTCGGCCTCTCCTTCTCTACAGGCGGAGGAGGCGGAACCTCAATGCTCGAAGGTGAAATCAGACTTTCCTGCGCTTTTAGATGTCCTTTCGTCTTCTGACCATCAACCTCCGGTGATTTAGGCGAACCGTTATCAGAAGAAGCTAGAGTAGGGAATTTCCAATTGCGTTTCATTGAACCTGATCGCCTGGGAGCTTCCGAGCTAGAATTTTGCGGTGACGATGGTGACGGTGAAGATGGTGATGCTGCTGCTACCGGGGGTGAATGCTGCTGTTGGCGATTATCATTTGAATAAGCAGTTTCATCCGCTTCTTGTGGCGCTTCGAATTTGACTGAGGAGGGTGCAGCCCCCGTAGTGGGATGAGGATGCGAACTGATCGAACTGCGAGCAGGAGTGGGCATAGACGCACGGTTTGCTGTCGACTTTTGCAGAGATGATGAATTAGAAGACTGGGGAGATTGGGGGAGAGATGTTTGGGACATGGATTGGTGTCGGTTGGAACCTGATGAAGGTTGAGGTACGCTGGATGCTCCAAGGTAGTATGCTGCGATTGGGACCATCCTGTATGTTTGTAAGCTAATGTAAAATAGAGAGAAGAGCTCTCGTTGGTCGCTCACCTTTGCTCTGTGTGACAGGCAAGAACCCAATGTGGCTGGACGACGGGTATACTGAGCTGTAAGGCACGTTGGTATTCGACACCAGGAGCACCACTTGCATTTCCAGCTGCTTGTGCTCCGTCGGGCGTTACTGCAGGCGTTGTACACACAAAGTGAGTAGTATCAATCTGGATCTTCTCGCTCCACCTAGCTTTCATGTCTCTTAGTGCCAGCTTAGCATTCTCCAACAATTCCGGATCCTGAACATTGCCAAAGCAGACGCAAACGCCCGATGTATCAGTCATAGTATGTGTGCGGACACGAAGAATATTGGAGGGAAAAGTGCCGGCAGTTGTTCGGAGGATGAGTTGGAATGAGTAATTTGTATTGAGTTCAAGGCCTGAAAGTTTGGTGGAGGTATTCGTGAGGGGAGAAGGTATCGAAGCAAGACGCTGGCCATTTCGATAAATATCGAGAGACCGTAGCTTCGCCGTAGCGAGCTGAATGGATGGCCATTCAAGAGTTACAGATGTCTGTGTGACGTTCCGCAGCTGAAGGACGTTGCGAGTCAGCGCCAAGTCTTCATACAATTGATGACTGTTCTCACTTGAAGGTCTGGATGCTCAGGAGACTTCATTCCGAACTCATGCAGGATGTCTTCCTGTAACTGCCAAAAGTCCATATCGCGGCGTTTCTCCTCGGCATGGTTCTGCGTGACCGAGATGTTGACAATTGAGCCTGTTGTCGCGCCAGGTGGTAGAAGCACTGAAGGGAATTCAATAAGATGAGCCCGCTCGCCAAGCAATATCTATAAGCAGGAGCAGTGAATAGAGAGCCAGAAAGCCATTGCTCAACCCACAGCCATGCCAGCATCTGAGATACCGCGTCAATGTTTTTTTCTGACTGAAAAAATTTGATACGCACCGAGCTTTCCAACTGTAAAAGTGAAACTATCCGACGGGTTCATTCTGACGATTTTTAAGAGGTATACCGTGGCTGTTGGCCAAGGATGTCGGTGTGAGAGGAGTTACCACAAATGGAAGGTTATTCTCATGTGGACTCAATTTCGACCATGATCAAGATCCAACGAAATGCTCGACGAATGGACAAGCAATATTCTTCAGCAGGATTCCATGCTCCTTTACCGCCAGAAACGCGATACTAGCCATCGGTCTGTGAGCTCCAAGTATGCAATTCTTGGATTTATATCCTCTGGGACGTACGGGCGTGTATACAAGGCGCAGAGTCTGGAGCAAGACGGACAGCTACACGCGATTAAGAAATTCAAGCCAGACAAGGAGGGGGATGTGGTCACTTACACAGGAATTAGCCAGAGTGCAATCAGGGAAATTGCTGTCTGTTTAACCCCATTTCATATAGTCCCGTAGCTGACCATGTCCTAGTTGAATAGGGAAATCAGCCAAGAGAATATTGTCGCCCTCAAGGAAGTCATCTTGGAAGACAAATCCATATACATGGTCTTCGAATATGCAGAGCATGACTTTCTGGTATGTCTTCCACTTGGACATACTTTTTTTGACTCAAGCTCCCTCAGCAAATTATTCATCATCACTCTCAAACTATTCGTGCGCCAGTCTTGCACGTCGTTCTCAAATCTCTCATCTATCAACTCTTCAATGGTCTCCTCTACCTACACTCTTGCCACATCCTTCATCGTGACCTCAAACCAGCAAACATCTTGATCACCTCTGACGGCGTCGTCAAGATCGGTGATCTTGGTCTTGCCCGCCTGTGCTATGAGCCTCTTCAGCCTCTCTTTGCAGGAGATAAGATTGTGGTGACGATTTGGTACCGCGCTCCCGAACTTCTCATGGGTGCAAAACACTACAACAAAGCCATCGATTGCTGGGCTGTAGGATGTGTCATGGCCGAACTTGCCAGCCTTCGTCCTATCTTCAAGGGTGAAGAAGCAAAGCTTGATTCGAAGAAGAATGTTCCTTTTCAACGTGATCAGCTACTGAAAATATTTGAAGTGATGGGGACGCCCGACGGCAGGTGGTCTTCAGCTGTTCTCAACACTGCTTTGGCTCATGTATCCGCTCTTCTAGAGAAAGATTGGCCCGGTGTTGTCGATATGCCAGAGTACTTGAATATGAAGAGATTAGATCCGTATGTATCTATCTATGTCTTCCCTAATTTTTTCTAGTTTAACAAGGTAAACTACCCATCAGTTTTACGAATCGTTTACAGGAATGGTGCCACTCGCGCATTCGCTCTCCTCAAGGCTATGACCTTCTTCGTCAGCTATTTGCATATGACCCAGACAGCAGACTGACAGCCAAAGAAGCGCTTCAACACAAATGGTTCCACGAAGATCCGAAACCCACATGGAAGTAGGTACTTCCTCGCACTTTTCTTTCAACCTTTGTCGAGTGTTAATCTCTGCAGTGCATTCGAACATGTTCCAGTCCACCAGTTCCCTCCACATCGTCGCATCACGCAGGACGAAGCACCCTCCATGATGCCGCTGCCTGCACAAAACACCACCCATCAAGGTGTTGGTGGCCACAATCATATGGTCGTCCCATTCGGCCAGTCCCATTCCAAGCCAGGTAGTACGACTAGCTTTGCTAGTGCTGGTGTTGGTGGGGTTTACGCTGGACAGACGACAGCTGTTGGTGGGAATGGGCATAGTCGAAAGAAAGCTCGTTTGGGATGACGATCTCGATGCTATTTGTCGTGTGATATGGCAATCATACGTCGGAATACCACCAGTTGTCATTATTTCTCTTTATGACACTTGCCAATGATGTGGACTGTGTTGTTTGTCAACCATACGACTTTTCCCTCTCACTCCACCTTTGCTCGTTGCTGTTCTCTTTTTTTTATTATCTCATCATGTCCGAGATAACACAGGCGCTATGTTTGCAAATTTCCATCCATGTATGACGATCAGTCATTATTATTTTTATTGTGTTAAAGCATCTTTTTTTCTCTGCGAGTTCGTCAACTTCATGTGCCCTCATATATGCTGAAAAAAACAAATGCTGTTTCTCATCTCTTTGAAAAAGTGGAGGACCCGATGAGAGGACCGTCAAATTTTTGAAGTATGACCATCCCAGATGAAAAAACAATCTCCCACCGGGTCCTTTGCTATCGCCGATATCATTTACAGCTGCTCTAGGCACAAAAAAATCCTCTGCTCAATAGATTGAAAACGCTGATGATTTCAACGTGAGTCTTTGTTTTTTTGAAGTGGATCATACGACCTTACATATATACAGTGCTTCACCACTCCTGTCTACAGAAACACCGAGCGTTGAGTTATTGAATAAAATGTCTCAGGATTAATTGTCAAGATGGAGGATAAACTGCCAAATGTAGAATCGATGATCATTGAACATTGATGGCTACAACAAGGATATATAATAATAGATCAGTGATGGTATGCTTCGACTTCCACTACTTAGATTGTCTTGTTCTCCTGCCACACATGCTTCTACCCTCATAAACTGCTCGTCCCGTATTCTACACGATATCAGAACGTACACAACTGGCGCAGCACAGGCTAATGGAGGAGATCTTCCTACAGAGGATTTCGGTCATTACAGTATTATTCTACCTCCAGAGCCCTTTGTATTTGGAGTATCGCACATCAAACCTCGAGAAGTACCAAGAGACATTGAAAAGCCTCCCTACATCTTCAACAATGGCAATGAACTTCAGGAGGGGGTGAATAAACCAGAGAGTATCATTGAGTTGGGCGGGGAAGCCGAAAGCCGACTGCGAAAAGTGGCTCAATTGGCTAGCAAGGTGCGAGGATTTGCTGGATCCCTAGTCAAGGTGATGTCCTCTTTTAGCAACTCCGAGTAATGCTGGACTGACAAGGATCCAGGTTGGTGTAACGACCAATGCGATTGATTCAGCTATCCATGATTTTATCCTCTCGCATAAGGCCTATCCTTCCCCACTAGGATACCTCGGCTTTCCTCGTTCATGCTGCACCAGTGTTAACAATATTCTCGTCCACGGAATACCTGACGAGTACGCTTTTTATCGTCAACCATGCCACCTATTGATGATAAGGCCTTTTTCAGTCGAGCACTTGAAGATGGCGATATCGTGGGCGTTGACATCACAGTGTATCTTGATGGCTATCATGGAGATACCTCTCAAACATTTCTTGTTGGTGATGTTGTGAGCTGTGCTCTAATGTATGTTTTTTTCACTTTCACTTATAGTCACCTTTAGGACGAACAGGGAAAGGATCTTGTGGAGGTCACAAATCGGGCACTCAGAGCCGGGATAGGTGCTTGTGCACCAGGACGTCCATTCAAAGAGATTGGTTTGGCAATAAACAACGTACTCGGCAAGAATTACTCTGTCTCATCTCAATTTTGTGGTCACGGCATCGGTACCTTCTTCCACACTCGTCCATGGATCTTTCACCATAGTAAGATTACCTCATCTCATTCACCTGTCTCAAGGCAGAGAACAACCTTTATTTCTGTAGAAAACGACGAACCCGGAATCATGAAGCCAGGTCATTGTTTCACGATTGAGGTACCTTTAGAGCTGATTGTCGAATTATTCTGTCTGATATCACAACAAGCCCACTATCATCCAAGGAAGGAACCCTCTAGGATGGATTTTCCCTGATGGATGGACTGCCTCCACCGAGGTACGTGTTTACTTCAAATTGGTTGATGCGTGGAAATGACAATGCACATAGAACTGTGGACGGAGTGCCCAAGCAGAGCATATGGTCCTCATCACGAACTCGGGAGCTGAGGTTCTGACCGAGTGAGATGAACTGCCAACTGAATCCGAAATGGAAAACGTGCAATTCACTCGGATCAATGTTTGGAATTTGTCCTTTAGTATCAGCAAATTGTACTTTTGAGGTGAATGGCTTGGATTTCGTGGACAAGACTTTAAAAGCTAGTGAAGATCTTTTTTGAATTCCTGATCGCAGATCGTAGATTCAACGAGAGATATCGGTCGGGCTATTTCAAAAGCCAGAATGCGAGTCTCACTGACTAGTGACAGACACTGAATCCAACTTTGACATCCTGGACAAACTTTCATCTCCCCTTGCCAGTGTAGTAGGACAGATTTACATAAAATAGACACACAAATTCAATTGCAATGTATACAAGGAGAATCACTTCAAGGCACAATGGCCAGTTCACCGATATGTGAAGGTTCCAAACAAGAGCTCTAGTGCCTTCTACTGATTAGCGTCAAGGATGTATCTAAGTGGTGGCGAAGCACCATGACATCGATTGAATCGAGATTCAATAAGCACTGGATCAGAAGACTTGGGTGTTCGACAGAGGTACTAAGTTGGCACTGATTTGTCACTGAGGACAGAACAACCCGACTTTAAGACACCACTAAGCTATGCAGAACATAACCAGTTAATGATGACGACCCAGACACAAACATAAGCAATTGAGAAGGTCATACTAACTCAAACACAACACAATAATCCGACATGAAAGGCATGAATCATAATTTGCATAGTAAGCAATTGGGCCGCGTTGATCGTCTGAGACCAGCGGATTGGGAGAATTGTGCGAATGCTCATTCGCGCACGGTGACAGGTCCCTGAACCGTCGGCATGGTTGAGTCAGATGAGCGTCTCTTGTTTGATCAGAGCGCTCGGGCTTGATGGAACTGGGGAAGAGAGTAGCGGGAGGGAGAGTCAAAAGGTGGCTGGAGCATTGGGATAGATAAGAGTGCTTGTATAGCATATGCTAAGGTAGAGTGAGGGATTGGACTTTGACACCAACTAGAAGAAGAGCAGGAAGGATGATTTAAATGAGATTTGTCAAAAAAAAAAAATGATTTGCGCTTGGCAGACGATATAGATGTGAGACTTTGTAGGATGAGGGAAAACAATTCAGAGCTGCAGAGGAGCTACTGAACTGTTTCTTCACACATTTCGTGCGGAAACATTGCCTTTTTGACAAGGCAACATTTAGTA
>Ga0153924_1000987_pt1 | contig 15978 bp, 14 predicted proteins | sample TSNJ008MetaG_FD_104709 | JGI IMG/M metagenome (GOLD analysis project Ga0153924, IMG submission 104709) | Attine ant fungus gardens microbial communities from New Jersey, USA - TSNJ008 MetaG | ecosystem: Host-associated > Fungi > Mycelium > Unclassified | place: USA: New Jersey, Wharton State...
AGCAATTAATATCATAAAGGAAAACTATGTGATTGGGAAGTAGGGATTTTTCCCTACTTCCTTTCTTTTGTGCTAAAATCACCACCATTCACTATTCTTGCCAACTAAAATTATACTCTAACCTTTTAAAGTCTTTTTTGGGGAGCGGGGTTGTCGTATATTGATTAAGGTTAGAAAACAAATGTACCAAAACACGCGCCTGAAACTGTGTAGATTACAGCGGTTCGTATAAAATAGAAAAACGCCTGCAAAACGGCGACGGAGCCGACCCTGTAGGCGTTTGGGATACTACTTAGTATCGCGTGGCGCAAACTCATACCGCGACATCAATCATTTTTATAAGTTATCCCATGGACATTAATTTTGTAATCATCAAAATCCACTTTATTATAGTTAGAATCAGTAGGTAAAGTGGCTAACATTTCAGCACTACTACCTGGTTCAACATTCGTTTCACCAGTTTTATTTAAGCCAATAATTTTACCATCTTTATAGAAAACTACTGCTGCTGTTATATATTCTAGCATTTCATCACTATTATTTTTTACTTTAAAATTAATAGTCTCTTCAGTTTTAACTTTATTTGAAATTATCAAATCAGTTGTTTGAAAATTGATCTTGTCTTCTTCCGCTTTAATACTAAATTCTATAATTTCTTGTTCGCTATAAACTTCCCTGATTTCATAAGCAAACTCTGAATTTGCTTTCATATGTATAATATCCGCTTCAATATCAGTAATACCGTTAGCTTCATCATAAAAGAATACTTCGATTTCGAGTTTAACATTTTTAGAATTATTATTATTAAGGACTACTATAAGTCTCCCATCGACTCCAAAAACTGTCTCTTTAGTGATATTATTTACTAAATCAATATCGTTACTTTTGACTATATCACTATCTGTGTTACACGCAGTTATACCTATAGCTAAGATCAAAGCTAAAAACGCAACTATAATTTTTTTCATATTTTTTTACCTCTACTAAATTGTTTTAATTATATCAATAAACTGCCACTAATGCCTGTATTACTCCTGCAAAGCATATGCTATTACTCAGACATTTTTTATTTTACACGCGCAAAAAAAAAACGCAATGGCGATTGTCTAAACTAATATCTACACTGCGTATTCTAATCGGAGGACGCCAAAAAGCCAATGAAGCAATATGCTTTCCCATCACGGATATAATAAGGACAGGTGCATAATTTACCCTGTCCGGATTGCCCCATCACATATGGGTACTTGGAATGTGGCCGCAAATTATTATCTTCACGACCGCGTAATTCACGGAATGGGAATAATAATCATCAGTATAAACCTTCCATCCGCTTGCTTGACGGAGCATTGCCCACCATATTTCTCCGTTGATTGTTCAATGCTTTTTAAGCCCAGACCATGCAGTAATTTATCTTGCTTTGTGGTTTCGAGCAGTAAATCCGCTTCTCCGGCTGTGTGGTTCTCTATCACAATCGAAAGCATATCCCTGACACGGTTTGCTTTAACGGTAATCAACCTCCGACTGACCGGCAGTTTCAGGCTTGCTTCGATGGCGTTATCTATGGCATTACCGAAAATTGCGCTGATGTCCAGCGGCTCCAGAAAGCCGCCGTCCTCAAAATGGAGCATCACCGAGAAATCTATCCCTCTCTCTTTGGCTTTTTCGGCTTTGTCCCGTAAAATAACATCTAAAAAAGTATTGCCGGTTTTGAAGTAGTTTTCGTAGCTTGATATTTGATCCTGCAAGGATGTAATCATTTTCATGGCATCTTCGCCGCCGGACGCTGATTGCAGCAATAGCAGATGGTTTTTCATGTCGTGATAAACCGCGCGGATACGTTCTTCATCATTCTGTTTACCCTTATAGTATTCATACTCCAACTGTAAGTCCCGAAGCCGATAGCGTGTCTGCACGGAATCCGCTATGTATCCGGCGAGGTATATACATCCCAGCACGGCTATGATGCTTGCCAAAGCGACTGGATAAGCAATCTGCGTGATTTCCGAGCCGAAGTTCAGCACGACAAATAACGCGGTAAGTATCGCAATACAAACGCTGTCCAGCAGGAGCCACATTTTTATGTTCAGCAGCTTCAGGATATTCCTTGTCCATTGCCGGCTCAGGCGAGATATGAAAACCCATAGAACGGTACGGAGTCCCAGCGAAGCTGCATGTATGGCTATGGAAATCACTTCCGTCTGTACTGGAAGCATTCGGAAAACCTGATGCCCGATATCCTGCGTAAGAAAATTCATAGAAACGATCATCGGATAAATGATTAGGACGATGGAGAGCTTGGGTACTGTTCCGCCCCTGTAGAACACAAGCATACATATTATAAATAGAGCGAAGCCGCCAATAAAATTGACGCTGTCGCCGGTGTAGATGATAGCGTCGGTAATAGCCGCGCATCCGGCAAAGGCAAGCAGCCTTACCACCAGCGGCCCGCGCATGGGCAAAAATGACTTTAATATCTGATACACCAAAAAGGTGTTGGGCACCTTTATGGCATAGGACAGAATCACCAGAAAGGTAATCATAACCTGTCCCCCCAATATTCCGCAAGCTTATCCATGACTGTCTTACGCCTCGGCTGGCTGATCGGGATACGCTCCCCATTCGTCAGCAGAATTTCCAGCTTTTTCACACTCTTTACAAAAAAGAGGTTCGTAAGATAACTGGCATGACAACGGACAAAACGAGTGGGCGGAAGTTCCGTTTCATAGTCTTTCATCTTCCGATAGGAAATAATATTCTCCTGTTCCGTATGCACCATCAGATTACGCCCAAAGGTTTCGATATACTGTAAGCTGTTGAGAAATACCTTATGCTTTCCTGTGTCGTTGGTGACTAAAATGTACTCTTGTTCTTCCTGTCTATATAATTTTAGCCAGCGATCCAATTCTTCCTTCAACCGCACATAGCGGATAGGCTTGATTATAAAATTAGTTGCATTGTACTTATAACCCTCCAAAGCGTATTGTGCCATAGATGTCAAAAAGATGATGCTGACCTTTGAATCCATTTGGCGGATAGCCTTAGCAGCTTGCAGTCCATCTATATGAGCCATCTTAATATCCAAAAAAATCAGATGGATGTCCATTGAGTAGTTCTGCGTCAACTCCAAGCCGTCGGAATATGGTATCACCTTAATTTCAACGCCTTTTTCTTTTGCATATTGGTATATTGATTTTTGCAGTTCGCAAACAAACTGCTTTTCATCATCGCAAATTGCAATATGATACATAACTCCTCCTTGCATCCGGAAATAATTTAACGATATTAGTAAGTACTAGAATATTTTTTCCAATTCGTGGTCAATCTCCTCAAATTTCCTGTACTCATACTCCTCCGATGCCGATTAAATGTAAATGGTAAACCATGTCCGGTGATTAAAAATCGCTGCCCGTTAGGGCAGCTGTTGCTTAACTATATATATCCTAATGTCTACCTCGTGTTCTCAGAAAAGTAACCATGAATAATATTATTCGTTATTTCTTGAGCCTTTGTCCCATTGACATCTTCTTGTTCGTTCAGATATATTGCGAAATAAGTATTATCTCCTTCTGATTCAAAAAAGCCAACAAACCATCCACCTCTGCCAGTTCCGGTTTTACCGTATATCTCAATACTACTATCCGTATCTTCTTTGTACATCATTTTCTTGAGTACGGAAATATTATTTTCATCTATTTCTGTTTTGTTTTCAAAAATGCGGTACATCACGTCAACCTGTTCCCTTGGCGATATCAAGAGAGAGGATTCAAGCCAAAACCCGTCAATAAGTGGGTTTTTGTTAAATTCACTGCCCCCCCATTGACTAATATCACAGTTTCCGTAATTAAGTGTATCCAGAAAATCCGTCATATTTTCTTTTTCGATTTGATCAATCAGTTTTCTATAATACCATACGCAGGAACTTTGAGATGCTTCTGATATGGTTAAATCCTTGTTCCAAGATTCAAATGTCCACTTAGTACCATCCCATGCAATGACGGATTGTGAGGGAGTAACCACATCATATTCAAAAGCAGCAAGAGTTGATATAATTTTGAATGTTGAACAAGGGGAGACACGCAACTCGCAAGCGGGCTTATTATAGACTGTATAATTACCGGACTTATCAAGAAAAACTGCGGCACCCAAAAGTCCATTAAAATAAGAACTTAAATCAACTTGGGTTTCCGACACGTTTCCCAGAATATTACTCTCAGCAGCCGGAGATGATTCATTCGGTACAGTTGCATTAGGGCTTATCACAGCTTGATCTGAAGATACCAAAACATCCGGTATAGTTACCGAAGTCTCGCCAGTGTCATATTGCTTATCTGAATTGCTACAGGCTGTAATAAATAAGCACAAAAGAGTCACCATACATAAATACTTAAATTTCATTCTATTCCTCCCCATTGTCTTTCTACTTATAGACGGCAGTATACAAATTTTCTACGCAATATCGTCAAGGCAAACACATAAGCCAACAGCATTATACCATATTTAGTATCTGTAAAGATAGGGCAATTTCCTTTTTGATAATGTTGCGTTGTGGGAAAATGGTTTTATCATTTAAGCTATTTATTTACTTTTGGCAGACCAAAACAGCATGATTGCTAATCCCCGTACATGATTTGCTCTGAAACATATAATCAAAAACTTCTATCCAAGCGGCATATTTCTCGTCAGACATGTTATTGATGTCACTGGCATTAAACATAAAGTCTACGCCTACATTCTGAACGATTGTCAATCCATTTGCTGCAGCATCTTGCTCAATTTCTTCCGGCATGGTAAAGAAAAAGACATCGGGCAAAACATCGTCAATTCCTTGTAAGAGTACTAATTCATTTGTCTTTTTATTAGGATAATTCGACTTCATGTTTTCTTCAAGACAAGCTCGTAAGTATGCGCCGATTTTATTAATATACGCGAACATAATTATGCCGCCAGCTTTGCAAATTCGCTTGCTTTCCAATATCACCTTTAGCCGTTCTTCATGCGGCAAATGGTACATTGGCCCAAAAGCCATAACAATGTCAAAAGCATTATCTGGGAGTCCAGGCAGGTAAGTAGCGTCACCAACAGATGCACTTACATTTGATAGCGCTTGTTCGTCAATTTTTGTTTGAAATTGTTCGATATGTTTTGGAGTCAAATCAACTCCATGATAAGAACTGCACATTTTTGACAAATACAAACCATAGTATCCTGTTCCGCAGCCCAATTCAACAACAGACATAGACGGCTTTATATATTGATTCAACAGTTTTTTAGTGTAGATAAATTCTATTTGCTCGGCTTTCGTTCCAAATGCCCTTTTATCTTCATCATAACTAGAATAATTTGATATGATTGGCTCTCTTTTCATCACAACTCCCTTGTCTTCTAAAACAAAAATAAATATGCAGCTTCACTTATAATGATGTTGGGGTCAGAAGAGTTGCAAAACTCTCGATCCTTTCTTGTTGTACCTAGAAAATATAGGGTCTTTTGACCCCAACATCTTATAATTAGAATAGCATATTTTTATTATAAATTCATCAACAACTTCGCGTGGCGCAAAATCGTACACGACCGATGCTTCCAGTATACGCTCTTAACGAGGGTGATTGCGGCACATTATGGGGTCCGGTTCAGGCCAAGGAAAGCAATCAGCCGAGTGCGTTAACCACGGTCATCATATAAATTTTAATGAAATCAAGATAGCCTTGGACGGAGATTTTCTCGCCCGGGCTGCCGCTCTCATCAACGTCGGCGGCGATGCCAAAGTTCGGAATGGGCATTCCGGTGGCCTGACGAATATTCGCAGCATCTGACCCGCCGGCACGTCGGTATATTTCGACAGGCCGGCCTGTAATTTGCTCGTAGGATTTCATCACAAGCCGGATGAATGGATCGTCCTCAGGAATGTCCAAAAAAGGCCTTACTGAAGTGACATTGAGTTGATATTCGTAGGATGGATCAGATGTCTTGAGCGCGTCGAGTACATCGGTAATCTCACGCAGCGCCTCTTCGTGATTCTCGCCAGGCACCAGCCTACGATCGATGACAAATGTTGCCTTAGAGGGGTGTACGTTGGGCACCGTACCGGCTTCTATCATCGTCACCGACAAGCAGGGCTGGTCAAAATTCTCAGGTTTGACGGCGGCTAACCGCTCGTCGATCTTATAGAGCGCACCAATGGCGCGCATCGCCTTCTGGATGGCGTTCTCACCTGGGTAACGTGTGCCGGAATGTTTGGGCCTGGCTGTGTAGGTACAAAAGGCGCGCACAATTCCGCCGTGGGCCACAAGCAGCTTGCCGCAGGTACACTCCATGCAAAGCCCAAAATCCCCACGGAGAAGGCCCTCTTCCACCATGTATTTGACACCGAGGCCGCCGCCATTTTCCTCGTCGCTCATAAAGCTTAACAGCACGCTGCCCTTGGGGGCAAATCCCATCCGCCGCAGCAGGATAACGGCCATTAGCGCTCCGCAGTCGCCGCCCTTCATATCGGCGGCGCCCCGCCCATAGAGGTAGCCGTCGGCAACCTTTCCGGACCACGGGCCGTAAGGACCAGGATCATTGGCGTCGGGGGGAAAGACATCCATATGCCCGTTAAAGACAAACCTTGGCCCGTCGCAGTATCCCTTCCACTCGGCGAGCAGGTTGGGCCGACCCTCTACTTTCTGATGGACGGTGACGGCAAGGCCGTTCTCCTCCATCCAGCGCGTAAAGACCTTGCTGACCGCGACTTCATCGCCGGTGACGCTTGGTGTTTGGATGATCTCTTGCAAACAGCGTATCGCTTCGTCACGATGCTCCTCGACAAATTGAGAAATCTCTTGTGGTGTAATCATTAATTCTTTCCTCCAACCCTTTTATTGCTTTACTGCCGGCCGATTCCTACCCAGCAGTAAAAGTAGCACGAACCATACCACCGTCAGCACCAGACACCCAAGGCCGCCTATGACTGCGCCGTTGGAGACGACAAACGGGAAAATAGCAGCGACCAGCGGAATCATGTAAAAATTGTGCAGCGTGTAGGCCAGGCTGTAATCGTTGATAGCCGGCGTCTTGAAATCCGGGTCGGCCATCTTGATCAGCAGCATGCCGGTGATGAAAACGCCGGTCAGACAACCGAGTGGGCCCAAGCTTCTTTCAACCCAGTAATCACCGATAAAACGCTTGCTGAAGAACCAGACGATGGATGGGGTAATGATCAACCCTAACACGCACATAGTCAATAGTGGCGCCCAATAGCTGATAACAACTTTTATTGGTATGCTGGTGATTGCGGCGACAATTAGGTAATCCGAAAGCAGACCGGTGACAGTATTCTTCACCTTCTCGTCAAAGAGGTGCTCAATCTTGCACTTGCGGATGATAAACCAAATTATATACATCGCGAAAAGGGCATAAATCCAAGTCGCAAGCGCACCGAGAAGTGACCAGTTAAGACGGTTGAGCCACCCCGCGATGACATAGCCTGCGCCGGTGGCCAGCAACAAAACCGCCAGATGCAACGTCAAGGTTTCGATGCTGTTGGTGATCGTCGTCTGCTCGCCCATGCCGGGGCGCTTCTGGCCTTTGGCGTAATAGCCGGTGCGCATTTCAAGAGGAACATCCGACGCTTGTTTTACAATGGTTGTGTATCCTTTTCGTGCTGCGATGTTGAGTAGGACAATCCCGAGGACCAAGCCCCCAATCAGCCCAACCGTGGCGGTGGTGCTGACCACACCTTGCGCCGTTTCCCAGTAGGGCTGGTTAAGCGCCTGAAGCATACCGCCCGTCGCGCCGGCTTGCCCGTGTCCACCGATAAAGCCCTGTGCAAGCTCCAGGCCGAATGAACGGTAAGTTTCGAAGCCGGCTAAAGAGAAACCTGCGTTGACAAACAGGCCGGTTCCGAACTGTATTGAGCCAACCAAGCATAAAAGTACAGTCATAATAAGTACTACCTTCTGCTTTTTAATCGCGGCGCCGTCAAATGGCGCGCTGCAAATGGGAAGCGCAGCAATTATCGGAGTGAACAATATCCCAGGCAAGCTGGATATTACCGCCATCATGTCCTCGGGAACAGGCAAGAGACCGAGTATTTTGGGACCCAAAAGTAAACCAAGAAATCCGCCGATTACACAAGCGGGGAGGTACAGGTTCTGAAAGAGCTTTACTTTAGCACGTAGGAACGTGCCAACTAACAGAAGTACGCTTAAGACAATAAAGGTTTTGATGATCAAAGTAACTGCTGCCGATGCTGTCATTCATTAATTCCTCCTTAGTATTTTATAATGGGAAACTAGGTTTCCTTTTGGCTCAATTGTATTATAATAAACCAATAGAAATTTGTCAATAAAATTTTTATATTATTGACCTTTTTTAATATTTGTTTTATAATGTAAAACATGTAATATTATTCCCAAAATAAGGAGTTTGAAATGGAAAAGCAAGTTAAAAATATTCAATCGGTGCATCGGGCGCTGGATATTCTGGAATATGTTATCAACAGTGGAGATGGGAAAAAACTCTCTGAGATTACTGAGCACTGTGGCCTAAACAAGACCACAGCCTTCCACATTATTAAGACGCTTGAGGGACGGGGGTATATTGAGCAGAGCCCCGACTCACTTAAGTATAAAACCGGCGGGAAATTGTTTACCCTCAGTCATAATGCCTATCAAAAGGTTAACCTCAATCAAATCTGTCAACCCCATATGGAAAGGCTTGTTCAAGCCTTCAACGAGTCCGTTTGTCTATACCATTATGCCCGTATCGACCAGCGAATAGAGGGACTCTGTATTTATTATCTGGATTCGGATAACCCGGTTCGAATTTCGGTCTCGATTGGCCGTTGGGTGCCGCTTTACTGTACGGCCGTGGGAAAGCTCTACTTGTCGGGTCTGCGCGAAGACCGGCTGACAGAGGAGCTTGCTACTCAATCCTTTGAATCCCTCACCCAACATACCGTTCGAACCTGCGATGAACTTCGCGAACAGCTCGTCTCGGTACGACGGCAGGGCTGTTGTGTCGAGCGGGAGGAGTACGAAGAGGGAGTCATGAACATCGCTGTTCCGATCTACAAGTATTCCGGCAGGGTAATAGCGGCGATTTGCATCACCCTTCCGACCCAACGCGCAACACAGGAATTGGTTCAGAGCATGCAGGAAATGATGCTGCCGATGTCGCGTGAGCTATCAGCGCTGCCTCTCTGAAAAGTGGTATATAAAAAAATGCGATATAGTGTTTGAGCAAGCTTGCTCCTTCTTTAGCGGAAAGGCGTTTGACAATGTGAATTACTGCTTTGCCCGTAAAAAATAGATTTTTTATATCCCATGCAAAGTGAGGTTGATTATTTGGTAAACTACGAACAGGAATTATCCAATGAGATTGCTCATTACAATGATATTCTCGCTATCATTCAGAGGCAGCTTAATACCGCAAAGAATGGCCATGCAAAAAGCGACGATACATTGCGGAAAACCAACCGGGATATGTGGGAAAACGCCTCTCATTCCTCTGACGATTTTGATAGGGCTGTGGAGCTGAGCCAATTCTATCAACCCTTGGCAAACAATATTTACGCGGTAGAATCAACCGCCGGGCGGGTACGTCTGCTGGAACAGCTGTTGCAATCGGCCTATTTCGCCCGGATCGACTTTCGTGCCGAGGGGGAAGAACAGCATGAAATGCTCTACATCGGCAGGGGAACATTGATGGATAAACCGGGGAATAGATTCTGCATATATGATTGGCGCTCTCCGATCGCCGGTTTGTTTTACCGTTTTGAAACCGGGGACGCTTTTTATGATGCGCCGAGTGGCCGGATAGCGGGAAATATCGGTCTAAAACGGCAATATGAAATTAATAACGGTGTTTTTGAGTATTTCTTTGACGCCGATGTTCAAATTTCGGATGAATTTCTGCGCAGAATGCTGTCGGGCAATACCTCCGGCAAGATGAAAACGATTGTGGAAACCATCCAAAAAGATCAGGATATTGCAATTCGGGATATGACCCACGACTTGCTTATGGTACAGGGGATTGCAGGCAGCGGTAAAACGTCTATTGCATTGCATCGGATAGCCTACTTGAAATATCAGGGCCTTTCTAACCGGCTGAAATCCTCTGATATTATTATCCTGTCTCCTAATACTCTGTTCGAGCAATACATTTCCAATGTTTTGCCGGAACTGGGTGAGGATGAAGTAAAATCGGTTGTGTTTGACGATTTCGTGAAAAGCAGCTTGCCGGATAAAACCACATTCCAGACCCGCTATGAACAAACCGAAACGTTGGTCTCCTGTGCGGACCCGATACATAAAACGCTGCAAAAACAGTCTATGGAGTTTAAGATGTCCGGCGCTTTTGTGGAAATATTGAACAGGTATGCAGACAGCTTGCCCGCTTCCCATATCAATTTTACCGATATTGTATATGATGGCAGGACGGTTTTCACCGGCCAATATCTGAAAGAACGGCTGCTGCAAATGAAAGACAATATAAGCTTGTCCGTGAAGTTGGGACAATTGCGGCGACATATTTTTGAAGAAATCCATGAGCTGCGAAAAGACCGGATGCCAAAGCTATTAAGGCAAGCACGAGATGACCCCGAACATCCCTATGATTGGGAGGAATACGCAAGGGCGCTGTCCATAGAGGAACACACTAACCTTGCCAAGCAAATTAGCGGATTCACTAATCCGGACAGCGTTGCCCTATACCAAAAATTGATAAACACAGATGGCCTGCTGCTATCGCTTTCAGAGGGAATTGAACTGCCTAACAACATTAGGGAAATACTGCTGTATGCAAGGAAGCCAGCCTCCCCGTTGCAAAACGAGGACGCCTTAGCCGCAACCTACCTGCAACTCCTGATTAGCACAAACGAGCTTTACAAGCAAATTCGACAGGTCGTTGTAGACGAAGCGCAAGACTATTACAGTATTCACTTTGAAATATTGAGGCGGTTGTTTCCCAATGCGCGGTATACCGTTTTGGGTGATGTCAACCAAACCATTGAAAAGCAGGAGAACATGAGGCTGTATGAGCGTATCACCGAAATAATGCAGCCTAAAAGCGCCTGTTTGATGGTCATGAACAAGAGTTTTCGCTGCACCAAAGAAATTCTCTCTTTCAGTATGCAGTTTTTGGACAGCGATACCCCGTTTGAGAGTTTTAACCGCAACGGGGATGTGCCACAAGTTATTAACGCCGCCGATATGGATTTGTTGGACGAAAGACTTATGACAGAAGCGATTTACAGTAAAGGCCAAGGCTGTCAATCCATCGGCATCATTTGTAAGGATGTACAGCAAGCCGAAGCACTTTATGGCCGCCTTAAAGATAAAATCGCCCTCCATTTGGTTCATTCGGGCGACAATCTGAATACAACGGGTATTTTTATAATCCCAATTATCATGTCAAAAGGATTGGAGTTCGATTCTGTTCTGGTCTATGGAGCAGATAGCGGACATTATTTTTCAGACGATGATCGGAAACTGCTGTATATCGCCAGCACCCGCGCACTGCACCGATTAAGCCTGTTTTATACCGGCGAGATAAGCCCATTGATTCAAGGGGGGAACAGAGCATGATATTGGATATAATCATTTCCTTATTGAGTGAAATCATCAGCACTCCCGAAAGCGACTTGAGCGGAAGAACCCCATTGACTCCGGAATACGATATAGAGCTAATTGATATTGCTAAACTGATGATTGAAATTGAGAAGCGTTTTGAAGTAACGATACACGATGAGATTGTCCACACATTCGGGACGCTGAATGACGTGGCCGAGCATATAGACGCACTGATTACGGAATAGGAAGCAAGATGAAAAAGGGAAGGTTCGGAATTTCAAGGAGTTACTAACAGAAGTAACATCCTGCAATTGTATTTAGACGAAATAACTTATGAAGGAGATTGCTGAAAATGAGTGAAAAAAACAGCTGTTGTACATCCGGTGATTGCCGCGGTGAATCGTCCGTAATCGAAAATGTTAAAGAGTATTATGGAAAACAATTAAAGGACAATTCTGACCTTCAATCCGGCGCATGTTGCTGTATTGAAAAACCGCCTGCGGAAATCAGAAATATTTTGCCCCTAATTGCAGATGAGATAATGAATAAGTTTTATGGTTGCGGTTCGCCTTTACCGCCTTTGCTGGAAGGCATGACTGTCCTTGACTTGGGTTGTGGAACGGGCAGAGACGTATATATCGCTTCTAAATTGGTGGGCGAATCGGGGTGTGTAATTGGTGTCGATATGACGATTGAACAAATAGAAATCGCAAAGAAATATCAAGATGAGCAGCGTGAGCGTTTTGGCTTCAAATTATCAAACGTAAAATTTCTGCAAGGGTATATTGAGGACTTAAAATCGCTTGGAATTGAAGATAACAGCGTCGATGTCGTTATCTCTAATTGCGTGATAAATCTTTCTCCCGCAAAGGAGCTGGTATTCAAAGAGATATACCGTGTTCTTAAACCGGGTGGGGAGTTATTCTTTTCAGATGTTTTTGCAGACCGGCGTATCCCGGAATCACTTACGACCGATCCTGTATTGCGTGGTGAATGTTTAGGCGGCGCGCTATATACCGAAGATTTCCGCAGGATAATGGCGTCAAACGGATGGGCGGATTTCCGTTATACGAGTATCCGCAACCTCAATTTAGGCAGTGAGGACATTGAAAATAAACTTGGGTTTGCGACATTTTCATCGCGAACGGTGAGAGCGTTCAAACTTGATGATTTAGAGGATATTTGCGAGGATTATGGACAGATCGCCTATTATAACGGCAGTATTCCGGGACACCCGCATTTCTTTGACCTTGATGACCATCATCGTTTTTTGACGGGTAAGCCTATGCTTGTCTGCGGAAATACGGCTTCAATGCTCTACAATACACGATATAATAAAGCGTTCAAAGTAATCGGTGACCGTTCTGTACATTTCGGAAAATTTATTGGCTGTGCGGCTGAAAGCGGGTGTATCGAAACATCCTCTGGTTCCTGTTGTTGACGGAGGATATTATGGACGCTATCAATTTCATTCTTAAAAATGGAAATGCATGGTTAAAATATGCCGCAAGAATAAACATCCTTAAAGAGAACAAAAATGACCTGTCGGATTTGCGGCTTCAAACACTTTCTGACCCAAAAATCAGGACATACCTGAACGACATATCCGATTATCACAGTATCCTTGTGAGTAATCATAAAAACCCCGATTTGCCGATTCATAAGCTCCTGTTTCTTTTAGACATCGGGTTTGACACGGATGTGCCGGAAATACAGACCGCTGCCCAAAAAATCATGGAACATAAAGACGGTAACGGGATATATCAATCTCTGACTAACATCCCCAAACACTTCGGAGGAAGCGGCAAGGATATATTTGGCTGGTGTCTTTGCGACGCGCCGTTATTGTTATTGGCGCTGCTCAAAGCAGGAATTGACTATGAAAAGCATATAAAGCAGGGAGTGGATTACCTTATCGCTTTTCATAAAGATTCGGGCTTTCCGTGTACCGTTTCGCAGGAATTTGGCAAATTCAGAGGGCCGGGGCGAAAAGACGATTGTTGCCCCTATGCTTCTTTAATTATGCTGAAATTACTATCGGCTATTCCCGAGTACCGTGAAACCGATATTGCGGTAACTACAGCGACGGGGTTGCTTTCCTTGTGGGAAAACAGTTTAGAACGTCATCCGTATATGTTTTACATGGGGACTGATTTCAGAAAGTTAAAAGCTCCAGCCATGTGGTATGACATCGTAAGCGTTGTGGATGTGCTGAGCCATTTTGAATTTACTAAATCTGATAAGCGTATGCTGGAAATGGCTGCAATGATTAAAAGCAAGCAAGATGAACACGGATTATTCACACCGGAAGCAGTATATCAGAAATTCAAGGGATGGGATTTTGGTCAAAAGAAAAATCCGTCTCCCTATTTGACATATTTATGCTATCAAATATTAGAGCGTACAAAGGCGCGATGATACGATCTTGCGGGAACTCATTGCCGCTTAAAATGACACCCCCTCCGCTATCCAGTTTTTTCAAAGGAATACGGCGGCCTTAAATATTCATTTTCAAAACCGCCGTTCTTTGCCGATGCGCCTAGTCCTCAAAACAACGGTTTTGTATTCGTTGTCGGGAAAAGCACTGTATCTGTCCGTACTTTTACCTAACTTTGATTACTACATCATCAAGTACGATTTCAGACAAGCTGTTAATATCTACTATTCTATTGAATAGCATCACCGTAAAATACCTCTCCGTCAATCCCGTACCCAAAGCATACATTCTGTTTTCAACGAAGCTGTCATCATCAATCAGCACATATTCGGAGCCATCCTCGTACCGCAAGGCTATATAGTGAATGTAGCTTACAGTGTCAAAGCCCAATTCTTCATCATAGATGCGAATGCCAATCGGAGAAACCACTACCTTTCCATCGGCTAAGCTGAGGCTTGGAATTTCGCCGCCGTTTGCTTGCTTAATGGTTACATTTTCATGATCCTTTCGGATAAGCCCCATAGGGCCTCCTTCATATATAGGAACTGAATCCTGCTCTTGAACACCGATAGAAATTTGAATTTCTGTGTTTTCATCTTCCACATAGTAAGAGCAAATATATAGCTTCGTTTCGGTAGACTTCGCCTCGTCAATATAGGATTTCTCATAAACCATCTTAACACTAGTATATATATTTCCCGCGCCGGTAACCCAGCCGAACTCTCCGTTATAAAATACTTCGTATCCGCTTATGCCATCGGGGTTTTCAACTGTGTAATACAGAAGTCCCGCGCCGGTAATCGGGTCATGTAAATTTGCCTCCACGGTCAGAGTGTATCCCTCCCACGATGCCGAAGCGGTTTCCCCGGAGATATAGGGAGCTATAAGCTCATCAGCCAACGTTTCATCCACAGGAACACGCTCCCAACCGGGAAGATTAACATCAAGTTTGCCAAACTCGTCATATTCGACGATGCCATCGCTTTTTACTGTCCCGTTTTCTCCGAAGAAAGCACGGAGCATAGCCGCAGGGTTTTCATACAGCGTAAAACCTGCAACTGCTAAAGCTGTTACACTAAACAGAAAAATAAAGGCGGCAGCGATAGGTATTATGCGTAAAATTTTATAGGGTCTTTTCTTTTTGGTTGTCATTTTCAAAACCTCCGAAAGTGTATCCTCAGAGGCTTTAAGATTGGAAAAAGTTTCCTCGAATATTTTTTTATCATACATAGCCGTTAGCCTCCGAAAGATTAATTTTGAGTTTCTCGCGCCCTCGCTTCAAGTGGGTACATACAGTCGCTTTTGGTATCCCGAGCAGCTGTGAAATTTCGTCAGTAGAGTAATCCTCATAATAATATAGGAAAACTGCCACTCGGTATTTCTTCGGCAAATCCATCACTGCATAAAACAGTTCGCTATGCTCCTTCGTTTCAAAGGTTAGCGCGGCTACGTAATCTTCGATTGGCTCAGAACGCCTCCACGGCGACAAAAGCGCCTTTTTACACTCATTGATGGTTACCCTAATAAGCCAATGCTTTACATGGGCGTCACCATCAAATTCCTTATTCGCATAATAGAGCTTAATAAGTACGTTCTGCGTGATATCATCGGCATCCGCTCTACTTTTCATATAGCTGAACGCCACACGAAATACTGTATCCATATACTCTTGAGCGCATTGGGTAAACTGCACGTCTGTAAACATATTGATGTCTCCTTGAAAAGCTTTTCACTAGTAATATCTTTTTAAGAGCCAAAAAATTTCATTTTGAGGAAAAATTTTTATTTACAATTATATCACACAGCAGCGCGGGTTGGGAGCACGGTTTTCTGCGGCTGTTGCCTTGGGACTCCCTTTATATCGTAAATTCAACTTGACAATTTGCGCCGAGTATCGTATTATTATAGTACGATACTCGTACTATAATAATACGATACTCGTACTATTTGGGGAGGGCATTATGGATACAGATGAAATAAAAGAACTCA
>Ga0153924_1000988_pt1 | contig 15970 bp, 12 predicted proteins | sample TSNJ008MetaG_FD_104709 | JGI IMG/M metagenome (GOLD analysis project Ga0153924, IMG submission 104709) | Attine ant fungus gardens microbial communities from New Jersey, USA - TSNJ008 MetaG | ecosystem: Host-associated > Fungi > Mycelium > Unclassified | place: USA: New Jersey, Wharton State...
CATTTAGATATATAAAAAATGATCTATTTGAAAATGCTGTACGAAATAAAATGTCACAATATTTTTTTTATACATGTCCAAGCGATGGAAAACTAAAAATATCTTTTACATATCCACCTAGTTTATCAACTTTTTTAAAAATGATAGAACGTAAAATGTCTCTGCACACAACAGAAAAACTATGCCATGAAGACTTATATAATTATTGGGTTTATACCAATGAACAAAAAAAGTACAACTTGAAAAATGAATTGATAAGTCGAATAAAAGTTCTAGAAAAAGAAGAGGGTATCCCCTTTCCAGATATGCTGGAAAAAAGGACCAGACTATACAATGATGAGAATGAAGAAGAATGCCTGTCTAAAACATACGATCCCTTTTTGAACGGACCATATCGCGGAACAATAAAAAAGGGATATTCACACGCAAACATAAATGATTTAATGACTTCTACAGAGGATTCCATAGAAATATTTTTAATAAATAAGATTTATGGTCTACTTCCTAATGATTCCCAAGAATTTGAAAATAAAAAGAATCTATTTGATACGGAATCATTATCGAATTATATTGGTAATTCCTTAACCTCAATCTCAATCGGTGAATTATCTTTTGAATACGAATCTAGTTCTAATTTTCAAAAATGTTCTTTATTGACCGAACAAAAAAGAATTGATTCAGAAAATCAATCAAAATCCTTGAAATTTGTATTCGATGTAATTACAGCCGATCCAAATGATCAAACAACAATAAGAAATCAATCTATTGGAATAGAAGAAATAAGCAAAAAGGTTTCTCGATGGTCATACAAATTGACCGATGATTTTGTTGAAGAGCAGGAGGAAGAAAATGAAGAAGAATCGGCGGAAGATCATGAGATTCGTTCAAGAAAAGCCAAACGCGTGGTAATTTATACTGATGACGATCAGAATGTGGATTCTGTTACTAGTACTAATGATACTAGTAATAGTGATCAAGCAGAAGAAGTAGCTTTGATACGTTACTCACAACAATCGGATTTTCGTCGGAATATAATCAAAGGATCCATGCGAGCTCAAAGACGCAAAACTCTTACTTGGGAAATGTTTCAAGCAAATGTACATTCCCCGCTTTTTTTAGATCGAATAGACAAAACATTTTTTTTTCTTTTTTTTGATATTTATGAAATGATAAATCTTATTTTTAGAGATTGGGTTGGTATAGAATCAGAATTGCAAATTTCCGATTTTGATAAAGAAGGGGCAAAAGAAAGGGAGAAAAAAGAGGAAAATGATCGGATAACAATATCCGAAACTTGGGATACCATTATATTTGCTCAAGCAATAAGAGGTTCGATGTTAGTAACCCAATCTTTTCTTAGAAAATATATTGTATTACCTTCATTGATAATAGCTAAAAATATTGGACGTATGCTATTATTCCAATCCCCCGAGTGGTACGAGGATTTGAAGGAATGGAATCAAGAAATGCACGTTAAGTGCACCTATAATGGTGTTCAATTATCAGAAACAGAATTTCCCAAAGATTGGTTAACAGACGGGATTCAGATAAAGATTCTATTTCCTTTTTGTCTGAAACCTTGGCGAAGCCCCAAGACACGATCTCAAGATATAGATTCAACAAAAAAAAAAGGAAAAAAAGACAATTTTTGTTTTTTAACAGTATGGGGAATGGAAGCAGAACTTCCCTTTGGTTCTCCCCGAAAACGACCGTCTTTTTTTGAACCCATTTATAAAGAACTCGAAAAAAAAATAAAAAAAGTAAAAAAGAAATTTTTTATCCTTCTAAGAGTCTTAAAAGAAAGAGGAAAATGGTCTCTACTAATTTCAAAAGAAAAAAAAGAATGGGTCAGAAACATAGTTCTAGTTATAAAACGAATAATAAAAGAACTTGAAAAAGTAAATCCAATTTTATTATTTGAATTGAGGAAGGCGAATAAAGTATATGAACCCAATAAAAATGGAAAAGATTCCAAAATAAATAATAAAATTAACCGTGAATCGACCGTTCCAATTCATACGTCAAGTTGGACAAATTATTCACTGATAGAAAAAAAAATGAAAGATATTTCTGATAGGATAATCACAACCAAGAATCAAATAGAACAAATCACAAAAGACAATAAAAAAATGGTTTTAACTTATGATGATAAAAGATCGGAATCGCAGCAATATAGTTGGCAGATATTCAAAAGAAACAATATCCGATTAATACGTAAATCATATTATTTTATGAAATCTTTCATTGAAAAAATATACATAGAGATCCTCCTATGTACCATTAACATTCCAAGAATCAATGCACAACTTTTTTTTGTTGATTCAAAAAAAATTATAAATAAATCCACTTACAACGATAAAACAAATCAAGAAGGAATTGATGAAACAAATCAAAATACAATGAACTTTATTTCGACTATAAAAAAGTCGTTTTTAAATACAAATATTAATATTTCAAATACTAATATTAGTAATACTAATTTAAATAGTTATAGTGACTTATCTTCCTTGTCACAAGCATATGTATTTTACAAATTATCACAAACCCAATTACTTAACAAGTATAACTTGAGATCTGTACTTCAAGATCACGGGACCCATTATTATCTTAAGGATAAAATAAAGGATTATTGTATAACACGAGGAATAGTTGATTACAAATCAAGGCATAAGAAAATTCAAAAGTCTGGAATGAATAAATGGAAAAACTGGTTAAAGGATTATTATCAATACCATTTTTCCGATGTCAAATGGTCTCAATTAGTCCCCAAAAAATGGCGAAATAGAGTCAACCAACGTCGTATGATTCAAAATAAAGACTCAATTAAATCCAATTCATATAAAAATGAAAAAGACCAATTAATTCATTACATGAAAGAAGATTATTCTGCAATGGATTCATTGATGAATCAAAAAGAAAAATTGTTTAAAAAACACTACAGATATAATCTTTTATCACATAAATATATGAATTATGGGGAAAAGAAAAACTCATATATTTATGGATCAACATTACAAGTAAACGATAGCCCAGGGATTCCATATCCATCTATTTTCAATACACCGAAACTCGACTCATTTTATGTATTGGTAAGTACAGCTATTAGTGATTATCTAGAAGAGAGATATATTATTGATGCAAATCAAAATCTGGATAGAAAATATTTTAATTGTAGAATTCTCCATTTTTGTCTTACAGAGAATATCGATATTGAGACTAAGTATAAAAACAAAATTAAAAAAAAAAATATTTTGATTCATCAACAAATCGCCAAAAAAAAAAACTTTTTTGATTGGATGGGAATGAATCAAGAAAGGTTATATCGTAATCGTACCATATCAAAACTAGAATCTTGGTTCGTCCCAGAATTTGTGCTACTTTTTGATACATATAAGATTAAACCGTGGGTTATACCAATCAAATTTCTTCTTTTAGACTTTCATCGAAATGAAAATATTAGTAAAAATAAAAACACCAACGTAAATAAAAAAAAAAATCCTCCTATTCCTATATTATCTAATCAAAAAGAACATCTTGATTTAGAAAATTTCAATCAAGAAAAAAACGAACAACAGTGCCAAAAAGATCTTGGATCAGATCTACGAAAACAAAATCAAAAAAAAGATATTGAAGAGGATTACGCGGGATCAGACATTAAAAAACGTAGAAAAAAAAAAAAATCCAAGAGCAACAAGGAAGCAGAACTAGATTTATTCCTGAAAAAATATTTCCTTTTTCAATTAAGATGGGATGACCCCTTGAGTCAAAGAATAATCAATAATATCAAGGTATATTGTCTCTTACTTAGATTGACAAACCCAAAGGAAATTGCTATATCTTCGATTCAAAGAGGAGAGATGCGTCTAGATGTAATGCTGATTCAGAAGGATCTAGCTCTTACAGAATTGATAAAAAAAGGAATATTAATTATCGAACCGATTCGTCTATCTATAAAAAGGGATGGACAATTTATTACCTATCAAACCATAAGTATTTCATTGGTTGATAAGGTTAAAGACCAAATTAAAACTAATAGAAAATTCATAAAAAAAAGATATGTTAATAAGAATAATTTAAACGTTAATATAGAAAAAAAAAATCATTATAATTTCCTTGTTCCTGAAAATATTCTATCTCATAGACGTCGTAGAGAATTGAGAATTCTAATTTGTTTGAATTCCTGGAATTGGAATAGTGTGAATAAAAATCCAGTATTTTGCAACGAAAACAAGATAAGAAACTGTGGGCGGTTTTTGAATGAGGACAAGCATCTTAATACGGATGCAACCAACTTTATGAAATTCAAATTGTTTCTTTGGCCTAATTACCGATTAGAAGATTTAGCTTGTATGAATCGCTATTGGTTTGATGCCAATAACGGGAGTCGTTTCAGTCTGTCAAGGATACATATGTATCCACGATTCAGAATCAGTTAATAGTAGATTTGCTATATATCGCATGACATATTCGATATACGGCAAAAGATGTATGTACACATACCTTATGTTTTTAGCACATGATACTGATTTTTTAATAAAATGGTATATCAATTCAATTGACAATTGAAACTAGGAATAAAAAATGGGATTTGGATAGAATAAAATAAATAAAAAGTAGTATATGAATAAATCGAAATGTTTATACCATATGAAAATAAAATGAAAAATGACTGACATAATCATATAATAATAAAAAATAAAATAATTATTATTTTTCCTGATCGATAAAATACATAAAAAAGAAAAAAGATATAAGAATTTTTTTATGGTCAAAAATTTATTCATTTCAGTTATTCCACAAGAAGAAAAAGAAGAAAATAAAGGGTCTGTTGAATTTCAAGTATTAAGTTTCACCAATAAAATACGGAGACTCACTTCGCATTTGGAATTGCACAAAAAAGATTTTTTATCGCAAAAAGGTCTACGAAAAATTCTGGGAAAACGTCAACGGTTGTTGGCTTATTTGTCAAAGAAAAATAGAGTACATTATAAGAAATTAATTAGTCAGTTGGATATTCGGGAGCCAAAAACTCGTTAATTTGAAGATTCGTTTAAATTTTATTATTATTAATTATTAATGATTAGATTTTTCATTTTTATAAATTTATAAAACTTGTTTTGAGAAATTCATGGAATAATGAATTAGGAAAGAAAAGATATGACTGTACCGACTACAAGAAAAGATCTCATGATAGTAAATATGGGCCCCCATCACCCATCAATGCATGGTGTTCTTAGACTGATCGTTACTCTCGATGGTGAAGATGTTATTGACTGTGAACCCGTATTGGGCTATTTACACAGAGGGATGGAAAAAATAGCGGAAAACCGAACAATTATACAATATCTTCCTTATGTAACACGTTGGGATTATTTAGCTACTATGTTCACAGAAGCAATAACGGTAAATGCACCAGAACAATTGGGAAATGTTCAAGTCCCTCAAAGAGCCAGCTATATCAGAGTAATTATGCTAGAGCTGAGTCGTATAGCTTCTCATTTGTTATGGCTTGGACCTTTTATGGCGGATATCGGCGCACAGACTCCTTTTTTCTATATTTTCAGAGAGAGAGAATTGCTATATGATCTATTCGAAGCTGCCACAGGTATGCGAATGATGCATAATTATTTCCGCATCGGAGGAGTAGCTGCTGATCTACCTCATGGTTGGATGGATAAATGTTTGGATTTCTGCGATTATTCTTTAACGGGTCTTGTTGAATATGAAAAACTTATTACGCGGAATCCCATTTTTTTGGAACGAGTTGAAGGAGTGGGCATTATTGGTGGAGAAGAGGCCATAAATTGGGGCTTATCAGGACCGATGTTACGAGCTTCTGGGATCCAATGGGATCTTCGTAAAGTTGATGATTATGAATCTTACAATGAATTCGATTGGGAAGTCCAATGGCAAACGGAGGGAGATTCATTAGCTCGTTATTTAGTACGAATCGGCGAAATGAGGGAATCCATAAAAATTATTCAACAGGCTCTTGAAGGAATTCCCGGGGGACCTTATGAGAATTTAGAAATTCGGCGCTTAGATGGAACAAAGAATTATAAATGGAATGATTTTGAATATGGATTCATTAGTAAAAAAACTTCGCCGAATTTTGAATTTTCGAAACAAGAACTTTATGTAAGAGTGGAAGCCCCAAAAGGGGAATTAGGAATTTATTTGATAGGAGATAATAGTATTTTCCCCTGGAGATGGAAAATTCGTCCGCCCGGTTTCATCAATTTGCAAATTCTTCCTCAGCTAATTAAAAGAATGAAATTGGCTGATATCATGACGATACTAGGTAGTATAGATATCATTATGGGAGAAGTTGATCGTTGAAATGATAATTGGAACAACAGAAGTACAAACTATCAATTCTTTTTCTAAATCAGAATCTTTAAAAGAGGTATATGGACTCATCTGGCTGTTTGTCCCCGCTTTAACCCTTATATTGGGAATCACCATAGGAGTGCTAGTAATTGTATGGTTAGAAAGAGAAATCTCTGCAGCGATACAACAACGTATTGGACCTGAATATGCGGGTCCCTTGGGAATTCTTCAAGCTCTAGCAGACGGGACAAAATTACTTTTTAAAGAGGACCTCCTTCCATCTAGAGGAGATATTCCCTTGTTTAGTATCGGACCATCTATAGCAGTTATATCAATTCTACTAAGTTATTTAGTAATTCCTTTTGGATATCGACTTGTTTTAGCTGATCTTAGTATAGGTGTTTCTTTATGGATCTCCATTTCAAGTATTGCTCCCATTGGGCTTCTTATATCAGGATATGGATCGAATAATAAATATTCTTTTTCAGGTGGTCTACGAGCTGCTGCTCAATCTATTAGTTATGAAATACCATTAACTCTATGTGTGTTATCAATATCTCTACGTGTGATTCGTTAGAAGATGAATTTTGACCTCCCTCTTCGAAATGAAATATAAGGAAAGAGGGATGAATGTATTGGATAGATATAGACATTTTCATTTTTTTTTTTTTTTATTCATCATTCATTCAGGTCGATGAGTTAAACCAGATAGTTATATGAGTGAAACAAAACGGCTTATTAATATGTAGATAAGAAGATAAAATCTCATTCCCTATATACAAGAAAAGAATAAAGTGGAAGTAAACATAAGCAGTAAAAACTCTTTATCCCAAGATTGAGATTCTTTGATTAGTCATCATATCTTGAAGCGGGTACAAAAGATCAACTGTATGGAGTTTCTACTATTGTCTTGTATGTATTACCATACAGGGGATCAATCAAAAATCAGTAGATGGTTAGAAACACCAAAGTACACAAAGGATTAGTAATAGAGATAATGTAAGGTATCAAAAAAGAGGTATTTCCGCATAAAACGAATCATAACATAATAGGGGCTTTAAGTTAGTAGAAACGAGCAAGCAGTACTTCCCCGCGATTCCGATCTAGAGTATGCTCCTATTCACTGATTAAAGAAGTGACTATCAAGAACGAATTAATTCTTTATTTTTTTTTTTCAAAGTACCCTCTTATGAGAAACAAGAAGAGGAACAAAAGAAATAGAATGAAATACAATAAATAATAGAATAGAATGGAAAAAGGATCTTTATTCATTTTTTCCTCCATCTATACCCATACATATGGAATTCTTATTAGTTATGATTCATTAACTAGAACTAGTGTCTAATTCTTTCCATCTATTGATAGAACGGGTATTTTATTGAAAGATTAAGTTATTACCGAAGAAAGATTACTTTTAGTTTTTTATTTAATTATATAAGGGATGAGATCAATTCGGAAGCGTACTTTTTGTTATTCTAGCAGACGGAATTCCATTGGTCTAATTTTTGGGACTTTACGAGGTATTTTTATTCTATCTACACTCCAAAGATACCGATAATACCGAAGCAGCCCTTACATTTATTTGCGTGTGTGGCCATAGAGGAGCCGTATGAAGCTGAGGTCTCATGTACGGTTTTGGAATAGCGATAAGAACGGTAATGTTATTATCGACTATGATTATCGAACAGTTCAAGTACAGTTGATATAGTTGAGGCACAGTCACAATATGGTTTTTTGGGGTGGAATATGTGGCGTCAACCTATAGGGTTTATAGTTTTTCTAATTTCTTCTTTAGCAGAATGTGAAAGATTACCCTTTGATTTACCAGAAGCAGAGGAGGAATTAGTAGCAGGTTATCAAACCGAATATTCCGGTATTAAATATGGTTTATTTTACGTTGCTTCTTACCTAAATCTCTTAGTTTCTTCATTATTTGTAACAGTTCTTTATTTAGGTGGGTGGAATTTTTCTATGCCATACATATCCATTCCTGAACTTTTCGGAATAAATAAAACGGCTGGAGTCTTTGGAATGACAATTGGTATCTTTATTACATTAGCTAAAGCTTATTTGTTTCTCTTCATATCTATCACAACAAGATGGACTTTACCCAGGATGAGAATAGACCAGCTATTAAATCTTGGATGGAAATTTCTTTTACCTATTTCTCTAGGTAATTTTTTATTGACAACTTCTTTCCAACTTGCTTCACTATAAATATTTCACTATAAATAACAGAATATGATAACGATATTCTAGACTCATAACCTCTCTTAAACAAGAGAAAGAAACATCAACTTATTCGTGGATATCTACAATATGTTTCCGATGGTAACTGGATTCATGAATTATGGTCAACAAACAATACGAGCCGCAAGGTACATTGGTCAAAGTTTCATAATTACCTTATCCCACACAAATCGTTTACCTGTAACTATTCAGTATCCTTATGAAAAATCGATCACATCAGAGCGTTTCCGTGGCCGAATCCACTTTGAATTTGACAAATGTATTGCTTGCGAAGTATGTGTTCGTGTATGCCCCATAGATCTACCCGTTGTTGATTGGAGATTTCAAAAAGATATTAAAAAAAAACAACTGCTTAACTATAGTATTGATTTTGGTATCTGTATATTTTGCGGTAACTGTGTCGAATATTGTCCCACAAACTGTTTATCAATGACTGAAGAATATGAACTTTCTACTTATGATCGTCACGAATTGAATTATAATCAAATTGCTTTGGGTCGGTTACCAATGTCAGTAATGGGGGACTACACAATTCAAACAGTTACGAATTCGACTTCGACTCAAATCAAAATAGACAAAGGTAAATCCTTTGATTCAAGAACAATTACCAATTATTAACTAATTTTTTTTTTTTTTGATAGAAAGATCCAAGTGAAGCTTCTTTTATTTTAGTTAGTCGATGTAACTAAAAATAATAACTAATAACTATTGATTGTTGAGAATCATTGGTTTATTTATATATTTTTGGTGATGATTTCGAAATATAAAATTCTAACTACTCTTTTATTTCGAATAAAATAAAAATGCAAAATCGGGATTGGTCCAATAACTTTATCTATATCTATATTAATCCATATTACAATTCCATTAATATTAATATTTAATTTAGGAACGTATCATAGACAAAAAAATAGGGTAATTTTCCCTTCTTCGACTATTCAGTAAGGTCATGAAATCTTTCGACTTATTTATCTCTTATTTTATACATAATGGATTTACCTGGACCAATACATAGTATTCTCGTAATATTTCTGGGATCAGTTCTTCTATTGGGGGGCCTGGGAGTAGTATTATTTACCAATCCAATTTATTCTGCCTTTTCATTGGGATTGGTTCTTGTTTGTATATCCTTATTCTATATTCTATCGAATTCCTATTTTGTAGCTGCCGCACAACTTCTTATTTATGTAGGAGCCATAAATGTCTTAATCATATTTGCTGTAATGTTTATGAACGGTTCAGAATATTCCAATGATTCCCGCCTTTGGACCATTGGAGATGGGGTTACTTCACTGGTTTGTACAAGTATTCTTTTTTCACTAATTACTACTATCCCAGATACGTCATGGTACGGAATTCTTTGGACTACAAAATCAAATCAGATTCTAGAACAGGACCTAATAAGTAACGTTCAACAAATTGGGATTCATTTATCAACAGATTTTTTTCTTCCATTTGAACTCATTTCTATAATTCTTTTAGTCTCTTTAATAGGTGCAATTACTATGGCTCGTCAATAATAAATACTTGGAATTCAAAAAATTTTTTGAATTCTAAATTTGAAATCAACTAAAAACATGGAAAGATTTAAGGTTTTTAGTGAAATCTATTAACAATACCTTCTCTTGTTCTGTAATTGTTTGTTCTATTCTAGTCAATCGAATCAGTTGAATTGTTGTTCATATCATATTGAAATGAATCAAGATTGATATTGATGAGGAGTTAGTTAATGATGTTTGAGTATGTACTTTTTTTGAGTGTCTATTTATTTTCTATCGGTATCTATGGATTAATCACAAGTCGAAACATGGTTAGAGCGCTTATGTGTCTTGAGCTTATACTAAATTCGGTTAATATCAATCTCGTAACATTTTCTGATTTATTTGATAGTCGCCAATTAAAAGGAGATATTTTCGCAATCTTTGTCATAGCTATTGCCGCTGCTGAAGCAGCGATTGGGCTAGCTATTGTTTCGTCGATCCATCGTAACAGAAAATCAACTCGTATCAATCAATCGAATTTGTTGAATAATTAAATTATTCGTCATCGTTCATTATAATCATTCGTTATATTTTATAATTATATTTTATAATTTTTTATATTATAATATAATTATAATATATAATAATATATAATATAAAGTATAATATAAAGAATATATAATATAAAGAATAATATAAAAATATAATTAGAATTTTTTTCTTATTTATATATTTTTTTATATATTTTTATTTTATTTTATTTATATATTTATATATAAGAATATAAGAAAGAATTAGAATAGAATTCCATTAATTAATATTAATATAATTAATATTAATATTCTAATATTAATATTAGATATTGTATTGTTTGTTGACCAATTTGAATTCGCATGTGCAACTTGTATTGTATGACTGTGGTTGTTGAAACGAAAATAAAAGTCTCTTGGCGCTTTCTCATGAACAGATTTAGAAATATATTGATAAAAAAAAATTTGATAAATCATTGATTCGTCTGGTGTCTACAATATAAACATATAATCCATTTACTACTGATTTTATCATTTTACCATACCAGATCGAAAACTTTTTATGTTCAAAACTGGAATTTATAGATTCAATGTCACACTCAGTAAAAATTTATGATACATGTATAGGGTGTACTCAATGTGTACGAGCCTGCCCCACGGATGTATTGGAAATGATACCTTGGGACGGATGTAAAGCTAAGCAAATTGCTTCCGCGCCAAGAACCGAGGATTGTGTAGGTTGTAAAAGATGTGAATCCGCCTGCCCAACAGATTTTTTGAGTGTCCGTGTTTATTTATGGCATGAAACAACTCGCAGCATGGGTCTATCTTATTGATTGATACATTACAAAAAACTCCACTTGAATCGTTTGATTCCTCTTTACCGACAAAAGCCCGTACTCGATAAAATATATTTATTATTCCGAGCACGGGCTTTTCTGGTCAAAGCGTATCTTGTCTTTATCACGAGTTATTTTCCTTGGTTAACAATACTTGTTGTTTTGCCGATATTCGCGGGTTCTTCCATTTTTTTTCTTCCTCATAAAGGGAATAAGGTTTTTCGCTGGTATACCATATGTATATGCCTATTAGAACTCCTTTTAACGGCGTATGCATTCTGTTATCATTTCCAATTGGACAATCCATTAATCCAATTGGAAGAAGATTTGAAATGGATAAATAGTTTTAATTTTCACTGGAAACTGGGAATCGATGGACTTTCCGTGGGACCCATTTTATTGACAGGATTTATCACTACTTTAGCAACTTTAGCGGCTTGGCCAGTTACTCGAAATTCACGATTATTCTATTTCCTTATGTTAGCAATGTACAGTGGTCAAATAGGATCATTTTCTTCTCGAGACCTTTTACTTTTTTTCATCATGTGGGAGTTAGAATTAGTTCCTGTTTATTTACTTTTATCCATGTGGGGGGGAAAGAAGCGCCTGTACTCGGCTACAAAGTTTATTTTGTATACTGCGGGGGGTTCTATTTTTCTCTTAATAGGAGTTCTAGGTATGGGTTTATATGGTTCCAATGAACCGACATTAGATTTTGAAAGATTAGTTAATCAATCATATCCTGCGGCATTGGAAATAATATTCTATTTTGGCTTCCTTATTGTTTATGCTGTCAAATCGCCGATCATACCCCTACATACATGGTTACCGGATACCCACGGAGAGGCACATTACAGTACATGTATGCTTCTTGCCGGAATCTTATTAAAAATGGGAGCATATGGATTGATTCGGATCAATATGGAATTATTACCCCACGCTCATTCCATATTTTCTCCATGGTTGGTGATAGTGGGAACAATACAAATAATTTATGCAGCTTCAACCTCTTTCGGTCAACGCAATTTAAAAAAGAGAATAGCTTATTCTTCTGTATCTCACATGGGTTTCACAATTATAGGAATTGGTTCTATAACCAACATGGGACTAAATGGAGCAATTTTACAAATACTTTCTCATGGATTTATTGGTGCTGCACTTTTTTTCTTGGCGGGAACAAGTTGTGATAGAATACGTCTTGTTTATCTAGACGAAATGGGGGGGATATCTGTCCTAATGCCAAAAATATTTACCATGTTCAGTAGCTTCTCGATGGCTTCTCTTGCATTGCCGGGAATGAGTGGTTTTGTTGCGGAATCAGTAGTATTTTTTGGAATAATTACCAGCTCAAAATATCTTTTCATGCCAAAGGTGCTAATTACTTTTGTAATGGCAATTGGAATGATATTAACTCCTATTTATTTATTATCTATGTTACGTCAGATGTTCTACGGGTACAAGTTATTTAATGTTCCAAACTCTAATTTGGTCGATTCTGGACCACGAGAGCTGTTTGTTTTGATATGTCTTTTTTTACCCGTAATATGGATTGGTATTTATCCCGATTTCGTTCTCTTACTATCAGTTGACAAGGTACAAACTATCCTATCTAATTATTTTTATAGATAGTTTTCATTAATGAGACTGAAAGTCTTATAAATCTGTGATTTTAAGGTTTTAAAAACAGTTCGCTGTACAATGAAAAAAAAAATGAAGTGAATTAGAGTTGTAAAAAGATGTATCTCGAGTTTTTGAGAACCAGTTGATTCAAAGAATCCACTGGTTCTCAAAAACTCTCGTTATATATGAGACGATGTTCTTATGTTATGTACTCTTTAGGTTAGATAATTTATCTAATTCGATGTTAATGTAAATGAACCATAACTATGTAAACCAATTCCGAATAAATTGATCCCAAAATAACATATCCAAATTATAAGAAATCCTATCGAAGCCACAAGTGCCGAATTAGTATCTTGTAAACTTTGATTTGTTCTAGTATGTGAATAAATCGCAAATATGATCCAAGTAATAAATGCCCAAGTTTCCTTAGGGTCCCAATTCCAATAAGATCCCCAAGACTCATTAGCCCATACTGCTCCCGAAAGTATGCCTATGGTTAAAAAGGTAAATCCCAAACTAATGACACGATAACTCCAATAATCCAAACGCTGAGTCAATTGATATTTGTAATAATTTCGAAATGAAAGAAACGAAGTGTTTTTTAAAACACTTCGTTTCTCATTCAAGTATTCGACCCCCAAAAAGAAAAATGACTTAATTAAGAAATTATTGCTTTTTAAAAAAGTATCTATGTTTTTTCGAAATGTAATGACTAGAAGAGCGACTGATAATAATGATCCACATAAAAGAGATGTATAGCTCAATAACATCATACTTACGTGCATCATTAACCACTGAGATTGTAGAGCAGGTACTAATATTGAAGATTGATGCATTTCGGTTAAAAGACCCGACGTGGCGAAACCTTGGGTAAAAATAGCACTTGGCGCGGTTATTGCGCTTAAATCATTTTTATGATTCCTAAGATAGGGAATCATATGAATAATGGATAAACCCCAAGAAAGAAAGATTAATGATTCATATAAATTACTTAACGGGAAATGCCCTGAATAAATCCAACGAATAACTAATAATCCTGTTATAGAGAAAAAAGTAGCTATCATCCCAGTTTCTGATGAATTGCGTAATCCTACGATTTCGCGGACTGATAAGTTTATCAAATGAATCGTAATCACAATTGAAATAATCGAAAAAGAGATATGAGTTAATATATGTTCTAAAGTTGCAAATATCATAAAAAGAGGTCTCCGTTGCAGAATTAAAATCGAGAATTAAATACATTATAGGATCCATTTTGTATCCCTTTTAGAGGATGCCGCCACTCGGACTCGAACCGAGATGCTCTAGCACTGCTTCCTAAGAGCAGCGTGTCTACCGATTTCACCATGGCGGCTTACTCAAAATAATAATAAATAATATTCAATTCATGTCGAACGGTCAAGATTCAAGAATTCAATATAGTTTAGTAAACATTAGAATCGATGAAAAAAAAAGATTCGTTCAAATTTTTATTTAAATGTTCACTAACACGTAGTTAGTATCGCCGTAGGGTTCAGTTTTAACAATCAACTTTCACGTATCTCGAAACTAAGTTCTTACGGAACAGTCGAAACTAGATAGTTTTGCTATCGGCCGAAGACCGAGTTATAGAACTCAAAATTGTCCCTTTTCCATTTTTTCTTTTTTTATTTTTTATTCGTTTATCTTATTTTATGTATTGAAAATTAAAAAGATTTATTTTCTTAGTAAACAAAATAAAATAACTATAATTTCCTATTTATCTTTATCAAAATTTGATCACTAAATCTGAGGAATTTTTATAATGATTTCGATACCTTAGAATCATTAATAATACTCTTCGCTGTGTCCATAATTTATGATACTATATTACTTTACTAAATTTAATTACTAAATCTAATTAGGTTTTGGGCTACACATATAACAAAAAAACTTTCAATCTCTATCAAGTTTTTTAATTGATAGAGATTGAAAATAATACTTAAATTAAAGCCCAGTAAACATAAAATAACTCTTATTCTACATACCACAGCAGCTAATTTAGTTCTAACTAATATTGAGGGGTTCAATACATTCAATACATTAGTTAATGCGAATCAATCATTCATCTTAGAAAATTTAAGTTATTCATGGTATGTTGATTTAGATTATTCTAAAATTTTATTACTTGTTTGTTGCACAAAAAAACTCTTTGAATGTCCAGTGGCAACCGATTTAGCTAAAGAAAGCGCTTTTTCTCCTGTTAAATATCCCTTTTTTTTCCAAATGTTTCTACGAATACGTTTTTTTGATATAGAAGTACGTTTTTTTGGAACCGCCATTCAAAAACAAGTACTAATTTTTATCGTTGTATGTGAAAGACATATATTGGTCGAAATAGATCGTTTTTTTAGTCATTATCCATATTTATCCCTTGGATGATGAATAGTCCATAATTTTTTCAAAACAACATAAACATAACAAACATATAAAAACATATACATATATTAAAAACATATATTATATATATATATATACTAAACATATATATATATAATATATTAATATATACCCATGACATATCATATATGTCTAGGGATAAATAGAATAGATAATAATTTTTAATAAAGTCAGATAAAGGGAATTTTTTTTTTTTTAAGTTCTATACTATACGAAGTAGGAGTATCATAGGATTTCTAATAAAGATAAGTTTTCCTTAGTGGATTCCCATCAATTGGTTCCCAATGCGTTAGATAATTACTGCAAATAAATTAATTAGAATAACCAGAAGTCGAATTTTTGATGGATACTGTGCCTTATATTAGAATCAAGTACTGTTTTTGATGGAATTGTTTTTCTTACTATTATATATGTATATATGATATGATTATTAATTACTAGAATATAATATAATTATAATAATAAAGAATAAATATATAATAATAAATATAATAATAAA
>Ga0153924_1000989_pt1 | contig 15962 bp, 11 predicted proteins | sample TSNJ008MetaG_FD_104709 | JGI IMG/M metagenome (GOLD analysis project Ga0153924, IMG submission 104709) | Attine ant fungus gardens microbial communities from New Jersey, USA - TSNJ008 MetaG | ecosystem: Host-associated > Fungi > Mycelium > Unclassified | place: USA: New Jersey, Wharton State...
ATAACTCTGCGCGGTGTCAATAGAGCGATAGCCGACCTTTAAGGCATCAAGCACGCAACGCTCACATTCATCTTTCGTCACCTGATACACACCGTAGCCTAACATCGGCATTTTTACGCCGTTTGACAAAGTAGCATATTTCATCTCTGTTCCTCCTTGACTGTAATCAAAAATTATCGTATAGTTTAAGTATAAGTTAATTATACAAGTTAAAGTATACTTTAAGTCAAGAGTTTTTTGGGAATTTTTTCGGAGGTATGTGATGCTTTATACTGTGGGAGAAATGGCAAAGCGGATTGATGTTGCTCCGTCTACGCTCAGATATTATGATAAAGAGGGATTGCTCCCTTTTATAGAACGCTCAAGCGGCGGTATCAGAATGTTCAAGGATGCGGACTATGAATGGCTGCAAGTCATTGAATGTCTAAAAAAGACGGGTATGCAGCTTTGCGATATCAAGCGTTTTATTGAAATGGCAATGCAGGGTGACGAAACAATTGATGAACGCCTGGAACTGATTGTCAAGCAAAAAGAGGCGGTAAAGCTCCAGATTGACAAGCTTAACGCGACGCTGAAAACCCTTGAATTCAAGCATTGGTATTATGAAACTGCAAAGAATGCGGGTACAACAGAAGTACCACGCAATATGACACTTGAAGAGTTGCCGGAGGAATACCGTGAAGTGCGTAAAAAACTCCGGGGTGAATAACTGCAAGCGGCGTAGGAGCATATCCCATGCCGCTTTTTCCTCGTGTACATAACTTATGCAATTGTGCTCCGTTTTTGGAGACTGCCAGACCCGCTTTACTTTCATTGAGTAGTTTTATCTTAATTGCATACTGTAACTAAGGGGCGCTTATGGATAATTGCTTTTCAATCATTTGACTTCTTCCACGTTACATAGATAAAAGGTCATGCAAAAAACGGATGGATTAGCAACACATTTAAAAACCTGTGGAATGGCTACAGAAAAAAGGGCAGAAAGAAGAATCCGCACCTTATTTTTTTGAAGGTATCAAATTGAGATACCCTGGATTCTGTAAAGGCATTCCTGATGCAAACGAAATTGGTCGAACCGTGTAGGAGTAAATAGAGCGGCGAGCTGTCTGCTGCCATTTATGGATCCCATGTATAAGCATCTTGGATTTTGGTCATAAATAATAACGCCATAAAACAAATTTTAAACCTACTATTTGCACTTTTTATTCAAAATTTAATAATAAATGTTTACAATCGGTATTTTTGTGGTATAATCAGATAAAGAGGTGAACAACAATGCTTATAGAATTCAGTGTAAAGAATTTTCGCTCTATTAAAGATAAGATGACGCTCAGTTTACTTGCATCTTCAGATCATACCCACGAAGATCAGCTTATACTTGAAAGCAATAAGCGCCTTTTGCCTGTCGCCGTATTATATGGCGCCAATGCATCAGGCAAGAGCAACTTATTGCGTGCTTTACAAACGATGCAGGATATGGTATCCGGTAAAAGTGCCCAGATATTAAAAGATAAAAGGCTCCCCTATGACTGTTTCAAATTTACGAATATAGAGGAAACTCCTACAGAGTTTGAGGTTTTTTTCTTCTATCAGGGAATCCGGTACAATTATGGCTTTTCTTATACCGCTCAAGAAATATTGAAGGAATATCTTTATTATTGGCCAAAAGGAAGGGAAGCCCTGATATTTTCCCGTGATAATGGAAAATATCTATTCCGTGAAAACATCACGGAACAGGAAATCCTGGCAGGCCGTACACCGTCCAACAGACTTTATTTGGTATCATCCAATTCATGGAATCTCCCCCAAACGGAGAATGCATACCGCTGGTTTAATGAGAATTTATCCGACCCTGACGAACAAGACACTCCCGACATGACGATTTCGATGGAAACTGAAAAAGCAAAGATACTAAATGAACTATTATTAGCAGATTTGGGAATCACCCAATATGGCATAAATGAGACCGGCGATAAATCAGATGTTTTAATGGTTCATCAAGTGAAAGGGAATACGGAAAATGAAAAGTATCCTCTTCCACTGGAAAATGAATCGGCCGGTACGCAGCGGTTCTTCTCAAGGATCGGTCCGTGGCTTTCTGCCCTTAATGAAGGCAGAATCCTTATCATTGACGAACTGGAAGCAAGCCTTCACCCTCTGCTTACCAGGCGTCTGGTAGAAATGATGCAGGATCCATCAGTAAATACAAAAGGAGCTCAACTATTATTTACGACACATGACGTTATGCTTCTTGACTTATCATTATTGCGTCGTGACCAGATATGGTTCACTGAAAAAAATCCGGACACGGCTGCTACAGAATTATACTCCCTATGGGAATTTTCACCACGAAAGAATGAGAACATCCGTAATGGGTATTTACAAGGGCGTTTTGGCGCTGTTCCGTTTCTGGGAGGTGATCTCTCGTGAGGAAAATGAATAGCAGGGGTAAGTCTGGAACCCGGAAACGCCGCCCTGTAGTTTATATCATATGTGAAGGCAGTGAAACTGAGAAAAATTACTTTTCCCGGTTCAGAACCCGTAACAGTCTCATTGAAATTAAACCACTTGCTTCCAAACATACCGCAGCAAAAATGTTGGTTCTGAGTGCAAAGAACCTAATCAAGCATGACCCTTACTATCCCGAAGATGGCGATCTGATATGGTGTGTTTTTGATTGTGACTCGAATTCAAACGAAGATTTGCATGAAGCTGAGAGAATTGCGGAGGAGCATGGTTATCATATTGCCTTTTCCAATCCATGCTTTGAATTATGGTATCTGCTACATTTCATTGATCAAGAAGCCTATTTAAAAGATAGTAATGCAGTCCTCAGTAAACTTGATATGGATGGTCGCTTAAAGGGATATTCAAAATCTAAGGATTATTATGATACACTTAAACCCCTGAGGCAACATGCTATAAAACGTGCTCAGATTCTCATAAAAAAACACCAAAAGGCAGGACAACCTTTACTTAGGCGTGACAGTAATCCGCATACGTCAGTAGTATCGTTAGTTCTTTATCTGGAAGAGAGAAATACATAAAATAAAACTACCACATGAATGTCATGCATGTGGTAGAATTGACGTATTCAAGAACTAATATAATTCGGTATCTCTTTCTAAATCTGGGAAATGTAGGGGCGGAATGGAAAGAAATAGATCTCCATCTAAACCCGCATGTTACCAGACGGGCAATTCCCGTGGTTGAATTAATTTGTCAATCGGGTAAGGTTTAATCTATAGTGGGTCGTGCAAGAAAATTTATTCATTCAATTATCGTCACTTACCAATTTACCCCAAATTCAGCTTCATTGAGAAGAAAAACGGTCACCACACAAACTTATCCCCAGGCAAGTTTGTAATCACAAGCTCCTTCCCTCGAACACTACCTCCAGCATTGTGAAGTATTTCATAATCAGTCATATAGTAGTCTCCATAGACTTCTTTTATCAGCTCGCACTCATCATAGGTAACAATCCAAGGAATATCTTGTAAGTACTCAGCGATAGTTTTCTCAAGATTCCTGTGATCCGTCTCCTTAAAGTAACTCGTATATAACTTACTTCCCTTTATGACATAGGGTGGGTCAATATTGAAGAAGTATTTTTTCTCCTTACTTCGACTTCTGGCGTATCTTTTAATTAAAGAGCTTGCATCGCTATTACGAAGTGTAATGCGTTTATTCAGCAATGCAATTTCTTCAATTTTCCGTACTATCTCGTCCTTATTAAACCGGCAATCCAGTTTATATGTGCCCGTTTGCATCGCTCCACCTATGGGACCTCCCTTAATAACACCAGAAAAATTGACACGATTGAGGAAGAGCGTCGCAAAGCCATCACTCAATTCATCGGATGACTCATTTTTATATACTGCCTTTTGCCTTTCCCTTTCTTCTAGGGTTATCGGAGTATCCATAATTAATTTCACTAGTTCGTCGGTTCTATTCAGCACCGAAAACCAGAAATGGTAAATATGGATATCAAGGTCATTTAGAATGACAGTGTTGACAACATTTTCGCATAACAAACCAATCCCTATTCCGAAACCACCAGCAAAGGGTTCAATATAAGTTCTATCACCCATCGCATTATGTTCAATAAGGGTTTTTACCTTGGTATAGATTTTTGATTTACCGCCCGGATAACGAAGCGGCGAAAGAGACTTTGCCATTTTCTACCCCTCGCTTATTAAATTTCTGTATGACATAAATGTATTCGGCATCCAGTCAGATAAATCATACGGATTCATAAACATCTTTGAACTTGTATTTTCCGGCTTTTTTATGATGGCAGGAACAACCTCGAATTCAATAGAATGCTTGCGACCAGTCGAGTCTTGGTCTTCAGCAATCAGCTTTCTCAACGGGGCAAGGAACGCTTGTTGTTTATCTGCATCGTACTCGTTTGGAAATTGCCCAAATTCAGCATAATTGAGAAGCTGCAATCCCAATTGCCTATCGAACAACTGATGATTTCTTTGATTCCAGAAGTTATCAAGGCAATTCTTGCATGTGCGGGAACATTCACACTCTCTAAGTATTATTCTAGCTCTATTAAGCACCTTGTCAAGAATCGAACCAATCAATGATGAATAACCCGCACCACTTGTGAGGTTATCATAGAAAAACATTTCAATATACGAATCTCCGTTACTCCTGATTCTTGGGCGCCAGCCTCCACTAATCTCATTGTAATCTATATCAAGAACCAGCGAGATAGCTTTCTTAAAGGCTTCGTGCAGGGTAGTTACAGCAGATCTAAGAATACTTTTTTCTTCCGCACTTCTGTTGCCTACAAGTTTTGTCGAGTCATAGGATATGTCCAGCATAAACATATCTGTTAAAAATTCATATCCCAAAAAGATACCCGTAGATACTGTACCTTCGTGGTGACATAACGGATGGTTGTCATGGTATGGCTGTGAAAATGAAAACGTACTGTTTGGTGTTGTGTCGGCAACCTCTGCACCACCGCACTTTTTGCAAACATTGAATCCGCCTTTACTTTTACCCATATTAACAGTGAGTACTTTTCTATCCGGAAGGTTTACAAAACGAATTCTGCTCTGCCCATAATTATCCATACTCGTATCTTCAGGAACGTAGGAGTAATATGGAGCCTCAGTATATGTATATTGTTCAGCCTCATCTTCGAATTTTACTTCATCTCCTCTGACAGGCGAAAAGCCCCAAGGACGCAACATCTTATTTTTGACGATTGCGGAACCACAATATGGGCAAACCGAACGACTTGAAGCTTCATGCTCAAGACCAAACCAGTTGCATTCAGAACAAATGTAAATATCTTTATAATAGTCATTGTTCTTGAAATAAAACTCAGCTTGATTTGTTTCAAATCCTTTTGGACGAGGATTAGCGTAAACTCCACCGCTCTTAAATATCTTCTTGTCTATAGTAACGAAACGCCCAGGGGCATATTCGCTGAGGGCAACGGCAATATCCCTTTCCGGAGCATATTGAATATCTCGTGGGGCATTCTTCCCTCGTTCAGATTCCTTTTCGACATAGAACCGTACAACATTTTTCGGAAACGAATACGATGGTATAAAGCCTTCACGGTAAAAAATATCAAAGGCTGAGGTTTCCTCATCATTATTAATATACTCATCGCGCTTACCCTCGGCTAAGACATTCTGAGAAATTGCACGGAATTGAGCAATTGTTGCTTCTGTCGATAAAGCTGCTGATTCTGCAAATGATACAAAATTTTCACCGTAGTTTTCGCAGAATGTAATGATACCTATCGCAACAATGCCATCGAATTGGGTACTCATGTCATCGGTTGCCATAAAACCGTTTAAAATAAGCATATTTATATGGCGTTGCCTAATTTTGGGATTATCACGGTCTATCCACGGTTTACGTGGAGGACCAGAAATCATCTCATCTGGATGCAAAAAATAATGACTGTCGTGGGCTCCGCCGGAAGCGTATGTAACAATAGTAGAAATACCTGCATTTTTACGTCCGGCACGACCTGCTCTTTGCTGGTAATTTTCTCTCATTGGCGGTATATTTCGAAGGCCAACTGCAGTCAACGATCCAATATCAATACCAACCTCCATTGTTGTTGTGCAACTCAGCACATCAATGGAATCCTCACCGTGCTCTCCTGCATTAATATCTTGGAATCGCATTTCATACTTTTCGGTACGGCTCCAAGTATCACTACGGATTTCTTTATGTGACAGTTGTGCGGTGTGTTCCTCTGTGTCAATCGTGTGGATACTTTCAATCCTGTCCAAAGCACTCAGAACAGGGATTCTCCAAAAATCGAATCGCGACAAACCGGATTCTCCGATAGGGGATAAATCCATTGAGTCAAAACAAGCCCCACAGTAATCTCCAATTTTGAATGGAGACAACTTTCCACATTTAACACAGCGATACCAGATGAAGTCTGTACCGGCAAATTTGATTTTTACTGATGCCAACTTGATGTAGTAACGATTATTTGATGAAGAAGCAAAGAATAGGTCGCGCACTGTGTTTGCAATCTTAGTCGTGGAAAAATTATCAAGATGAAGATATTCCTGAGTTCGCTGAATAAAGCCTTTATCCAGTTCGTTCGTGAACTCAAATCCCAAACCAAATGTTTGATTCTTGCTTCTTCCGGGCAAACCTTTTCTTACATCGTCTTGAATCGTTTCTCCAAGAGCCGCACTATCATCCATCACATCCCAGAATAATAATACAAGCAATTGGTAAAGTACATCCTTATCAATGTTCAAATCAGCGTCTTCCAAATAATCGATACACTCCTCAAGGGCCGAGGATATAGGGGCCAAAAAACCGATGCCTATATCCTTGAAAGACCGAGGACTTTCAGTGAAGAAGGCGAGCAATTGCTCATAATATTCGTCAGGTAATATTTTATAATCTGCAGCTATTTGAGAATAATCAATAGCCCGCCCATGTTTTTCAGCCCGGCTTTTTTTACTTTTAAACAATCGCTTGTCATTTTCGAATTTGTCCTTGCTATTCCCACTAAAGAAAGTAAGGCTATTCTGGATGCATACATCCAAGAATGCCGGATACAAGTCTGCCAAAGAATGTTCTTTGCCATCAACCTCCAAGAGGAGTGATGAAAGCATAATAGCCTGACGAAAAGCATCTGCATCAGAAGATTTCGACAAATCCAATGCAAGTTTCGCAGCATTTTGCCGTGAATCCGAGAACAGTAAGACCTTTTTGCCTTGGTTAATGAAGTCCGACTTTGGAGGCTGAAGCTCAAACTGTGCTTTTGTCAGGTTATAAAATGGTATATTCCCTTTGGTGGACAAATCAACCGGTTTTTTCAGAGGCATTGGTTTCTTGCATTTCGGACAAACACCAAAGTTAAACGCCTGAGATTTTTTATCAAATTTTTCGCTGTAAACAACTGTAAGTAAACTTTCGTCAGTTTGGGGCGAAATATACAATTTTCCTGTCAACGGGTCTAACGAGCCAATTTTATCATTCTTTCTTCTTTGGTAGTTTAGAGGAACTACATAGAGCAACATCTCTTTGAGGGAATTGGCATCCCCATTTAAGCCACGCTGAGGAAAGACATACCAATATGGCTGCCCCGCATTTTTCTGAACATAGACTCTTAGGTATAATGCCCCGCATTTTATATGATTAACGAGTTCGTAAATCTTACCGCCACATTCGCATTTATCCCTCGGAATAGAAATAACCTTGCCAAGAGGAAGTTGTTCGCTTGTGGAATATTTCCCACAAGAGCATTTTGGATTGGAACATGCATACAATCCTTGAAGTCCACGCAAGAACATATGAAGCCGTACAGGAAATAAAATATTCCCATCTTTTGCAGCGAGTGAAACCAATGCCAGTAAGGAATCAAGCGCTTTTTCGGCATTTGCAGAATCACCAAATAATCTGTTCTTAATCTCGCTATATGATTTTGCCCCATCACGGCACAGCTTGTTCAGTATTACAAATGCCTCATATTTAGGCAAATTATCATAAAGCCACTCTTGTGCTTCGTCCTTACTTATGTCTTCTCGCAAGACTGTATGGAAAACAGCATAAGCGAAGTTCCTGATTCTGTTTGTAATGCCATCATTTTGCATCTGGTCGGATCCAATTGATATTAATGCGTCAATATCTGTACTTACTTCTAAGTCTTCTGGTATAGGTTCTTTTGAACCGAACAGAAATTCACAAGACGAAGCATCTTTTCCGGTAAGTCCAGAGTAGAAAGCATTTATTGCCGTCTGATCATCTGGGGGCATACTTGCAGTGGTAAGAATAAACTGAACTTTATCCTTTGAAATCCCCAAACGTTCGAAGAGACGCTCCAGCAAAAATGCAATTTCCCCTCCGGCAGAGCCACGGTACATGTGCGCTTCATCTAATACGATAAGGAGTCGATTGCCTTTTGATTGGTCGAGCCATTCTTTCGTTTTGTCCCATATGTTCGCTTCACGCTGACGCATAAGCATATACTCTAACATAGAATAGTTCGTGATCAGGATGTCCGGCGGGCACCCCTGCATTTCGAAGCGAGTTATGTACTCCGCATCAAATGGTGAGGGTTTGTGGATGTTCTTTTCCAGATTCTCAACGAATACCTGAAGACCATCATCACCAAATCGAGCAGGATATTTATTAATGCTTTTAAGCCCAGCAATGTTGTTGATCTGCCTACGTTGTGTTTCTGTGTCAACAGTTTCATCTAATAAATAGTTTTCGCGGAATGTAGTGGCTAATTCACGGCTGCTTGCAGCCTTGGCATCGCCAGAATAAGGTGTTCTGCCGGTGTACATTCCGAAATGAGGTATGCGTGTTGCTTGCGTATCCTCTGTGAAAATTTCTCTGAACTTTTCACTGCCAATAATCTTTCTGAATCTGGCCAATTGATCAGATACAAGGGCGTTCATCGGATAAATAATAAGCGTTCGAACAGCTTCCATCTTGAAAGTCGCAGGATGATTCTTTGCTTCATCAAAGCACTTAGCAATAATCGGCCATAGAAAGCATTCAGTCTTACCTGAACCGGTTCCGGTGGAAATAAACAAATCTCTTCCAGACAGAAAAAACTCCAGAGCTTTAACTTGGTGCTCAAATGGATCAGAGAATATGCCGAGATTTTCCTTAACAAGCTTAAGCAAAGATTTTTTAATGCTCGGTTCTATGTAAGGCGAGTTTTCTATTCCATTTGTGATTTTTTTGTAAGAAGCTGACGTTTCGATGTAAGGCTCGCGAGCGATATTCGTATGCTCTGAGCAGAGTTCCCCCAGAAGGTCATCGACATACAGCAATAAAGTCTCACTGTTTGCCAAGTAGTCTGATTTTATATAATTTTTTAGCCTATCACGGATTGCCTGATAATATTGTTGTACACCGTTTGAATTATGCATTTGTGCTTCCTCCTTTTACTTCGATTCCTATATTTGTAAGCACACAGATAATTTCAGGAATGAAGTCGTTCTTTATCAAGTAGCTTACCTTGTTGAAAGCATTGTTTTTTGGCCAAGACAAGAGCAATAAAAAGTAGTATTCACGATTTGGCAAATGCCCTTTGATCTGGATCTCTGAATATGTTACGTCTTTTCTTGTAACAAGGGCTTGTATTGGGTTCTTATAATATGCCTTTAACGCAAAGTACAACCTTCTGAACTCATACGAAACAAAACTGTCGCTTTGCGGTTCCATGGGTTCGTCTGCAAATTGTAAAGAACCATCAGGCATTCGCATGACCCTATAAAATGGTCCTAATTCACTCTTACGCGCGACTGCATAATTTGCCTCCAGGTGCTGCCCCCAGGACTGCGAAGGAACATTACCTGACAGTGGGTTGAAGAACTCAAGTTCGTCAAGATTAATATCACGGTCGTAAAAATCAATGGGGTCAAATTGAGATTGAAAATATTCCCCCCATTTTAAACCATCTCTAATCAAAAATTCACTTACCGTGACTTTATATTCTGTGGGACTTCCGAATACTCCAAGACCATTTATGAAATAAGGTATATCTGGAATCCCTGAAAATAATGCCGTATTCCCAATCGAAATACTACGGCCATAGTTGGCTAGCCGGTTTCGATTATCGTCATCGGTCAGAAGATAACCAGTCTCCTCGTACACTCTCCGGATGTGTACCGATAAGTTCACCTGCCGATTGCTGGTATCAACAAATTTATCGGCAATCATTGGAAACAATTCGGAATATCGCAACATTAATTCATTAAGTACGATGGTCTGATTATGTTTCGTTGTTCCGATATTCTCTTTTTCTGAATTCTTTGCGGTACGGAGACACCATTGCCCTAAAGCCGAATAGCACAACCTGTAAGTAAAATTGTCATCACCTTCACCTCGAAAGCGGTCTATTCTCATATCTGTAGACATAGCAGTCAACATCTCATTCATCACTTGAACCACTCCATAAATAGATTTTTATACAGGCATCTGCCTGCGTTTCCTGCATACTTAATAAAACATTCAGAAGTATTGTAAGGTGAAATTTCCAACACATCTACGCAATAAGGTAAGATTTCAAAGGCCATCATACGGCATAAATCCTGCTCATCAGATACAGTAGCGCATCGTTGTACAAGCAGTCCTTGAGGGAATCCAAACTCACCAAGTATTCTTCGCAGCAAATTCGAAAATCGGTTATGTGCGATGGCACCTTGCAGTATGCAATTTATTTCCTCCACTGTTGAAGGATCCTCTGTTAGCTCAGTAATAGCAGAAAAGGCTTCAATCCGGTTTAGGTTGAGGTAATGTACATATTGCAGGAACTCTTTGGAAACATATCTTAATGTTCCGTCATAGGCAACCGTCAAGAAGATAACTTTATCCTTATGACCGCTAAGTAGTACCAGCAGTTCAGTTTCATTGCAGTTCCCAATGAAATTATCCAAGCAGACAATGCGTTCAGTAGATGATAAAAAACAATCTACATCATCCATCAATATGCCATCCTTGAAAGAGAGCATTTGTACATTTGGATGTCCAGTTAAAGCATTTGCAATGCACTTCATTAGAAGTAACCCTGCAAACCGATTAATAATCACAGGCACCCCTTGAAATAAAATGTTTCCTAAATGCCCTTTCAAGAGAGCAAAGAAGTCTGCGTTAGTAGGTATACCTATGTTCTCAAGGTTGTATCCTAAATAATCTTTGAATTCCTCAATATCGCAGGGGCATTTTGCCATCTGATCCACTTGTTGTTTTGCTATTTTAATGGCTTGTTGTTTTTCAAATTCAGCTCTAATCTGCTCCTCAAGTTGTTTGCAGTTATCCTTTGCTCCTGTCAAATCCGCCTGCAGTTGCTGTATGGTATCCTCCCGTTCTTGAAGCTTAGATTTAAGTGACGTGGTAACCGCCTCAGCGTTTTGAACGACGGTTCTAAGTTCCTCAAGTTGAGAAACGCTTTGTTTTAGCCTCTCTATTTCCGCTAAACGTTCATTAAGTTTAATTCCAGCATCTTTCAATTCTAATTTGACTGAGTTGAGCTCTTTTTTAAGCTGCTCAATATCATTTTCTTGGGTTTCCAAAGTCCGCTGTAATTTCTCGTGTTTCTCTGTAACATCTTTAATTTCTATTGTCACAGAAGTTAGCAGTGCGACATATTCTTCTGGGTGTTTATCCTCTATAAGTTTGAAATATAAAGCCACATTGCCTGCAAAGAAACTGTGTGGGAATGTATGTATATAGGCTAATTCTTTGCTATCCCCATCTACAATACACTTATCTACATTCTCTTGAATCTCATCAATCCATCTGCTAATATGTTTTTCAATGAAAGATGAGATGAAACGTTGGTTTCGATTTCTGAAAAGCACCCCGCTAACCCGTTCCTGGCTTTTTATGCTTGTTGCACGAAACCCAGGCATAATTTTAGCGAAGTCTTTTGGATACTTTTTGAAATAATATACGGAATCTTGAAGCGGTATTACTGAGCATATGTAATGCACTTCTTCTTCGGTTAACATTGAAAGATAGTTCATAACCGTCCCCCCTCAATGAATTGCCTAGCTACAGTGTTTATCATACCAGATGCTTCACATTTTTGGAGATATAGAGCAGCAGTATCACTAAGGCTATGTAAATTTAAGAGACCTTTGTTGAATACTTCACTGCATCTATAATGGGCTAGTATATCAATTAGCAAGTCATCTTCTGATAATACTTCTTGTAAATGAGGGATGACCCGACCTGTCAAATATCCAAATCGGTAGTGCTTAATCTCACTTCTAGGTGTTAACGAAACGGTTTGCCCAGTAGTTAAGGCCTTAACACCGGAACGGTTGAATAAGAAATATAAATCATTACCCGGTACAGTGAATGTATTCGCTATGTTCTCAGTGCAATGTATCTCGTTAAAACCCGAAAAATGCTGACTACCTTTGTCTATCACTATTTCAGCATTCTTTCTAAACACGTTTGTTTTCGACTTAACTGATACCTTTGAAACAACTCCATCTGCGATCCGTTTGATATCTTCTGAATGAACATTGATGTTACCATGTGCTTGCAGCTCAAAACTTGAATATAAAAACGCATAATCAGAGCCAATTATTGAAACCTCATCAGCGGTGGCGGCGGGTGGCCACATGAGTGTTAATATCTCAGAGGATTCCAACTGATAGTCCCAAGAGGAAACCAAATCATCTATGTGCGGGGTTTTGCTCGTGATTACCAGTACTTTCCCCAAGAATTTTCTGCCCATTGTTACAAATTGAAAAGTATCATCCACTCTTATTTCTTTGAGCAATTTAGTATTATATGGGAATGAATATTGATTTTGAAAAGCAACAAAATATGGTACATTTGTGTACAATGTTGTTCCGCGCACTAATTTGGCTTTATAATTATTGTCGTTTCCCTGTATTTTGAAAAACGTCGGACTGTTGGCTCCATTTAACTTAAAAACATCATACTTACGCCTTATACCGTTAAGGGTATTAGACAAGAAATAGCTATGAGAAAATTTCTCAATGGGAATCATCGTCGGCGCATCTGGAACAAAATTTCTGCTGTTAATTGGCAAGGTAAAGAAGGTTTGTTCTTGACCAAACGCTCTCAATTCAAAAGCAGTCATTAGTTGCTCATAGGCATTTATCTCATCTTCGCTGAAACGTAGTCCCAGACTAAACATCTTGGTCCTTTTGTCGAAGTAGAATTCAGCTCTTTCATTCTTACTTTTCCGCGAGCGTGAGTCTGTACTAATAGTTCCATATTGACCAAGATAATTTTCGCATTCGACATTATTGTTACCGCTACGATGCCTGAAATGTGGTACCATACTGGAACTATATGCAGCTGCAACATATACTTCTTCACCACAGCAGGCACACTCATAGCGATATGGTTCAAAACCACCACTTGAGGCGGCTAAAACTGCCGACACCTCAGATTGAAGAACCGTATCATATGCTTTTATCATTCGTCACCGCCCCTTTCAAAAATGATACATACTGTTGAAGCCAAAAGCATTCATATTGCTTTCACTATATATTTCTGTTGACCAGACGATGTTTTTTCAATTGCTTGTACTTCTTTATTATCTTTGTTAATGTGATTGAGGAACAATGTGCCAAGAAGCAATCTATCTTTCTTCGGTATACGGTTCCACTCATAACCCTTGAATAGGTCTCTTACCAAAAATATTTCACCATTGTTTAGACTCGAAACTTCCTTTATTGCTTGAACCAACAAATCATTCACGTCCATCTAGGCACCTCTTTCAAATAACTTTGACGACAATATTGTTAATAATGTTATTATAATTGATATATGTCGAATCGTGAAACTCTGTAAAGAAAACTAACAAGAATGCTTTTTCTGCATCTTTGTAGGTTTCTTATGTCGGAACACGTACCCATTGCCAAATTCCCAAAGCCCGGCCCCTGCACCGCCGATTATCCACGGCCTCCTGTATCGCTTCATGAGCGCTGTTTCACTTCCGGCAATTTTACTTTGCCCTGTCGTTCAAGCCTTTCAATGCATCCATCGCTATTTCCCATGTAATATCCGCTGCATAGCTGTATTTCTTTTGATACCGTTTCCACAGATCTACCATGATGTCACTGTCAGCAATCGTCCGGATAACATCCTCCGGATCGGTCATCTGCGCAGCAGTATGGCGCTTTTCTGTTGTTTTTTTTAGTGCGGCACAGAAAGTATTGGTATCAAGCGGCTGGGTAGCAGTCAGGATATATATATCATATAAATCTCTCATGCGGGTGTTGGTAATGCCTCGTGTGATGACAGTTTCAAATTTTTCAGCCAGCACTGTTTCCAGATTGTACGCCATTATGCTGATCGTCCGGTCTTCGAACATCAATTTAAAATAGTATTGAACCTCCCTCGGAGTAACAAAATCCCCTGTCGTAATGTCTACTTTAAGGACTTGTCGCGTTTTATCAAGCACGGCTTCAATGGAAACCCGGTAGCCGGGATAATCTGCTTCTTCGTGGATTTCTTCGACACTCTTAAAAGTAAAAATAACGTTATCATCAACAGGAACGCTTAGAATATCATCTATTATGGTAGTAACTTCAGCTTCATTCAATATCTGAGCTTTGATGGTCGCGTCCAAATCCATTGTGGTGCGCGTGTCAATGCCGACTATTGCAGCAATAAGCATGCCGCCTTTCAGAATAAAGTTATTTCTATAATCGGAAATAGAAATGCGCTCCAAGAGCCGCTCCAGCATGAAATTCCGCAGGATGATTTCGGCTTCTACATTTTTTTCTTTTGATAGATTACGTACCAGTGCTTTCAGTTGTGTTGATGTTTTCATAACAGGACCTCCATATAGTTTTTTAGTGGTTTTGTTACCCGGAATGTTTCAGCCATTGCCATGAGAATGTTAAGATTCTTATCACTCCGCTTTGCATATCGTTTTACAGCGTCGGTTACAATAGCAATATCCATCTTGTTTCGACTTCGGATGCAGTCGCAGATTGTCCGTTCAAGTCCGTAGGCAGTGACCGTGTGCCCGAAGATTGTTTCCAATTGAACAGATCCGAGTTCATGAAGTTCACGTTTTATAGAGAAAACATTCATTCCATCTTCGATAATTGCTTTTGTATTATATCCTGAAGGTACGGTAACCGTATAGCTGATGGGATCACGATCCGTCAAGTCATGCAGGAATAAGGCGGTCTCATGGGAATAAATCATCTTCGGTCGCCTCAATTGTGCAACATACATTTTATCTGTAAAATCATCTGGCGAGATATACACGCCGTGAGCCACGCGCTCCAGCTTTCCTAACCCGACAAGCCGCCGCAGGTATTCGTTTGAAATTCCCACAGCGTTTGCTCCGGCAGTGGTAATCACGCCGCCGTTTTCCTGCAAGACGCTTTGAAGATTTTTGGACATAAGTCAATCCCTACCTTTACGTTGATTTTCATGCTAATATTATAACTAAACTTAGCATGAAAATCAACTATAATTTAAAACACAAATTTACCCTACTATGATTGCTGCATTCAAGCGATCAAAAAATATTTTAATTGGCGAATTCATGTCATAGAAAATGGCATACAACCTGTCAAGTATCTCGCCGATGACATGCGAATGAAAACGTGTTATGATTGTATCGTCCCAAAGTGGGCGTGGGCGAAAAAGCCGTTTCCGCAGCTGTGAAAGCTGGTTTAAGGAGGCGGCTTTTTATTTTGCCTAAAAATTATATAAGGAGGTCTACGCATGACACGAAAATTCCCAATCAAGGAACGCATCATCAAAGGGTATTGGTCCCTCGTGGCGATGAGTTCTGTAATCATCCTTACGCTGCAGCCAGTCATGGCCGAAAGCATCTTCGACCGATTCAGCAAAATCATGAAAGACGTGTACGGCCAGCTCGTTGGTATCAGCACCATTGTCGCCGTTACCGCGGCAGCCGTCGCACTGCTCGTCAGGATGATATCGCGCAACCAGCGTGCGGTCGATGAAGCCACATCCTGGCTCAA
>Ga0153924_1000994_pt1 | contig 15905 bp, 16 predicted proteins | sample TSNJ008MetaG_FD_104709 | JGI IMG/M metagenome (GOLD analysis project Ga0153924, IMG submission 104709) | Attine ant fungus gardens microbial communities from New Jersey, USA - TSNJ008 MetaG | ecosystem: Host-associated > Fungi > Mycelium > Unclassified | place: USA: New Jersey, Wharton State...
CCTTGCCAAAAGAGCTGAAAAAGTTCGTGCAAGACTGGTAGAGCCAACCGAAGATAACATGCTCAAGATTACCAATGACGGACGGAAACTGGCTCTCGACCAGAGGATGATTGACCCCATGCTGCCTGATGATGAGAATGGCAAGGTCAATGCCTGCGTAAGCAATGTTTACCGCATATGGGAGGAACACGCCGATACCAAAGCCACGCAGCTTGTATTCTGCGACCTTTCCACGCCAAAGAGTGACGGTACGTTTAACGTTTATGACGATATGCGGAATAAGCTCATACAGCGTGGCATCCCAGCGGAGCAAGTCCGTTTCATTCATGAAGCGAATACGGATGCACAAAAGAAAGAACTTTTTGCCAAAGTAAGAAGCGGCGAGGTGCGTGTTTTACTTGGTTCTACGCAAAAAATGGGTGCAGGTACGAACGTGCGTGCGTCCGTAAGGATTGCATAATACCGCCCAATAATGGGTTATGAATTAAAGAGAAATTCATATGGTCAACAGACTTACCTGCGGTCGAAAGGCTTAGCGGGGAACACAGCACGTCTGTAAAGCATTTGCGTTTTGAAGTTTAGTTAAAAGCGGGAAATGCAAGACCAAGCGCAATATGGTTAAAGCTAAACTGCCTTAATTCCAGTTTCTTTGCTCTAATGGTGCGAGGCGGACACACACTAAACTTACGTGTCCGCAGAGGTAGTATATATAGGTATTTGGACGTTGCCTATATACTCTTTTACAACCTCTCGGCGTGTGATAAACACGTTAAAGAGACGAACGGGAAACCTAAGTTGTGCTAATGTATTATGTTTTCTAAACGGAGATTGCCTAAGTCGGAATGCCTTTTAGGCTATGTGAAATGCCCATAAGGGTGATAAATTTCAAGGGAAACCAAGAAAGATGACACTGAATATCCGATATGGCAACGGAGCTGTCGTAGTAGTCCGAGCAAGGGAAAGCCTTGTACATGGCGAAGGACAGCAGGTTATTTATTGATAAAAAAATGGAGGTATGCGAAATGCAAAAAGCTAATGTGATTTTATCAATGGTGAATCAAAAATCCAGACGTGACAAGAACTTCAAATTTACAAGGATTTACCGCAATCTGTTTAATGTGGACTTCTATTTGAACGCTTATGCGAAAATGTACTCGAAAGAGGGCAATATGACGCAGGGTGTCGATGGGAATACCATTGACGGATTCAACATGGGTAAGGTTGAAAAACTGATTACCCTACTCAGAGATGAGCGTTATTATCCAAAGCCTGTCAGAAGAACGTATATCCCTAAGAAAAACGGAAAAATGCGTCCGTTAGGGATTCCATGTTTTGAGGACAAGCTGATACAGGAAGTTGTAAGGCAAATACTGGAGGCTATTTACGAGCCATTATTCAGTGACAATTCTCATGGATTCAGACCCGAAAGAAGTCCGCACACTGCTTTGAAACACGTACAAAAAGCATGTAAATCAGCAGCATGGATGATCGAGGGTGACATCACCAAATGCTTTGAATGCATAGACCATGAGATTTTGCTTAATATATTGAGCAAAAAAATTGATGATGGTCGTTTTATTGAGCTTATCAGAAGATTTCTCAAAGCCGGATACTTTGAGTTAAACGCAACAAAACACACGTTTTCCGGTACTCCGCAAGGTTCGATTGCCAGTCCTATTTTAGCGAACATTTATATGAATGAATTTGATTTGTTTATGGACGAACTTATCGCTAAATACAACAAAGGCAATCGCAGAACCCCAAGTACGGAATATCGAAAACTCGAAAGTAAACGGCTTAATGCCAGACGGCAAGGGAATTTTGAATATGCCGAACAGCCACTAAAAGAAATGCGGACAATACCGTCCGTGGATACTATGGATGATAGTTTTATCAGAGTGGGTTTCGTCAGATACGCCGATGATTTTATGATTAGCGTTATCGGCAACAAAAAATTAACCGAGACCATAAAGAAAGAAGTATCCGAGTTTCTATCCGATTCGCTAAAACTCACTCTTAATGAGAATAAAACATTGGTAACAAATTTGGGTACAGACAAGGCAAGATTTTTGGGCTATGAAATTGCAAGAGCCAAGGATGACACCAAAGTCACCAAAAATACAAATGGCTCAACTTCACGAAGTATAAACGGTTTGATACAACTGCTTGTTCCACGGGACGTAATACAAAGAAAGATAAGCGATTTTAGCGAAAATGGTAGGTCATGTGCTCATAAAGCAAGGGTTAATCTTCCTGTGCTTGACATGATTAACCAATACAATGCTGAAATCAGGGGATTGTATTACTACTACAGACTGGCGGCTAATGTCAGTAAAAGGATGTACTCATTCAAGTTTGTGCATTACACGAGTCTGCTTAAAACCATAGCCCGTAAGGAGAAAAAATCGGTCAATGCGGTCATCAGAAAATATGGCATAGATGTTCCACGCAAAAGTGGAACTGGTACTAAAAGGGTTGTCGGTGTTTCTTATAAGACAAAAAACGGTATCAAAACTATGACTTATTTTGATGAAAGCATGAAACGAGAGGATACGCCTGTTATTAACCTTGTCGATAATGCGGTAGATTTTAAAACCAATTGCCAATTACTAACCAGACTGAATGCAAATGTTTGTGAATTATGTGGCTCGACAGAGAACATTGAAGTTCATCATGTCAGGAAATTAAAGGACATTCATGACAAATACAAGCGGATTGGGAAACCTATGCCAAATTGGGTACTCACAATGGTCAAAATGAAACGCAAAACCCTTGTAGTATGCAGTAAATGTCACGATAAAGTCCATGCAGGAAAATGATTCATATAAATAATCGGAGAGCCGTATACAGTGAAAGCTGTACGTACGGTTCGGAGGGGGGCTTTCAAAAACCTACCGTTGAAAAACGGCAAGGCGTTGGCTGCCTACCCAACAGGACAGGCTGATAGCTATCCATAATCTGGATTGCCCTTGGCGACCATCGGATGTGGGACGTGTTTTGCGGACACTTTTTTTATTACAGGCAAAAACGTACCTTTCAGCTTGTTAAAAGCTAAAGAGTACGTTCTATTAGTGTTTTCTCGGTTGGTTATAAAAAGCCTTTAACTATGCTTAATGCTTATACTACATCCTTTTTAATATAAGTAAAATAAATAAACGAAAAAATTAGCCTAATCATTATCAATACAATCAGAGTAATGTCTATAATTGACAAAATATAATTTGAATCCAAAAACGGAATAATGATAAGTAATATTAGTGATATAATAGTATAATTCAAATTTGCTTGTTCTATTTTGTTTCTTCTAAACGATATAACGGTACTATTAATTTGAAACACAACAATAAATGAAATCAATACAAACGATGCAACTAACGTAACTAACGCAACTGACATATTACTATCTCCTTTCTGTAAATAATGAACAAACTATAAATTTAGTCTGTGTCTGTACATAATCTGACAAACACCCGATTATATTTCTTTTCCTGTGTCTTTCATGATAAAGGTAGCGTTATAGTCACAGTTTAATATTTCGGCAATCTTGAGTAATTCCTTTTCGGAAAAGTTATCTTCTCTTAGTTTGTTGCTTAGATTGTTTCCACTATACCCTAGCTGCTCCGCTAGGTCTTTTATTTTCATATTCCTTTCGATTAAAAGGATACGGATTTTATTAGTCATTCCCATTGATAATGCCCTACCTTTTGCCTATGATTTTTATATTATACTGAAATAAATGTGAAAAGTCAAAACGAAATGAGTAATCAAACATATAGTAAAGGTTACACATTCGACAGTTTTGCACTAATGACTGTATAATCTCAATCATAACTGTGATACAACATAATAAAATGAGATTTAGGAGGTAAAAATTTTTATGAGTTATTATTCAGACATCTTTGACAGGTTGGATATTCAGCACATTAGGGAATTTCTTTTGCAAGGGACGGAAGCCGTAAAAATCAAACAGGAAGGATATAAGGAACGCATTGATAAATATAAGATTGCCGCTTCCGATTTGATAGGACTTGCGTTGTTCACGTTCGTATGCCTTGACCTCATTTTCCCCAACCGTGTTTCAAGTTTGGAGGGATTTTTATGTGTTGGTCTAATGAAACCGCACAGCTACTCATTAAGAGTAGCAATTATATGTATACATACCTCTTCGAGTAATACGAGGTAATTTGTCAAAAAAATTGTAGTTTGTTTGAGGGGGAAATATGCCCTACAACAAGAACACACAATTCTACAAGAAGGCTATAAATTCTCTTACATCCGTGTAGGTCACACCTATACGGATATTTTTTTGTCGTTTTTTGTTGAAACTTTGGACAAGTTCTCTTTAAGAGTAGGTTGCCGCAGTCCTCCAATCAATCTGGATTTTAAAAAAATTCAGATTGATTGGAGGAAAACAATATGGCATACAACAAAGCCAGAGAAGAAAAGAAATGGCGTATATGGAAACAAGCCGAAGAAAAGAAACTGCATCAGTTAGGTGTATTTCGTCAAATACGTTCTCTTTGCAATTGTGATGAGCATAAGCGTGTGAAGCGGTACGCCACGACTACCGAAAGGTATGAGCGATAAATGCCGACTCAAAATGTTGGATTGCTCCCAACTCCGCCAAGACCTGCAAAGAGGATAATGATACTCCCGTCCCGTCATAGTCCGAGCGTGATAAAACCGTCACAGGCAATGAGGGCGGCTCTGGCAGACCGCCAGAGGGGTGGAACTCCCGTGAGATTGGTACGCTGCCAGTCGTTTGACGATTTCCCTGCGTTTAGAAACGCATGAGCATATCGGGGTGTCGAGGACAAATTGAAATGCTCCTATCATAAAGCCAGATACAAGGCGGTCTATAGAACAGAGAATTGTTTATACTCTCCGACCTTAAATACTTCCTTGTATTTGGCTTCTACATAGGCAGAAAACCTCTGCCTAAATCCAGATAGGAGGTCAAACATTATGGAAAGAACAATTAAGCGTGGTGACATCTACTACGCAAAACTAAATCCCGTTATCGGCTCAGAGCAAGGTGGCACAAGACCTGTACTTATCATTTCAAACGATATCGGCAATAAGCATAGCCCAACGGTCATTGTCGCTGCCATTACAAGCCAAAGAAAACCATCACAACCTACTCATGTTGAAATGATGGGAGTTCAGGGATTGGAAAAAGATTCTATTATTTTATTGGAACAGATAAGGACACTGGATAAAACTCGTTTGAGTGAATATCAAGTTACACTTGATAAACAGATAATGCAGCAAATAGATAATTCTTTAAGAATTAGTTTGGAGCTATAAAAACATTATATTATGGCAACATAAAAATCGCTTGATTGGGAGATTGCTTATGGGAAAAAAGATAAATGATGAATATGCAGCATTGATGCTGATAGAGATATTGTATGAAAAGAGATTGGTAAATAAATCAACTTATGAAAATGTACAAAAGCAATACAACACGGATAATTTGCACATTTCACAAGCCGCCTGAAAATTAGTAAAATTGAATTAGCACAATATAAGGAGGATGATTTATATGTTTACAACAACAGCTACGACAATCGGGCAATCGCCTTTTAGCTCGTTATTAGATAGAAACAGAGAAAGGAATATGGTATTTTATGGTCGAGTATCTACTGAACACGAAGCACAACTTTCCGCATTGGAAAATCAGATTCAATGGTATGACGACCAAGCCAGACTGCATTCAAATTGGAACATGTTAAACAAATATATTGATGAGGGCATTACAGGAACGCAGGCAAGAAAACGCCCCGCCTTTTTGAAAATGTTAGAAGATGCAAGGCAGGGTAAGTTTGACTTGATTGTTACCCGTGAAGTTTGCCGTTTCGCAAGAAATACAGTTGATACGCTTGTAACAACAAGAGAACTTAAAAATCTCGGCATCGAAGTTTATTTTGTAGAAGATAATATTTGGACAATGGATGGGGATGGTGAACTAAGACTTACGATAATGGCAACACTCGCACAGGAAGAAAGCCGCAAAGTTTCTGAACGTGTAAAGGCAGGGCAGCATATCAGTCGGACAAACGGCGTTGTCTATGGCACTGGGAATATTTTAGGATATGACCGTGTAGACGGAAATTATGTCATTAATGAAGAGCAGGCTGAAACGGTAAGAATGATTTATGATATGTATCTTAACAAAGGCATGGGTGCAACCAAAATTGCGAATGAGCTGTGCAGAAGAAGAAAGATTGGTGCGAATGGGGAAATCAAATGGAACTCATCTAACATAAGCCGTATATTGAGCAACCAGACCTATATAGGTTATATGGCATATGGAAAATCTTTTAGCAATAATTATCTGGAACAAAAACGAATCAATAATCATAACAAAGAAACCTATATGTATGTAAAAGCGGATTTTGAGCCTATCATTTCTGAAGAAGATTGGAAAAAGTGTGAGGCTATTCGTAATAGCCGTCGCAAGGTAATAGAAAGCCGAGCAAAGAGCAATTCTTTATTTCAACAGAACAATCCAACTGTTGCCAAGCGTGAATCTCACGATTTATGGACAAAAAAATTGAAATGTTCCTGTGGGTCATCATTTAGAAAAAACCGTTGGCATAAAAATAAGAACAAAGAGTGGTCATATGGGTATCAGTGTTACCATCAGCTAAATCACGGCTCGGCGAAAAAACGTCGTGAACAGGGACTTGACGATACAGGATATTGCGATATGCAGATGGTGGCAGATTGGAAACTTGATGTTATGGGCAAGATGCTCATTGAACAACTTTGGAGCAACCGAAAAGATGCCGTGAATATTGCCTGTGATATTCTTAAAAAGTGTTATCAAGCTGATACTTCAATTAAGCATTTAGGAGTTTCCATTCAAGAAAAAATAGATAAGGTCAACACGAAGATAGAAAATCTTATAGATATGAGGGCAGATGGGGATATTACAAAGGATGAATATAGAACACGACGTCAAAAATTAGATGATGAGTTAGTGTTTTATCAATCAGAGTTAGAAGAACAAGAGCAAGATACAGATATTGTTCATTCTAACGGTTTGCAATGGGATACCATTTGTGCTACACTTAGCGAAATTATTGATTTCTCACAACCTCATATTGATGCAGCAGTTTTCGATAGATTTGTTTCTGCCATAATTCCCAAAGGAGATAATCACTACGTTTGGATTATGAATTTGGATGGAAAGGAACAAGCAGACTACATTATGGATGTTGCAGGTAGAAAGAACAACCACTCTGTATGCATAATGGATGAAGAAGAAAAAGAGGACGATGAGTCGTCCTCCATACATATTGCGGATATGCTACATATATCTGATATTGGTGCATTTATTAAGGGAAAAAAATCATCCCTAACACCAACACAGCACAAGCGTCTTTGAGTAATCCGCGATAACTAATTCGTCAAAGTTAGGCTAGATAAGTGTCGTAGACCGTAAAGGTTTTACGACACTTATTTTTTATCCCTCTAATATTGAAATAATGCTTGGAATCACATTCTCCATACTATACCTCTTATAAATTGTTTTTAGTTTAACTAAGAAAACATTGTGGATCTGTTCCGTATATATTTTCTCCCGTATGTAAAAAACCTATTGCTCTGCATCCGCAGCAGGCAGCGGCACCCTATAATTTCAGCTGTTGGCAGTATAGTCATTATTGGCTCACCTATTCCACATCTAAGATAGTACCAGCGTTACAAAAATAATTCCGGCTCCGCGCGGCGCACAAATACTTCCTCTAGTTCTTTAAGATGGTAGAGATAACCTGGGTCAACGTAATACTTTGCCTGTTGCGGACAGATTTTTATGCATGCCCCACATTTGATACAAATCCCTGTCAATTCTTTTGGATTCTCAAAGCTAATTGAACCCATCGGACATTTCTTCGCACAAAGCATGCAACCGTTACAGTTGTCTCTTGTCAAAGGCTTGACCTTCCGGATATCGATGATATTCCCCTTGCGATCTCTGGGTTTAAAGTAGCCTCGATATGGATAAGGAATCCCTTTGACATGAGGGGTGACTGGTTCGTTTATCGCTATGACTTTTTCGGCAATCTGATTTGCGAAATCTGCAGCAATCTGCATATCGTTATGATCCGGCCGGTCTTTCGCCAAAACTCTGGAAAATGAATGCTCACCAATAAATGCGCCTGCCGCAATGGTTCGGAAGCTATCATTTTCAAGAATGTCCTTCAATTCTATCAATGCATCATCATAGTTCCGGTTGCCATATACCACAATGGGAACAGCCAATGCCTGACCGCCTTCCATTGTATCCAAAAACTTCAGTAAGACATTAGGCACTCGGCCGGCAATCACCGGCACACCCAATATGACACAATCATCCTTAGAGAAAATACGGTGTCTCTCTCGTTCTTTCGGCAATGTAAAATCAAATTTTTCCATGGTGACGCCAAGTTTTTTAGAAATGACGCTGGCAATGTTCGTTACAATTTTCTGGGTAGTTCCGGTGGGGCTAAAATAAACAGCCCATACATATTTGATGCTCATCCCTACACCTCCTGATGACTTAAAAGTGACTTAAATAAATGGTATAGCTGAAATCCCCTTTGTTTACCTGAACTTATCTTTGTGAAAGATAAACCCGAAAAAACCGCCACATAAGCCGCCGATAATATGTGAAATCTGCGAAATGTTATCATCGGCTGCAAAACCGCTGATGATTTCATTGCCAATGTACAAAGCGCCTACTAAAAGGACGGTGATGGGAAGCTTTCCGTTGCTGATGTTTGTAAAAGAAGCCAGAAGGATAAGCATAAATACCAGTCCGCTAGCACCGATCAGCATAACATTCTTAAAAAAAAGAATATTAACTAACCCGGTTATGACAGCTGTAATGCAGATCATGATTAATAAGGGTTTCGAACCATATTTTTCTTCTACCATCGGACCGACCGCTAAGATTAACAAAAAATTCCCTGTAAAATGGGCTAAATCCTGATGGGCAATCACATGGGTAAATAATCGCAGATACATAAACGGATCAAAAAAAGAAGTGTACCGGATAGCTAAAAATGAATTCAAGAAGCCTTTTGTTAAATAATTGCCCAACAGTATAATCAGGGAAAGAAAAGTCAGTCCTAATATAACCGGAGAATTAAAACTAAAACGAATTGCATGATTGCCTTTTTTCATAAAGTCACCTCAGTAAATGCCAGTTAACAAAGAATTGTCTTGTTAATTGGGTTAGTTTGTTATTTTCAATTATATGTTAGAACTTGCTTTTATACAATAGGAAAGCCGAAAAATGTTTTAATGAAGAAAGTGATGTTAAGTTTATTGCTATGTGTACTATAGATTAATTAGTATTTCATTTAGATTAATTTCCTGATATAATTAATTTTAAGGAAGTAAAACATCAAATCATACGGAGGACTTTTACCATGGATTATGCAAAGGAATCATTAAAACTACACTATCAGTGGAAGGGAAAGCTCGAGGTTATTTCAAAGACGCCTGTTGACAATAAGGAAGCCTTGTCATTAGCATATACTCCAGGAGTTGCCCAGCCCTGTCTAGAGATTCAAAAAGACATTAATAAAAGCTACGAGTTAACCGGCCGTGGAAATATGGTTGCCGTTATCACTGATGGAACTGCTGTTTTAGGTCTTGGCGACATCGGACCTGAGGCCGGAATGCCGGTGATGGAAGGCAAGTGTGTTCTGTTTAAAGAATTCGGTAATGTAGATGCCTTTCCCTTGTGTATCCGTTCCAAGGAGGTAGATGAGATAGTAGACACGGTTGCTTTATTAGCCGGGAGCTTTGGCGGCATCAATCTCGAGGATATATCAGCGCCAAGATGCTTTGAAATTGAAAGAAAGCTTAAGGAGCGTTGTGATATACCTGTTTTTCACGATGATCAGCATGGAACCGCAATCGTAACCTTGGCGGCGCTGATTAATGCTCTTAAAATAACCGACCGGAAATTAGCAGATATCAGCGTTGTCACAAGTGGCGCAGGCGCAGCCGGTATTGCGATCATTAAACTGCTTATCGCAATGGGTTTAAAAGATGTGGTCATGTGTGATCGAAGCGGAACCATATATAAAGGACGGGAAGGGTTGAACCAAGAGAAGAAGGAAATGGCAGAAATATCCAATCAGAAGATGCTTAAGGGGACATTAGCCGACGCCTTGGTTGGAGCTGACGTCTTTATCGGTGTCTCCGCACCAGGCACGGTCACGACCGATATGGTCAAATCCATGACCAAGGATGCGGTCATCTTTGCTTGCGCCAACCCGACGCCGGAAATATTCCCTGATGATGCAAGGGCAGGTGGAGCGGCGGTGATTGCAACGGGGCGCAGTGATTTCCCCAATCAGGTGAATAATGTATTGGCATTTCCGGGCGTTTTCAGAGGTGCTCTTGATGTGCGGGCGAGTGACATCAATGATCCAATGAAAATAGCGGCGGCATATGCAATTGCCGAGGTAATTTCTGATGAAGAATTAACTCCGGAGTATATAATCCCGGCCGCCTTCAACCCAGATGTCAGGGATGCGGTTGCCAATGCGGTTGCTAAAGCTGCAAGAGAGAGCGGTGTTGCCAGAATCTAAGGGTTTAAATGATTCTGCCGATAGCATTTAGGCGTCATGTGATAATGCTCTTTAAATATTCTGTGAAAGTAGCTTGTGTTATCATAGCCAACTAATGAAATAATATTCTCTATGGCAAGGCTTGTCGTAGTAAGCAAAAAGGTTGATTGATTCAGCCTTTTTGTTTGCAGTAAATTTTTAAAAGTTTGCTCAGAGTGTTTTTTGACTAATTTTGAAATATAATAGGGCGGCTGATGAAGAAGGTCTGATATTTCTTGTAAAGTGGCTGTTTTATAATGCTCTTCAATATATTTCAGGACAGAAAATACGATGTTCTGTGCATATTGGGAAGGGTTGTTTTGGTTGATCTTATCAGTATGATTTAATAATTGTAAAAATAAAAGCCCCATTGTTGTTTGATTAATATTTCGTCGGTTTGGCTGCTTGTATACAATGGACCAAATCATATTCTCAATAAGATTTTGAACAGGAAGGATTTGATTGACCTGAAAATGAATATAATCGACCATGCTTTTCGAGTGCTTTAAAACGCCGGTCAGAAAATCCCATAATACATTTTCATCCTTGATAATTGAAAAAGTGTAATCAAAAAATTCGGGTAAAACAATAAAATTAACAGCGATATCATTCTCCCCCGCCGGCAATATTTCCTGAGCGGCATTTTGGTTTAAGAATAATAAATCACCCGTTTTAAGAATGACAGTAGCAGAATCATTAATAATATGGGTCGTCCTGCCGTTGCACATGTATATGATTTCAATATAATTGTGCTTATGTCTGGGGAAATGGATAAAACGTGTATGAGGTCGAATATCGATGAGCTTTCCCTTGGCCAGCATCTTTTTACTGTCAACAATAAAGTCCTCGCCTTCGGTGTAAATATCCTTTTGAATATTCTCATCTCCATCTAGGATGGCTTGCTCTTCATCAGAAATTTTGCGAAGATTATTTATTAATTCAGTGTTCAATCTTATCGGCACCCCTTCCATATCCTTTTGATGTAGATTATATCATTTCGTCACCTCAAAGTCCATCAAAATGGCAAATAAGGACGGTAAATTATGCAAACAAAGTTCTAAAATCTATTAAAGAGATACGTTATAATGATAAAGAATACTACCATCGGAAGGAAGTGGGAAGCAATGAGCAGTTATTACCTAGCTATTGACATAGGTGCTTCAAGCGGTCGTCATATTTTAGGAAGCGTCAAGGATCGGAAGATCACCTTAGAAGAGGTCCACCGATTTGAGAACGGGATGATAAGAAAAGACGGTCATCTATGCTGGGATTTAGACTATTTATTTTCAGAAATTAAAAAGGGACTTAAACGCTGCATGGAAATCGGGAAGCCGCCGGCCAGCGTGGGCATTGACACTTGGGCGGTGGACTATGTTTTGCTAGATGCGGACGATCAAATAATCGGCAACACCTATGCATACCGAGACGGACGGACTAAAGGCATGGATTGGGCGGTTTACCAATTGATGCCGCTAAATGGGCTCTATGCAAGAACCGGTATCCAAAAGCAGATATTTAATACGATTTATCAGCTCATGGCAACTAAAGAACAGGAGCCTGAGAATCTGGCGAAGGCCAAGACCTTGCTGATGCTGCCTGATTATTTTCATTTTCTATTGACGGGCCAGAAAGTATCCGAATATACAAACGCTACTTCAAGCCAGCTGGTTGATCCGTTGACTTACCAGTGGGATATGGAATTGATTGAGCTGCTTGGTTATAAGAAAGAGATGTTCCTCCCTCTTAGCCTGCCAGGAACACCTGTGGGCGCGATTTCAAAAGAGCTGAGTGATGAAATTGGCTATACCTGCACGGTCGTATTGCCGGCGACCCATGACACGGCATCAGCGGTCGTGTCGGTACCGGCTGAAAGTGAGGATTATTTATACATAAGCTCCGGCACTTGGTCATTAATGGGAATAGAAAACAAGACGGCTATCTGCAATGCCGAAAGCATGGCGAAGAATTTCACCAATGAGGGAGGATATGATTACCGCTATAGATATTTAAAAAATATTATGGGCCTTTGGATGATCCAATCCGTCCGAAAAGAGCTTGAGCATCAATATACCTTTGTCCAGTTATGTGAAATGGCAGAGGAGAATCGTTTGTTTCCTTCCAGAGTTGATGTCAATGATGATCGCTTCTTAGCCCCGGAAAGCATGATCGAAGCCATCCAAAGCTACTGCGAACTAACAGGGCAGGCAATTCCTAAAACACATGGGCAGCTTGCGGCGGTTATTTATCAAAGCCTTGCTAAAAGCTATGGCGAGACAGTTGCAGAAATAGAAGCGCTATCAGGGCGTAAGTTTGATTGTATCCATATTGTCGGAGGCGGTTCTAATGCCGAATATTTGAACCAGCTGACAGCAGAAAAGACAAAGAAAGTAGTCTATGCGGGTCCGGGAGAAGCAACGGCCATTGGAAACCTTGCGGTTCAGATGATGAAAGCCGGAGAGTTTGATTCCTTATCAGAAGTAAGAGCCTGCATATACAATTCCTTTGAAATAAAAAAATATAGTTAAGGAGAGACGAATAATGACAACGAAAGAACGTTACGAATCAGCCAAAGAAATATATGGCGCTTTAGGTGTTGATACAGATGAAGTCATCGGTACTTTGAAAAACATCCCGATATCAATGCATTGCTGGCAGGGAGATGATGTGACTGGGTTTGATCATGATGGGCCATTAAGCGGCGGCATTCAGACGACTGGGAATTATCCGGGTAAGGCTAGAAATCCCAAGGAGCTTATGGACGACATTGATAAAGCGTTAAGTCTGATTCCCGGAACCCATAAAATCAATCTACATGCAAGCTATGCTATTTTTGAAGATGGTCAGCATGTTGACAGAGATAAAATCGAACCAAAGCATTTTGCCAAATGGGTGGAATTTGCTAATGAAAGAGGCTTGGGCATTGATTTTAATCCAACCTTTTTCTCACATGAAAAAGCCGAATCATTTACCTTGTCAAGCCCTGATGAATCCATTCGCAGCTTCTGGGTTACGCATGGAAAAGCGTGTATCCGTATTTCCCAGTATTTTGCCGAGGAGACCGGGAAGCCTTGTGCAATGAATATATGGATTCCTGATGGATTGAAAGATATACCGGCGGATCGACTTGGCCCAAGAGCCAGATTCAAGAAATCCCTTGATGAAATATTATCAGTTGATTATGATAAAGACAAGGTGCTTGTCTGCTTGGAATCAAAAGTGTTTGGCATTGGCATGGAATCATATACCGTTGGATCTAGTGAGTTTACATTGAATTATGCCGCTAAGAACGGGATTATCAGCTTGATGGATAATGGCCACTATCATCCGACCGAGGTGGTATCGGATAAAATTTCTTCGATGCTTTTGTTTAATGATAAAATAGCCCTTCATGTCACCAGACCGGTTCGTTGGGATAGTGACCATGTTGTTCTTTTTGATGATGAAACAAGAGAAATTGCTAAGGAAATCATCAGGAATGATGCGATCGAACGGATTCTTTTGGCGCTTGACTTCTTTGATGCCGGCATTAACAGGATCTGTGCTTGGGTGATTGGCATGAGGAATATGCAAAAAGCACTGCTGTATGCGCTGCTGGCGCCCAATAGGCAGCTTAAGGCGCTTCAGGACCAAGGGGAGATGACAAAGCTGTTAATGCAGCAAGAAGAGCTAAAAACCTATCCCTTTGGAGATGTATGGAACTATTTCTGCGAAGTGAATGGTGTGCCGGTACAGGAGAAATGGTATGGTGAAGTGAAGGAATATGAAGAAAACGTGCTGTTAAAGAGATAAGTCTAAACAGATACTTATTTAATCGCTATAGTCTATAAGTGGCTATAGCGATTTTTGGTTAAACTATAGCATGATAGAAATGATGACATTGAAAATAAAACAAATGTCTGTTAATATAAGTATAATACAAAGAGAGTAAGGTGGTAAAATTATTACGTTAGAACGATTTAGGGAAATTCTCGATGAATTAATTGAAGAGCTGCCGGAGGATTTGCTTCGCGAGCTAAATGGCGGGGTTTTGCTTATGGAAATGATGAAGATACACCCTGAAAGCATGGGCGGGGAGTTATATATCATGGGTGAATATCATAACAGTCATGCCATGGGAAGAACGATCATGATTTATTACGGATCATTTAGGCAGGTATATGGCCATCTTTCAGAGAGTAAGCTAAAGACCAGACTGAGTAAAACGTTAAGACATGAATTTCGCCATCATTTAGAATCGTTGGCCGGCGAAGCGGATTTGGAAGTGGAGGACGCCGTTCGGATATTTAAGTATAAGCAGAGAAATAATGGAGGAAGGGATGGTTCTGGTGGAGATATTAAATGATTTGAATATGGTTTCAATTACCGTAAGAATATTATTATCCTTAACGATCGGCGGCGTTCTGGGGCTGGAGCGGGGAAGGAAGAGGCACCCTGCCGGATTCAGGACTTACATGCTGGTTTGTCTTGGATCGGCGATGGTTATGATGACGAATCAGTATATTATTGAAATGTTTGGCGGCAGTGATCCTGCCAGGCTGGGGGCACAGGTAGTAAGCGGTATTGGCTTCCTGGGTGCCGGAACGATTATTGTCACAAGAAGAAACCAGGTTAAGGGCTTAACGACAGCGGCTGGGCTATGGACTGCGGCCTGTGTGGGCCTGGCGGTCGGGATCGGGTTTTATGAAGGCGCAATTATTGTGGGAGTTGTCGTGCTTCTAATTATGACGGCATTTCAAAAGTTTGATAGCTGGGTTGTCGGCAACTCAAAATATATGCATATCTATGTGTCGTTCGAGACAATTCAAAACTTTGATGAATTTATGGATTATTGCCAATCCATGGATATTCAGGTAAGGGATATCGAGCTGACGAAAAGTAAAGTGCCTAAAGAAGCCGGAATTTTTGTGATCTTAATGTTGATCAATAGTACCCGGTGTGACCATTCAAAGGTTATTAAGAAGCTTAGCTCACTGGAGGGGCTAAAGCATATAGAGGAGATTTAAGCGCAGTTAATACCTAGTAATCTCCAGCCTTTATAGTAATAAAGCGTGTATCGCCCGTTAGCTTGTTTTTTACCAAGTCTTATATTCAGATAAGATAAGTATAGCATGCGCATAAGGTAAAAGTTTAAATAAGGTTGAATGCGATCTGATAATTTCATAGGCTGGCTCTCTCCTTTCTCATGTTTTGCGGGTCGGGGAGTCATGCTTTTTCATGCAAGCATGAAACACATGACCTTTTGACCCTGGCGTGTTCCATGATACCTACGGATTGCTACGCACTGCGTGCTCCCGC
>Ga0153924_1000995_pt1 | contig 15901 bp, 17 predicted proteins | sample TSNJ008MetaG_FD_104709 | JGI IMG/M metagenome (GOLD analysis project Ga0153924, IMG submission 104709) | Attine ant fungus gardens microbial communities from New Jersey, USA - TSNJ008 MetaG | ecosystem: Host-associated > Fungi > Mycelium > Unclassified | place: USA: New Jersey, Wharton State...
CCAAACGACCTGCCACCAGGTGGGTTTTGGCATCCATTCCGGAAGAGCTAAAAAAATCAAAAAGAAAAGGATGGTTGCCATTTGCCAAACTGTTTTGTGTTTGCCCATTTTTTCCGCGGGAAGGATGATTGCTTTGTTACTGGCAAGTAAGCGTAGGCCGGTGATTAAAAATTCTCGGCCGACAATGACAATAGCCATCCATGCCGGAATTGCTCCACGGGCCACCAGCAGAATAAACGCGGCGGTATTCAGAATTTTATCCGCTATGGGATCCATGAGTTTCCCAAAATTTGTGATCAAATTCCATCGTCGCGCAAGCAAGCCATCCAAATAGTCTGTTAAAATCGCCAGAAGAAATACCCCTAAGGCGATGGTTTGGTTCCAGGCGAAAGAAAATTCCATGGTCACAACAAATAAGACTGTAAGCAGTAGGCGAGCGAGCGTGAGACGATTGGGAAAGGTCATGGATGATCTCTCTGGGTGGGGTACAGTTTCTCTGTATTGTCAGCGACGGTATTTAAAGTTAGTATGGTGAGTCAGTTTTTGTAAAACAAGGAGCTTATGAAGCATAGCGATATCGGTTTGATTGGGCTGGCCGTAATGGGAGAAAATCTTGTCCTCAATTTGGAAAGCAAGGGGCTGAGCGTGAGCATTTTTAATCGTACTCGGGAAATTACTGAACGCTTTGTTCAAGGTCGTGCCAAGAATAAAGAACGCATCGTACCGACGTCTTCTCTCGCAGAGTTTGTCAAATCTCTCGCCAAACCCCGCAAGGTGATGATGATGGTGAAAGCCGGGAGCCCGGTGGACGCCGTCATCGACCAGTTGGTTCCTCTTTTGGAACCAGGCGACATTCTCATCGACGGCGGTAATTCGCTTTGGACAGATACTCAACGCCGAGAAAAAGCATTGCGTGAAAAATCATTACACTTTGTAGGTTGCGGGGTTTCGGGTGGAGAGGAAGGAGCGCTCAAAGGACCTTCTCTCATGCCGGGCGGTTCACCAGAAGCTTGGACCGCCATCAGCCCCATTTTCCGCAAAATTGCTGCGATAGCAGAAGGCGAACCGTGCTGTCGCTATCTGGGACCGGATGGAGCCGGACATTATGTGAAGATGGTGCACAATGGGATTGAGTACGGTGACATGCAATTGATCTGCGAAGCTTATGCTATTTTAAAAAACGTACTCCACCTCAACTCCTCTGAGCTTCATAAAATTTTTTCCGAATGGAACCAAGGAGAGCTCAATAGTTATCTCATTGAAATTACCGCCCGTATTTTTGAAAAGAGAGATCCGAATACCGGCAAGCCACTCGTAGATGTCATTCTCGACAAGGCGGGGCAAAAAGGAACCGGCAAATGGACCGTTGGAAGTGCCACAGATCAAGGGATTGTATTGAGTACGATTCATGCAGCAGTGGAAGCGCGGATCCTTTCATCTCAAAAGGCTGCACGTATTGCCGCTTCCCGGCTCCTCCCTGGGCCGACGGACAAGGCTTTTTCGGGAGATCGCGAAGCGCTCATCGATGCCGTTCGAGACGCTTTATATGTTTCTAAAATAGTGAGTTATGCCCAGGGAATGGATCTCTTGGGAGCCGCTAGTAAGCTTTACAATTGGAACCTTAATTTTGCTGATATTGCCACTATTTGGCGGGGAGGATGCATCATTCGCGCTCAATTTTTAAACCGCATTGCGGATGCCTATCAGCAGGAGCCCGGTCTACAAAATCTAATGCTGGCGCCTTTTTTTCGAGACGTTCTCACAAAGAGCCAAACTCATTGGCGCTTTGCTTTAAGCACTGCAATCCAACACGGTGTCGCAACCCCTGCTTTTAGCGCATCATTAGCCTATTACGACAGCTATCGAAGTGAAAATTTACCGGCAAATTTACTTCAGGCTCAACGAGATTTTTTCGGCGCTCATACTTATGAACGCATCGATCAACCAGGAACTTTTCACACTCAGTGGCTGGAATAATAGTCCCGTATTTTATAGCCTCGCGAGGAGGTGCTATCAGTTTCCATGAATTTGTTACGACTTGCCCTTTTTTTCTCCATTGCCAGCTGGGGAACAGCATTTTCCGCTGAAAATACTTCCTTAATCAATGTCCGTTCGCTGACTCCTCCTCCCATGGAGGAGATTCGCTACGCGACACCTTATAACTTTACCGGAACTCGTCTCTACCCCATCCCAGTGGCTTTTGTTCACATCGACACTGCTCGAGCGCTGGAATCGGTTCAGCGCGAGCTTGCTCAATCGGGATTAGGCCTCAAAATTTACGATGCTTATCGTCCATTTTCCGTTCAAAAACGAATGTGGAATCTGATTCGAGATGAACGTTATGTGGCGAACCCTCATGCAGGAGGGGGGCGTCATACACGAGGAACCGCAGTGGATGTCACCTTGGTGGATGCGCGAGGCAACGAACTGCCTATGCCCAGTCACTTCGATGAATTTAGTCAACGTGCCTTCCGGAGCTACCAGGGAGCCACTTCGGAACAAAAACGCAATCGACAGAAGCTAGAGGACGTGATGGTCCGTCATGGGTTTATTGGATATCCTACCGAATGGTGGCATTTCGATCTTCATGGCTGGGAGAAGTATCCAGTTTTGGATGTTTCTCTTCTCAAGTTAAACCGGAATTCGCGATAAAATCGCGAAAAGAATCGGTGCTCATATGGATCAAAACTATAATACTCTGATTGATCCCTGGCTTTTGATCGGTGCGAGACTGTGTTTTTTAGCAAGTTTTTGCCATACAATTTTCGCCTTGAAAGCAAGGCGGTTTCATCCAAATCCCTTTGATTTTGTGAGCATTGGATGCGGATTCGTTTTGCTCACTCTGTGGCTGTGGACCCGAGGAAGAATCGTACAGGCATGCCCCATTACTAATTTTCATGAAGTGCTGATCTTTTTGAGTTGGGCAATAGTATTGATTTATTTAATCGTCGGACCCACGTATCGTCTTTCGCTGATGGGGGCATTTACCTCTCCCTTGGTTCTGGCAATGCTGATAGGTGCGCTTTTTTTCGGAGATACTTCTACGACGGCGGTGAATCACAATGCTTATGTGGAATTTCATGCGGCTGTGAGTTTAATAGCCTATGGAGCCTTCGGACTCGCTTGTGTTGCGAGTATTATGTATTTGGTCCAAGAAAGGCATCTGAAGAGGAGGAATGCTTCATCGTTGTTTTTTAATCTTCCTCCTATCAATCACTTATCCACGGCAAACCTCCGGCTTCTTTGGTTGGGATTTGGGATGCTGACGATTGCTTTTATCTCCGGATTTCTTGCCCACAAACCCATAGCCGATCTGAAATTCTGGGTCTCGCTCTTGATTTGGCTGTTGTATGGTCTCATCCTCATTGCTAATCTAGTCCGACCATTGGCTGCCCATAAGATGGCTTCCATTTCGATTTTATTTTTTCTGACGGCTCTGATTACCTTGCCTGGGATTTACTACCTTTCCAGCACGATTCGATGAATATTCTCTGCACGGGAATTAATTATAAAACCGCACCAGTTCGACTTCGGGAGCGCTTTGCAGTCTCCTCGCAAGAAGTGGAAAAGTTATTGAATCAAATTCGAAAAATTGAGGGTCTCAATGAGGCGGTAGTGCTCTCGACCTGCAATCGAGTGGAATTTTACGTCGCAACGCTTTGCCCTCAAATGGGTATGAACCAGATACAAAATATCTTGCGGGATCGAGCGGGCTGCGTGGCTCCATGGTACCATCATACGGGCCCAAATAGTGTGCGGCACCTTTTTCGAGTTGCTAGTGGTTTGGATTCCATGGTGTTGGGGGAAACGGAAGTCTTAGGGCAGGTAAAACGCGCCTATGCGGAAGCTTTTGAGTTAGGAGCGACTTCACGACATTTGAATAAGCTCTTTCAGAACGCATTTCGCGTGGCAAAAAGTGTGCGCTCCGAGACACTGATCACACGCGGTCCTACTTCCGTTGGCGCGGCCGCGGTAGAGCTTGCCGAAAAAATATTTGGTAGCTTGTCCACATGTCAGGTGATGATTTTAGGAGCTGGGGAAACTAGCGCACGGACGGCTCGGAGCCTTCTTTCGCGCGGAGTGCGGAGTATCATCGTTTCCAACCGCACTTATGATCGTGCGGTTCAGCTTGCTGCTGAAATCGGAGGCGTGGCAATGCGCTTCGACCATTGGCAGGATGTTTTTTCCGATATAGACATTCTGGTAAGTTCCACACATGCCCCTCATGCACTGCTCACCGAGCGTCAGCTGGCACCTCTCATGAAAAAGCGACGACAACGTCCCCTTTTCCTCATTGACTTAGCGGTCCCTCTCAATATTGAACCTGCAGTCAACAACTTGGAGGGTGTGTTTCTCTATGATATTGATTCGCTTCAGGATATCGCTCAACAAACCCTGGCCGTCCGGAGTCGCGAACTCAATTTTTGTGAAGTCCTGATTGAGGAACAAGTACGTAATTTTGTAGGCTGGCTCCGCCGAACTACTGCTGATCATCCCCTCCTCGCGTGAAAACCCTCAGGATTGGCACACGGGGCAGCGATCTTGCGCTAGCTCAAACCAAAATTTTACAAGACACACTTTCCGCTACACATTCGGATCTGGTCACTGAAATTCATATCATCCACACTCAGGGCGATCTTCGGTTGGATGTTCCGCTTGGTTCCACGTCGCCACTCGATAAGGGCGCTTTTACTAAAGAATTAGAAGTTGCTCTTCTGCGAGGAGACATCGATGCCGCAGTACACAGTCTGAAAGATCTTCCCACAGCAAATACCGCGGGGCTTACTTTGGCTGCCATCCTTTCGCGAGGTCCGGTGGAAGATGTCCTGATTTCAAAATGGCCAGGGGGACTCGATGCTTTGCCGCAAGGTGCATGCCTTGCAACGGGAAGTGCTCGACGGAAGGCTCAAGCCCTCAGGCGGCGTCCCGATCTCATTGTGGAGGGAATTCGTGGCAATGTCCCAACCCGCATTCGCAAGTTAGCTGACAAAAAAGATTTAGCGGCAGTCATTCTTGCCGCTGCCGGCTTGGAGCGGCTGGATCTTTCTAATAATCTTTGCAAGGAACTGGGGCTTCACACATCTGTCTTAGAGGATTTTTTACCTGCTCCGGGGCAAGGGGCTATCGCGGTACAAGCACGCGAAGCAGATGGAGAGACGCACCGTCTATTAGCTTCAGTTCACCATCCCACCACAGCGGAATGCGTCCAAGCAGAACGGTTCCTTCTGGAAAAGCTCGGCGGAGGATGCCATCTCGCACTGGGTGCGCGAGCAAGCAAAAGACAGGATCAGATCCATCTCAAAGCCGTCTGGGTGGAAGGCACTCAATATCACTCCGCTGAAGCAACAGCTCTCAATGCTCAAGAAGTTGCGGCTCTCGTCTATTCCGCACTGACGAGACCATCCTTTTGAAAATCATGCTAAAAAATTCAGGGTTTTGTTATTTGGTAGGAGCGGGTCCTGGGGATCCGGGGCTTTTGACTTTACGCGGCAAAGAATGCCTCGCCACGGCGCAGGTGGTTATTTATGATGCTCTTTGCTCTCCGGAGTTTCTTCGTTTCGCACCGGAATCTGCCGAATTGATTTTCGCTGGCAAGAGAGCCGGAAAACATACGCTCTCTCAGACGGAGATGAATCGGTTGTTGGTTAAAAAAGCGCAAAGTGGGCTCCGGATCGTTCGGCTGAAAGGGGGAGATCCATTTCTGTTTGGCCGCGGCGGAGAAGAAGCTGAAGCGCTGGCTGAGGCTGGAGTTCCATTTGAAATTGTTCCAGGGGTCACTTCCATTACGGCAGGTCCCGCCTACGCTGGGATTCCCGTCACACATCGCAGTCACAACGCCTGTTTCACCGTGTTTACGGGACACGAAGATCCGGAGAAAAACGCTTCCAAACTAGATTATGAAGCCATCGCACGTGCCAGCGGAACGAAAGTTATGCTGATGGGAGTCGAACGAATCGATGTCATTGCTCAGGCATTGATTGCAAATGGCATGGCCAGGGAGACACCAGTAGCGCTCATTCGGTGGGCAACCACGGGCAGACAACGGACTTTGGAAGGAACGCTGAGCACTATTGCGCAGCAAGTTCGGGAAACACAATTTTCTGCACCGGCCATTGCAGTGTTTGGAGAGGTGGTCACTCTTCGGAAAAAACTCAATTGGTTTGAGTCGCGTCCTCTCTTCGGCAAGCGGATTGCAGTGACTCGTAGCCGCCAACAGGCGGGAGTGCTCCTCCAGGCCCTCCGCAATTTAGGAGCGGATGCCTTTGAATTGCCGACAATCCGCATTGAACCACCACGCGATATCCAAGCTTTTCGTGAATTAGTATCGGAAGCTCACAGTTATGATTGGTTGGTTTTCACAAGTCCAAACGGAGTGGATGCTTTTTTCCGAGTATTTTTTGAGATTTATCAAGATGCGCGAGAAATCGGAGGGGTGCGAATAGCTGCAATTGGGCCCACTACAGCCGATCGCATTCGATCTTACAGATTCCAAGTGGATCTGATACCAGAGAAATACGTGGCTGAATCTTTGCTGAAAGCATTTCAAAAAGAGGTCGATGTTGAAAATCTCCGTGTTCTCCTTGCCCATACTGAAGGCAGTCGCAAATTTTTATTCGAAGAACTTACTCAACTTGGCGCAATAGTGGACGAAGCAATTGCTTATCGCACGGTTCCGGAAGTTGAGGATGTCTCGGGCGGTGTTCAACGCTTCCATCAAGAAGGAGCGGATCTCATCACGTTTACTAGCTCTTCCACGGTCGAAAACTTCGCTGCACTTCAGCTCCCTCTCCCCAAAAATCTTAAAACTGCGAGTATCGGCCCGATCACCTCTCAAACGCTCAAACAATTAGGCTTTCACATTAATATCGAAGCAACCGAACATACTATTCCAGGTCTCGTGGAAGCTATTAGATTGAATTTGTAGATACCCAGGAACTGGGTTGATTTTGGAGAGCTCTTTGCCCCTGCTCCCAGTTCTTGGGACCGCAATTCAAGACTTTGGCGGTCTTGGGTTCTACCCAGAAACTGGGTTGATTTTGGAGAGCTTCTTTGCCCCTGCTCCCAGTCCAAGGGGCTGCTCACTCCGTTGATGGGAGTTCCGTCAGGAACATCATTACAACTTCTCACTCGGCGGCGGTGGAAATTGTATTTTACGTCTCTCTTCATTTTTTTCTACAATCGCTTCCGCTTCCTCATTCCTGTATTTTTTTATGCCTTCCGTTTGCTGATAGCTGTTCTGACGTTGCTTTTTTCTGGCATCGCGCCATTGAGCTTTCTTTTCCTCATGGGTGGGAGGTGTGCTTTGCTGAACGTCTGAAGAAGGTGTTTCGTCCGAAGTCTTCGGTGGAGTACGATGTTTGGGTTGCGGACTTGGCGGACTTGGCGGACTTGGCGGACTTGGCGGACTTGGCGGACTTGGCGGACTTGTTATCCGCGATGGATCGAGATTTTGCGTCGCATTTTTAGGCGTTTCCGTTCTGGGACCTGAAGAGCAGCAGCAAAATTTCCGAATCACAGTCTGGAAAAAATTTTCTGACCTGGAAACTGATGCATCTGGTTGCACGATAGCACCAGGAGCAGTGTTGGATCTTGAAACTTGGGATTGCTTTATTCCGGACATTATGTGCTTATGATTTGAAATGTTTTGGTTACGATCAGCATCTTGCTGCTTTTAAAGAAGACAGCACAGTTTCTCGTTTTTCGCACATAATTTTTATACGCATAATATGCGATTAGCAATCGTATGACACGCTAACTGATATGGGATTGTTTGCAAAAACGGGGAGCAATGTAATCGTTTTGAGAATTCATGAATTTCGCCTTTCAGTTTTTTTTCTTCGTCTAGCACGTTGTAAAACAATTTTTTGTATTCATCACAGAAATACCACAACTCCCTTATGGCAATGGATACATTAGCCTCTTTTTTAAACTCGAACATTTGTACGACTAAATTTAGATTTTTTTTTATCAAATCGAAGCAGATCAATTCATCATTCATCCGAGAAATCAGTTTTTTGTAACCCCCCATGAGGCTATCCGACATTTTATTTAAATATTTTTTCAGATTTTTCAGAGTGTGCATATTAGATTTAATAATGGTATCTATATTATGCACTACTTCAGATAATTCTCGATCCAACTGTGGGCGGAACAAAACCAAACTCGTAATAGATGCTTCACATAAAACTCTATCGAAAGCGCAAATGTTGCGCCTCAAATTGTCGATTTCCGGGTCGAAATTATCTAATTTTTCTTTCAATTCTTGGTTAATATTCAAAACATCGTTAGATCCATCTTTTAAACACTCCTCTGAATTCAACAAATTGTCTATCCTTCGAGACAAATCTTCACTCGAACGAATGAGGTCGTCGTAAGGTGTTTTCATAAGCTCATAGCTTGCGGGATTATCACATCGGACGTAATGCAGGTACGGGTCAAATTGATGGATGAGATTTTCAAGAGATTTCACACGCAACCACTTCGGTGCGGAATTTTCGTCATAGTCCCGCAGCGCTTCTTTGTTTAAGACTGAAATTTTAAGAAAAGGTTGTGATGGAGCATCATGATTCTCTTCTGTTTCATCTTCGGGCTTGCAAGGGCTCGGATCTCCCCACCGGATAGGCGGTGGTCCATCTTGATTTTGATGAATATAAGTTATCAAAATGCGAGGAGGAGGCGACACTTTCGTTACGTTTTGAGCAATAGGATGGTTCTGCTTACTCAGAGCCGAGCTGGCTGATCCTTGCGTCAAGTTTCGCCTTTTAAAAAAAAAATCTCGTATTGATTGCATATGAGATTGTCCCCCCGCCCGTCCTTTCTAAATTACCTTCTAATGCCAAAAATTGCTAGGTCCTCAATTCGGGTAAAAACCACCCGTTATGGGTATTTTTATATTCCTAATGACAATAGAGGCACTAGCGAAAGAGTTCGCCCGGACTATTAGGCGGGGGGAGACCTATTTTTTGATAAGCGCGTGGAGTCACAATCCGACCCTGAGCGGTCCGCTGAAGGTAACCCTGCATAATGAGATAGGGTTCGTGGACCTCTTCGAGTGTGCCGGGTTCTTCTCCGACGGCGACGGCGAGGGAGTTTAATCCCACCGGTCCACCACTGAATTTGAGAATAATGGCTTCGAGGATTCGTTTATCCATTTCGTCAAACCCATCTTCATCGATTTCCAACATGGCGAGGGCGTCCGCAGCAACTTGTGGAGTGATAACACCCTGGGAGCGAACTTGAGCGTAATCGCGCACCCATCGGAGGAGGTTATTGGCGATGCGGGGCGTACCGCGCGAGCGTCGGGCAATTTCGAGCGCCCCCCCCGGTTCTATCGGGCACTCGAGTAATCCGGCACTGCGTTCTACGATTTTCTGCAAATGTTCGGCGCTATAATAATCCAGTCGGCACGTCATTCCGAACCGTGAGCGGAGAGGCGCGGAGATCATGCCGGAACGGGTCGTGGCACCAACCAAAGTGAATTTGGCCAGATTCAGACGAACACTGCGAGCACTGGGGCCTTGGTCAATTACAATATCCAGCTTAAAGTCTTCCATGGCTGGGTAAAGGTATTCTTCTACGGCGGGTTGCAAACGGTGTATTTCGTCGATGAAGAGGACCCCTCCGCGCTCCATATTGGTAAGGAGTCCGGCAAGATCTCCTGCTTTTTCGATCATCGGTCCGCTAGTAGTCTTGACCACGCTGCCAACAGCGGTCCCGATAATGTTCGCCAATGTAGTTTTGCCCAAGCCCGGAGGGCCGCTTAAAAGCATGTGTTGCAGGACGTCTCCTCTGCGTTGGGCTGCCTCGACCATCAGACGCAAACGTTCCACGGTTTTTTCCTGACCACAAAATTCTTCGAAAGCGGGGGGGCGTAATGAAATGTCGAATAAGGTATTGGCATCTGCTTCAGAGGAAAGATCTTTTGCCTTCATACCTTATTTTTATCCAATTTTAGAACGATTGCTTTTGCACAAAGAAGGAAAAGCGACAAGCAGCAAAGGATGGTACTCATCCAAAGATAGATATCGAAACCTGCGGGTAAAATTCCTGCAGCAATCAAGGTAGGATGGAAGAAGAATAGAGCTGTCGGAAATAGCGAGATGAGAACATCCCAAAAACCAGTTGATTTGGAAGCAATCCAATGAATAAGGGGTACCAAGAGACTGACTATTTGAAATGAAAAATAAAGGACAGGAAAGTGAGGGCTTTTAGGAAGAAAGAAACGGATCAGGGCCGCCGGCCACACCACCGCAGCAAATAAGACTGCAAAAATGAGCGCAAGTTCGGGTTTTTGAACGAGATGTTCCCAGCGCAGAACTTTCAATGAAATGAGAAAAATCAGAAGGGAAAATAAGGAAGCGGAAGACCATCCTGGTGAAAAAAAAGCCGAAAGAAGATGTTGGGAAAGTCTCCGGCGCTGAGGGAAAATAGGCAGAGGCTCGGATAAGCCGTCCAGAATCATGCTCAGGATGATGAATGAGGCTACAATATACATTTGAGGAGCTGACATGCCTAACCGCGTAAAGAGAAAGGCCACGCCCAGTGCTGTCAAAGCTAGCAGACGCTTCAATAGAGCCTGACGATCTCCGGATGATGCGATTTTCGTGACGCCCGCCTCCAAAAGGATCCCTATCACCAAAAGGGAGTTCACAAAAATCCATATCGAGCTCTTTAACGAAAGATCACTTCCGGAACTTTCTAAAAATTCGAAAATCCAGAAGAGGGTGAGAAAATAAATCAGGCCGAGCAATCCAAAGGCCAAAATTCGTGGCAGACGGGAGCGGCATAATAGTGAGTAGATAGTGAGAGCAGTCAATACCATGCCACTGAAAAAAATGCGTTCAAATGCGTTCCATTCCCTTAAGATTTCGTGAGCACCCAAAATTTGCTGCAAAAGGATATATGGAACCAAGGTGCTACCACAAATGACAGCTTGAAACACTCCGGAAAACCATTCCCTCCAAACAAGTCGAGATGCCAGCCTGGGGTCGTCATGCAGACGGAGAACACAAAGACGGATCTTTGCAGCGACTGAATTCCCAATTTGAAATGGAATTGCGATCAAAAAAATGCAACTCAGAAAAAAAATAGTCCCCTGCTGATTCAGAAACATCAGCAGTGCCGACTGCGAGCCTGCAAAACCGGATGAGAGCGTGAATAAAAGGCAAATGACGTGAGTGAGCAAAAACAAGGCGCCAAACCAAGGAGTGTATAGCCTTCGCCGCACATCGTTGTAAAACGAAGGGTCAATTTTATCGGGAATATTTATCATCGTTCATCGGGCAAACTGCCAATTTCACTCTGTTTCTTTGGGAGTAGGGAAATCGCTTTCCGAAATTCCTCCAAACTGGCGCGAACTCCGCGCTCCTCTCGCAATAAGGAGGTTCCTATCAAAGCGGCATGAAACGCGCCGAAAATCTGTTGGATATTGGCTGGAGAAATTCCGCTTTCTGCAACACGGAGTCGATCTCGGGGGAGCTTTTCATTCAGTTGGAAAACCCCCATGTCCACGGTGAAATCTTTTTCCGAAATGCCTGATTTGCCAACGAAGCCTCGATCAGTCTTGAACTTTCGACTGTTGATTCCAATAATTTTGGCATCGGGGGGGAGCAATTCGATTTCTTCAGCGGTATGGACTTCAAACAGTGCTTCCATGCCCAACTCGCGAGTGAGGTCATAAAAACCACGGAGGCGTGATGCATCCAGCACATTGGCCATGAGGAGGATTGCATCGGCGCCAAAAGCGCGCGCCTCTCGAATTTGGTACTCATCTAAAATAAATTCCTTTCGCAGAATAGATTTGGAAACCATCTTCCGAATATCACGGAGGCACTCAATCGACATGCCAAAGTAAGCGAAGTTCGTGAGTACGGAAATGGCTCGGACAATGTCGGATTCTTCGTAAGCCAAAGGCGCTTCTTCGAAATTCTGCAATCGCATCGGCCCAACACTCGGCGACTTTTTTTTTACCTCGGCAATCAGTCCAAAAGAAGAAGTCAACGCTTCGAAAAAAGAAACGACGGGAGGCGCATCAGATTGCATAGCCCGCAATTCGCTCATCGGGCGCCTTGCTTTAGCTGATAGGATCGCTTCTTGCACCTCCTTTAAGATTTCTTCAAGAATCGTCATAATTAAAATTCAGAATATTATCGGTTGTTCAGTATAAAAATCAAAGACACTGTTCATGGTGCAAATTTGGATTTGCGTGTACCGTCTGGAAATTATCGACTACCCATGAGTCTCAAACCTTTAGCAATGGCACATCAGCTCAAAGAGACGGGTTTTACATCTCCTCAAGCCGAGTGTATAGTGGAGCAAGTTATGGTGGCGATTCAAGACAGCGATTTGGTCACAAAGACCTTTTTGACAGTCGAATTGGCTCAATTGGAAGCTCGACTGGAAAAAAATATTGCTGCTGAAATCGCCCGGCTGGAAAGAAATATGTTTCAACTGGAGAAAAACTTTTCCGATAGATTTTCCCAGCTAGAAAAAAAGACTGACGATAGATTCTCTCAATTAGAAAAAAAGACCGACGATGGATTCTCTCAACTAGAAAAAAAGACCGACGATAGATTCTCTCAATTAGAAAAAAAGACTGACGATAGATTCTCTCAACTAGAAAAAAAGACCGACGATGGATTCTTTCAACTAGAAAAAAAGACTGACGATAGATTCTCTCAATTAGAAAAAAAGACCGACGATGGATTCTTTCAACTAGAAAAAAAGACCGACGATAGATCTTCCCAGCTAGAAAAAAAGACCGACGATGGATTCTTTCAACTAGAAAAAAAGACCGACGATAGATCTTCCCAGCTAGAAAAAAAGACTGACGATGGATTCTCTCGACTAGAACGCAAGATTGCTCGGCTGGAAATCAGAGGGATTAAATGGATGATAGGGACCCAATTATGCTTTTTTAGTCTCACAATGGGTTCTATACTTGGGCTGATCTATTTTCTGCACTCCAAATAGCAAACCGGCGGCCGTTGTCTTCTGACCTCTTCGAGCCTCGGAAATTAACGTTTGCACTGGCAAAGCACCCATTCTGCATAGGCCTTATGGAAAACATCCGGCGCAACAGACACAATCTCAGGGACTTCGTAAGGATGGATCTTCAAAAGCTCTGTTTCTAGATCTGGAAGGCGGTCAGCCGTTGTCTTCAATAAAAGAAGACATTCCGAAACTTCCTCCAACGTGTCTTTCCAAATGTAAATAGAGGTCGCTCCTGGCAAAATAGTTCCACACGCAGCCAACTTGGCATTCACAAGGTGGCGCGTTGCCTGCTTTGCGCGTTCGATATCCGGAAATGTGCTAAAAACTAATCGGATCATGCAGCAACTGGGACGGATTTCCGACAGATCCAACCTCCGCCTTCCACTTGGTCACCATGGTAGAATACAGCGGCCTGTCCGGGTGTGATGGCACGCTGAGGTTCGCTCAGGCGAATCAAAGCCCGTCCGTTTTCCAAGGGCTGGACCCATGCTGAGGTTCCGGCATGGGCGTAACGGATCTTTACGATCATTTCTGTGCCGAGATCGGGTGGGGGCTGCAACCAATTGACACGATCCACTTCAAATTCCTCCTGAATGAGATCGGCTTCAAATCCAACGATGACTCGAGAATGAGCGGGGTCAATATCCACAACATAAAGTGGTTGAGGGGAGCCTCCGGGCAGGCCTTTACGCTGACCAATGGTATACATTTCAATCCCATCGTGGGGCCCCAGGTATTTCCCGTCGGTGTTATAGATTCCGCCGGGGTGAAATTGATGTTCTCCTAGGTGACTCCGTAAAAATGCCTTATAATCGTTCCCTGGCACAAAACAGATCTCCTGGCTATCCGCCTTATCCGCCACTTTCATGCCAAGCTCGCGAGCAATGGCACGGATCTGGTCCTTTGTCATTCCCCCCAAGGGAGTCAATGCATGGGAGAGTTGGGTCTGAGATAGGCTAAAGAGAAAATAAGATTGGTCCTTCCGCGTATCTCGTCCCTTCCGAAGCACCACGCCAGAGGTCGTATGCTCAATGATCGCATAGTGGCCAGTGGCAATGTACTCGGCGCCTAAGGCACGCGCTTTTTCCCACAAATTTCCAAATTTGAGTTTCTCATTGCACATGACGCAGGGATTTGGAGTCCGCCCTGCCCGATATTCACTGGAAAAATAATCTATGACGAGCCGCTCAAAATCCGCGGCTTCATCGACTACGTAATGTGGGATCTCTAGCGCGTGCGCGACCCCCCGCGCATCCGCAACAGCTTGAGGCCCACAGCACTTATCTTCAGCTCGCGAAATGCAATCCTGCGGCCAAACTTTCATAGTCACGCCAATTACATCCCACCCCCCCTGCTTTAAGAGATAAGCTGTCACGCTGGAGTCTACCCCTCCACTCATCCCCACGAGCACACGCCTCCCATGCCCAAAAGGAAGACCAGGTTGTTGATCGCTGCTCATAAAGGAAGAAGAATAGCCGCTACGACTGAATGGGTCAACCATCGCTCCTCACATCACCTGGAAGACTGCGTAATTTGTAGTTCGTAGTTCGTAGTTCGTAGTTCGTAGTTCGTAGTTCGTAGTTCGTAGTTCGTAGTTCGGGATGCGGAGTTCGGGATGCGGAGTTCGGGATGCGGAGTTCGTGGCGGAGAGAGTTGTCGACGGATTGAGAGGCATTTAGCCAATGTCCGCCTAACAGCCCCCTTGTCAATTAGAGTGGGGTGTAGAGTCGAGAACAGGCGCAGAACTGTAGGATTGAGGGAGCAGCTGTTTCCCGGAGCGTAAATTTATCTCCGATGAATACTACTGAAAATCTACGCGTTCTCTTGGGTGTTTTTTACCCAAGGATCCTCAGTTATCCTTACTTAAATTTCCAATTAGAGATTCTAACTATTCTCTGCGACCTTTAATGAAGCATTAAGCTTACTCGCTAAAATTTTAAAAAATTATGTATGCAAAAATATTAACATTAACATCCTTGAATGTGCCTTGCTCGAAACTTAGAAACTCCCCTATCAAAGTGGGACGAGAAGTGCCTCTCTGGACCAGGATTCGAATGGCGCTAGGTCTGTCCAAGGCGAGGATTTTGGCCGAGAAGGTCGGCAACTATGAGACATTTGAAAAACCCGAACTTGCTAGATGGACTTATACAGTGACAGGCAAAGATTATGGCAATGCTTACAAGTATCGCTTTACGATAAGACGTCCTGACGGACAAGAAATAGCCAGCAGTCGGTTTGTGAGCAGGGATCCTATCATTATGAAGTCCGCTTTTGAAGAACTATCTGACGCTGAAACTAACAGTGTCATTATCAATTTCGGAATTACGTATTCGACAAAATATTCGACAAAATCTGGAGGTCTTTTTTTAGTTAACAATGAAGTCACTTCTGCTGGTTCAACTGAAAAAGGCGATAGCAAAGGGAACAGCTTGTTATCCCAATTCCGCCAACAGAAAGAGGACCCGTCTTCTCTTCCAGAAACCGATCTCCCGGAGACTGAGCGCTCTGCCTATGTTCAAGAGAATACCCAAGAAATAGACAACAGAGCACCAGGCTATTTCGACAGCGTAACACTAAGCGATGGAACAACTATGCAGGTGGTGGCGCATAAGCTAACATCGCAAAATCTAGAATATCTAAGCCATCAGGGGCCAAACGAGTTAAATCAATTGGGGCTGGTGTCTGTTTGTGAAAACTCAAAGTATTTAGACTGCATAGTAGATAATGTGGTTAACAAAATACCAATTCCTCTCGGAACAAGATATGCGCAAGATGACCAAAAAGAAGATGTGCTAAGATGTTACACTGTCTGAACCGAATGACGGAAACAGTAGAAACGAACTAGAACATGGGTGAAACACCTCCTTAGATCCGGCGATGATCAACTAGAAAGATTATTTTCCTTATA
>Ga0153924_1000996_pt1 | contig 15899 bp, 20 predicted proteins | sample TSNJ008MetaG_FD_104709 | JGI IMG/M metagenome (GOLD analysis project Ga0153924, IMG submission 104709) | Attine ant fungus gardens microbial communities from New Jersey, USA - TSNJ008 MetaG | ecosystem: Host-associated > Fungi > Mycelium > Unclassified | place: USA: New Jersey, Wharton State...
AGCAGTGACCTCCGGGAGCAGGTTGGCGTGAGGACATGGGAAAACCCGCTATCCTATGCGGTTAACGGGTTCATAGTGGAGATAATGGGACTCGAACCCACGGCCTCTTGAATGCCATTCAAGAAAAAAAGTGGGTTCAAAGCCTTATGAATAAAGGGCTATAGTTTTTTACTGACTTGCACATGACTTGCATTATTTATGTACTCATTTACTTTATTCATTGATCTGAGCTTGTGCCGATTGTCTAAATGGGTATATATTTGTAGGGTGGTTTTGATGTCTGAATGACCAAGCTGCTCTTTTGCGGTTAATACATCGACGCCTGCCATGTAAAGTATCGATGCAAACGTGTGTCTTAGCCAGTGCGGCGTAAAATGTGGGATCACAAATGGGATTCCTTTAGGGTCGAATTTGCTTTTGGGCCTATTTGCAAATGCTCCGTATTTTATATTCAGGTCACAAAGGTAGCTATCCCACATGCGCTTCCATGACGATCCGGTATGCATCCCACCGTTGTTGGAATTGGCGCACACATAAATGCCCTCATGCTTTTCGCAGACAAGATAGTCCACAAGAATTTGGGGAATACTTACCGCTCTCATTCCCGATTTCGTCTTGGCGGATCCTTTCACTTCAAAGTTCCCATTGATACACTCACTGGACTTGTTGACGGTTATCGTCTTGTTTTTTAAGTCGACATCATGCCACGTCAGGGGTATTAATTCGCCCCGCCTTAGCCCGGCGTACATCATTATCATTGCAGCCCGTTGAGCCCTATGAGGAGTATCCGCAATCCATTGCTGCTCTTCGGATGTCAGGGCGCGCCTTTGCCCTGCGGGTGAGGAGCTTGGCAGTTTGACAGCGGCGGCAGGGTCGTATTCCAGAACACGATTTTCAATTGCAAGCCGGAAGACCTGTGACGCAGTGATTTTAATAACTCTTAGGGTTTGCTTTGATGATGGTTTGCCCGTGTTAGGGTTGTGTTTTGCCAAATCAGTAATAATTTCCTGTAAGTCGATCGTTCTGACCTTAGATATCGGCACGACTCCGACATGGGAATTCAAATGGTTGAGGGCTGACTTGTACGACACGGCTTGCCCATGAGATACTTCGGTTTCTTTTATATTAAGCCAACGCTCGGACCATGTACTGAACGTGTCGTTATTAGAGGTGATGTCGATGCCTTTTCTAAGTAAAAGCTTCAGCTCATCTGCCTTGGCATCAGCCTCTTTCTGCGTCTTCCCATACACGGTCTTGTATTTGCGCTTGCCTTCCGGAGACCTGCCAATATACACCTGCACGGCTATGCGGCCATCGTCCCTCTTCTTGTTGCTTTTCCTAGGCATAATATCATTCCTTTCCCTTTTTAAAGTTAGTTATGGTCAATTGAATTTAAAATGCGCCTATTGCAGAACGGGCGCAGGAATGATATAATATGCATGAGTTGCGGTATTATATCAGGGCGCCTGTCCTGACGATAGTATCTATGCGAAGCCGTTCCTGTTTGCGCCAGGGGCGGCTTTGTTATTTGGATTTCAAAAATTTTTCCCACGTCATAGGAAAATCCAGATGTTTTAAAGAAATGTCTTCTGCATACTGAGCAATCAAATGCTTTAACGGTATGAAAAAATTATCATTCCAGGAACTTGTTTTTGGGTACAGCAGCCTAAGCATCACGAGTTGTGCAAATACCCGGCGCCCAGCGACGTAGCTTATATCAGGTGGGATTTTGGGGGTTGCGGAGAATGGCCAGTAGTATATTCGTGAGTAATGAGCGCATTTATTCCTAAGGTCCGTAAGGCAGCGCAGCCAACTCTCTACATACAGCGGCGTCGTACCGTACAATTTTGTGGCGAGCATCTTCTTATCGCGCGTTATCATATCACGATAGAAGTATGATAACATGCCCATTGAAAAATATTCAATTATAACCCATAATGGAAAATTCCCCTGATATTTATTTTTATGGTGCTTCACGACTAACGAGAGCCTATTTTCCTCAACACAGGCATGCACGTGCTTTATGAACAACGCATGATCATGAGTGCTATTGAATGACTTGGCATCCAAATACCCGGTCGCGCCGTATGCATGGGCGTGATGATAGGCAAGCTGTGTCCGTAAGTAAAATTCTACTTCTTCAATGGCTCCGAACACAAGGGAGCGTAACTTTTGGTCGAACTCATATATACGCTGTACTCGCTCAAAAGGGACGCCTTTAAAATACTCGCCTGTCCTTAAATCCAAAAAAGGCAGGTAGTAGGCGGACAGACGATAATAGTTTGCATTATGTAAAAAATTTATACAACGTTCCTCATCATTGATCACGAATCCTTTTTCTTTTATAAGATACATCTGCTCTTCAAATGTCTTAGGCTCTTTAGGTTCCATATGCTCCCTCATTTAAAGTGAAAAGTCCGCCCTTGGGACACATCGTGGAGAGGTGTGGGCGGTTCTGTTACTATTATTCTATACCAAACCGCCGTGAATGTCAATGTTAAAACCAAAATTGTGTATAACTTTGTGGATAATATGTGGATAAGCCATCATTGCAGTATCTATGTGAAGCCCTCGTGTTGGTAGCGCAGGGGATTTATTTTTCTGCTATTTTACTTTAAATCTGTGACCGCAGTCCCCACAGAAGCATTCATACTTGCCTTTCTTTCCAGCGAATCCTGCAAGCACCCCGATTCCAGAGGTTAATAATGCACCTCCGACTGCCTTGCCGATAGAAAAGCCTTTGCGGTTATTTCCCATAACTTGAATATTGTGGCTTTTGCATTTTGGGCATTTCATTTTTGCCATATCATTTTTCCCCCTAACAATACTTAGATTTCAAATCATTTTTACAACGCCCAGGTTCGGGATGAAATACACTGCATAGTGGTCGATGACCGTGCATGTCCCGTATCTGCTCTTATATGCCTCCAGGGCATCATCAAGAAACTTCTCCGTCACGTCCAGATGCCCGGCAATCTCATATCGATTGCGGCAGCCGGCGTTGAAGGCGGCCACTATGCCCATCAGCCCGATCTGGCTGTCGTATGCCCACATCCGCGCCCTCAGTTCCTGCTTGCGGTTCCTCACGTCTTGCATGTCGATGATGTCGCCGGCGGAGGTGTGGTAGTGACCGAGCTCCTCGGCGAGGACGCAGGCCTTCTCCACGGTGGTGGGGATGTCTTTCCTGATGGCGATCCTGTTGCCGCGGATCCGGCCGTCATTATTCACAAGAGCTTTCTCCCTAACAATCAGATTTTCTTTATCTGATTCTATCAATAGATCTTCATAAGTCAATAAAATCACCTCCATTCGTCGTCGTCATTCATGATATCGTCATCGTGCTTTTCCATTTCGTCGGTTGTCTCTGCGTCGGTACGCTTGTGGGCGGCGTTGAGCAGATGCTGAACTAGTCTTTCTTTTTCAAGCCGCTCTTCCTTTATCTGCTCTTCTTTTAGTGATAATATTTCGGAGTCAATAGAGGCTTTAGTATAACTATCAATACGTAATTTCAGAGAATCAAGAGTATCATGTTTTAATCGAACAAGGATATCATCTACACGTATAAATGGCTTATGCTCGGGATCATCTCTATGTATATGATATCCAAGACTATCAATATAGGTTAAAAATGCTTGTTTAGAATCCACCAATAACGACTTAGTGCCCCGCTCCATGGGAACATCTAATCCCATTAACCAAGCTTCGTTAACATCAAGAACTTCTGCAATTATATAAAGTCGATTTGATTTTGGCTCTGTGTATCCTGACATATAATGACTAATGGTAGATTTAGAAATATTACACTTTTCTGCTAATTCTACAGGTCTCATATTCTTTGCAGACATTGCCTGATTCAACCTCTTTTTAAAACTCTCTATTGGTTCAATCATGTTTTCATCACCTCTTGACGTATTATATCAAAATTGAAACTAAATTACAATAGATTTTATTAAAAAAGTTTAAAAAATGAAAATTCAATATTGACAACAATTCTAGGGGATGTTATTATCTAATTAGTTTCAAAAGTGAAACACAAAAGAAAGGAGGGAGGAAAGTGTCAAATGGAGTTATGTTTGATTATAGCAAGCTGCGTGGAAGGATTGTAGAAAAATATGGAACACAAGGGTGTTTTGCAAGTGCTAATGATATGTCGGATAGGTCAATGTCTTTAAAGCTCAATAATGGGATAGGCCTTTCCCAAAAAGAAATTATTGAGTGGTGTAGGTTGTTAGATATTGGCATTGATGAAATACCAATATATTTTTTTATGATAAAAGTTTAAAAAATGAAACTAAATAAATGTGATGAAGTAAAGGAGGGTAAAATGACGAAGTATTATTCTTGTGAAGAAATTGCCGAAAGATATCAAGTTCAAGTCGGAACTGTGTGGAGGTGGATCAGAAACAAAAAAATTCCGGCGATTCAAATCGGTAAGCAATATCTTATCAACGGAGACGATTTAAGAGACCTTGAAGAGGCGAGCAGAACAATGAAAGACTGAAAATAAGAGAGGAGGATTACATGAAGCTAATCTTAAACCCTGAATTTAACCTTTATGAAAAAGACGGGAAGGCATTCTGCGATAGCCTGCAAGTTGCAGAAACATTCGGGAGTCTCACGATAATGTCTTGAGAGACGTGAGAAAGGTAATCGAAGAATCAGAAGACGATTTTTCGCTCCTCAATTTTGAGGAGTCAAACTATAAGAGTAGGGGGAAGGGATACCCGAAATTTCTGCTTACAAAAGACGGGTTTGCTTTGTTGGTTATGGGATATACAGGGAAAAAGGCTATGAAGTTTAAAATTGCTTACATAAATCGCTTCAACCGAATGGAAGAGTTTATAAAATCTCTGCTTACAACAAAGATGGAATTTCCCGCATTTACAGAAGCTGTTTTATTGGCGAACGAAGAGCCTAAACACTACCACTTTTCAAATGAAATTAATATGATTTACAGAATTGTGCTAGGCATGGACGCTAAAAAGTTCAGGGAATCTAACGGATTAGAAAAAGGAGCTGTAATCAGACCATATCTAACGAATGAGCAAATAAAGGCGGTCGAGACCCTTCAAAGGGTTGACATAGGGTTACTGGAAGTAGGGATAGACTTTCAGGAAAGAAAGTCAGTGCTGACAAATCGACTTATGAAAATGAAGTTCAAGGCAATAGCTTAAGGTGAGCAAAGCAGGGTAAGGGAGGCGGGAGTGTTGGAAGAGTTAGTAAGATATCCAACCGAAGAATTAGTTAAGGAGCTTTCGAAAAGAGAGGGGGTTGAGACAACTATTGCCGAACCTTATGAAGATGTTGAAGTGACAATCAACGGTCCAGCAATAGTGCTCGTTGTCATTGATTAGTAAACCTGCAGTAATCGTAAGAGCTATACGCAACAGAAATAAAATATGGAAAGGGAGGCATTATCATGAAGCAAAGACCCATCACGAATTGGGATGACGTTCCGGTCATCATGGATCCAGTGTACGCCGCCAGACTGCTGGGGCTAACGCCGACAAGGGTCAGGGAGATGTGCAGGAATAGTGAAATACCATGCACCAGGTTCGGCAAGCTCTGGCGAATCTGCAAGGGGGACTTACAGAGCTTTATGGAGGGCAAGGCCGTTGAGAAAGTTTCTTAACTTTATCCAAGCAACCCTGATACTTGGGGTGCCGGCAATCTATGCGGCCTACAGCGCGGTCCCCAGAGATGTGCTGCATCATCATGTGCCTGCTCTGGCTGGGGGCCTTAGCGGCGCAGGCGGCAAAATACAAAATAAGAATTGGAAGGAGGAGGCGCAATGTTGGCGATCGAAGATATCAAAGGAACAGCAGCGGACGATATGCGCAGGCGGAACGAGGCCAAGAAGAATGAGCTGATCAGGCTGTGCGAATTGGTGGACAGCGATGGGCTCTCAGCAAGCTATGGCTATTTCGGGAGGCACAGGGACTTTGAGGTGCGGATACTAAGACGGGTTAAAAATGGGGACATGCATCCGGATTGCGATCGCTTATTGCATATAGGGTTCCGGTTGGGCGAGGATTTCAGCCAAAGGGATTACGAGAGATGCATAAAGGCGCTGACGGCACTCATAGAAAAGGAACCCCTCATCGAAGCGGCGACTTCAAGGGGTCCAGGAAACTAAAAAATAATAATTATGTGCCCATTGTAGCACAGGAAGGGGGGCCATGCAATGGCTTATTTCCATGCCTGCCCCCGCTGCGGGGCAAGCCTCGACCTAGGGGAGAGGCGCGACTGCCAAGAAAGTGGGGATGAGGATAGTGGCGGATATCAGCTATACGATAATAGAGACATTGGCGCTGCTCCCAGCGGGCCCGGGAAAGAGATACCACAAGGAGCTCAACCTGGTCTCGTGGGGAGGCAGGCAGCCCGTATATGACTTAAGGGGCTGGAATGACGGCCGGTCGGAGATGACGAGGGGGACAACCCTCACCAAGGAGGAACTTATACAACTCAAAGAAAAATTAGGAGGAATCGAATTATGACAATTAACGTGACATTTGAATCAATTGAGGAGATGAAAGGCTTCGCAGCCATGATGGCGGGAGTGGGAAAAGAAAGCCGGCAGCCTGTCACGGCACGACCTGAATCACAGAATACGGCGTCCGTACAGCCTGCCACCACCCCTCCGGTTGAAATCCAGGCACAGCCAATACAGCCGGCAGCCCAAGCCGCTCCCCCCGCAGCCAATCCGGTAGCAGGGGCTATGGCTACAGTGCCAACGGCCACAGCCACATATGCGCTTGATGACCTGGCAAGGGCGGCCATGACGCTGATGGACTCCGGGAAACAAGCAGAGCTGCAGCAGCTGCTGGCCGGGTATGGCGTGGAGGCCCTGCCGATGCTGCCGCAGAGCCAGTACGGTGCTTTTGCAACTGGGCTCCGGGGACTGGGGGCGCAGATATAATGGGGCGTGAGGAGAGGGCGCATGCGCTGTTAAGCGCGTCAGGGGCGCACCGGTGGCTTAAATGCACGCCGAGCGCCGTCCTGGAGCGGCAGTTCCCGGATGCCGCTTCTGACGCCGCCGCGGAAGGCACCCTGGCGCACGAGCTGGCGGAGATGAAGGTACGTAATTACTTTTACCCGGCGCAGGTCAGCAAGCGCAAGCTGACGATGAACACGAACAAGCTTAAGAAAAACGAGCTTTGGCAGGACGAGATGGCGGGTTATACGGATGATTATCTGGATTACATCAAGACGACCGCTCTGGGATTCAAATCCATACCTTATGTAGCAGTTGAAAAAAGAGTGGATTTTAGTGCCTATGTAGCGGAAGGCTTTGGAACCGCCGACTGCATCTTAATATCCGGCAATACGATTTATGTCATTGACTTTAAGTATGGGAAGAGTCCGGACGGGAGGGTTTCGGCAGAGGAAAACCCACAGATGATGTTATACGCTCTGGGCGCCTATGAGGCCTACAAGATTCTCTATCCAATTACGGAGGTCAGGCTGGCCATCGTACAGCCAAGGCTCCCGGACGGCATATCCGAGTGGGACTGCACCATGGACAGGCTTTTGGCGTTTGGCGATTATGTCAAAGCACGCGCCGCGCTTGCCATTGATGGCAAGGGGGATTATACGCCGGAGCTAAAAACCTGCAAATGGTGCCGGGCGCGAGGGCATTGCCGGGCAAGGGCAGACGAAAATGTAAAGCTTGCGTTTCATATCGGGGAAAAACCGCCGCTCATCACCAACGAAGAGATGGGCCGATACCTGGTGGAGGGCGAGGATGTCGCCAAATGGCTTAAGGATTTACAAGATCTTGCACTGGCACAGTGCCTGGCAGGGAAAGAGGTTCCGGGTTGGAAAGCGGTCGAAGGCCGGGGTTGCAGGGAATGGACAGATATGGACGCTGCCTTCGCCTATCTGGAACGAACCGGAATAGTTGACGAGGCCGTGTTGTGGGAACGCAAACCGCTGACCCTGGCACAAGTAGAAAAGATTGTCGGAAAGAAAGACTTTGCAGGGTGTGTCGGTGAATATGTGATCAAGGCTCCAGGGAAGCCGACGCTGGCCAGGGAACAGGATAAAAGGCCGGCAATTACAAACAAGGTAAGCGCTGCAGAAGCCTTTAAGGAGGTCGTTGGGTGAGCCTTTTCAAAGATGAAATTGATTATTATGAACAAGAAAAAATGTTAGAGAGAATGGGGAGCGATCATATGAATGATTTAACAAACGTAACCACAGGAGAAGCAAGATTAAGCTACGTACATCTATTTAAACCGTACGCGTTTCAGCCAGGGCAGGAAGAAAAATTCAGCTGCACGGCACTGATACCAAAGTCAGATACCGCAACAATGGAGCGGATCAGTGCAGCGATCGAAGCGGCGAAGGCAAAAGGCGTATCCGATAAATGGGGGGGCATACAGCCGCCAATGATACCGACACCGGTTTATGACGGTGACGGGACACGGCCATCCGACGGTATGCCGTTCGGAGCAGAGTGCAAAGGCCACTGGGTATTTACGGCCAGTGCAAAGGCTGATTATCCGCCGGAAGTCGTTGACGAGAGGGGGAACCCCATCATTAATCAGTCACAGGTGTACAGCGGCATTTATGCCCGTGTGAATGTGTCATTTTATCCATATGCCTTTGGCGGGAAGAAAGGCATCGGCTGCGGGCTAGGCCCCGTTATGAAAACAAGGGACGGTGAATCCTTAGGCGGCAGCGCCCCAACAGCAGCACAGGCATTCGGAGCCCCACAGGGCCAGGCCCAGACAAATCCGTACGTGGTACCGCAGCAGGCGGCAGCACAGATGCGGCCAAATCCGTATACCGCACCAACACCATCGCAGGCCGTTAATCCGGTGACTGGATTACCCATGTAATGTGAAGGGGATTTGTCCCCTTTATGTCAACCAGAAAGGCAGAAGCATATGAAACAACATCATTTGTCCATTGACATTGAGACACGCAGCAGCGTGAATATAGGGAAAGCCGGCGCATACCGGTATGCACGGTCTGAAGACTTTGAAATATTACTTTTCGCCTGGCAGTGGGATGATGAAAAAATTGAAATCATAGATTTAGCGTGTGGGGAAACTATACCTGAGTGGATTGTGGCCGCACTGTCTAATCCAAATGCTATCAAGCATGCTTATAATGCTGCTTTTGAATGGTACTGCCTCAATCAGGCCGGATACAAGACACCGATAGAGCAATGGCGGTGTACCATGTTCCACGGATTGTACTGCGGCTATACGACCGGTTTGGCGGCCACGGGCAAGGCCATCGGTCTACCGCAGGATAAACAGAAGCTGACGACGGGCAGTGCCTTAATCCGGTACTTTTGTGTGCCGTGCAAGCCGACAAAGAAGAATGGCGGGCGTCAGTGGAATCTGCCGCACCATGATCCTGACAAATGGGTTTTATTTAAAGACTATTGTAAACAGGACGTCATGACCGAACGGGAAATATTAAAACGCCTGAGCCAGTTTCCCGTACCGAAAGATGAAGAGAAGCTTTGGCAGTCGGACATTAAAATGAATGCATTTGGTGTGAAGGTAGATAAGAACCTGATTGATGGCGCTTTATATATCAATGCGTTAAGTGAAGAAGCCTTGACTGGGGAGTCCGTGCAAATCACAGGCTTGGATAACCCAAACAGTGTCCAGCAGCTGACAGGCTGGCTGGAAGCACGGACAGGAGACGGAGTATCAAACCTGCAGAAGGCAACCGTAGAAGATATGTTGGATAAGGATTACCCGGCAGAAGTTAAGCGGATACTGACAATCCGGCAGCAGTTAGGAAAGACTTCAATCAAGAAATATCAAACCATGGCAGCATCCAGGTGCGATGATGGTCGCATCCGCGGGATCTCGCAGTTTTATGGCGCAAACCGGACCGGGAGATGGGCGGGGCGTTTGGTACAGATGCAGAACCTGCCGAAGAACTACATGAAGACGTTGGATATTGCCAGGGCGCTTGCCGAAGACAAGAATTACGCAGGCTTAAAGCTGATATATGGGGATGTGCCTGATACGCTCTCTCAGCTGATACGGACAGCCTTTATCCCTTCAACCGGGAATAAGTTCATCGTGGTCGACTTCGCTGCCATTGAAGCCCGGGTAATCGCCTGGCTGGCAGGCGAGCAGTGGGTCAATGAGGTGTTCGCATCACACGGAAAAATCTATGAGGCAACCGCGGCACAGATGTTCCACGTGCCGATTGAAAAGATTGTCAAAGGGAATCCGGAGTATGAACTCCGACAAAAGGGTAAAGTGGCCACGCTTGCCCTGGGCTATCAGGGCTCTGTGGCGGCATTAAAAGCCATGGGCGCTTTGAAAATGGGCCTGTCGGAGGAAGAACTGCCGGATATCGTTCACCGATGGCGGCAGGCCAACAGGCGGATTGTCGACCTTTGGTATGCAATTGAACAGACAGCCTTAACGGTGATGCAGACCGCACAGCCGGCAGCCATCTACGGGTTAATATTTGCCCTTGAAGGGGACTTGATTTACGGGCAGTTATTTCTTACGGTGCGGCTGCCATCCGGCAGGAAACTTTATTATCCTAAACCTTTTTTAAAGGAGAATCAGTTCGGAAAGATGGCAGTCCACTATTATACCGTTGGACAGAATACGAAGAAATGGGAAGTGACCTCCACCTATGGTGGGAAGATGGTTGAGAACATTGTGCAGGCCATCGCCAGAGATTGTCTGGCCGTAACGTTGACCAGAGTGGGGTCGTTGGGATTGCAGGCTGTATTCCACGTCCATGACGAGGTCGTTATTGATGCCCCGAGAAGTATCAGCGTTGATGATATCTGTGAATTGATGGCCGAGCCGATCGGCTGGGCTCCGGAATTGATTTTAAAGGGTGCAGGATTTGAATGTAGCTATTATATGAAAGATTAGGAGGGTTGTCCGGTGATAAACAACAGAAAATTAACCATCAGCACCGCCGGCAGCCGGAAGGCAACACATTGGCCAAAGAGCGGTATCCTTTGGTCGGAGTTCACCGAAAGGCTAAAAAACCCCGTGCGGGGAATGGAATCATTAGATGCCTACCTCGCGCTGCCTAAGGCACGGCAGGACGAATTAAAGGACGTTGGCGGCTTTGTCGGCGGTACGTTTACCGGTGACCGCAGGAAAGCATCTTATGTGGCAGGCAGGGACTTGATGACCCTTGATATGGATAACATACCTGCTGGGCAGACACAGGATATTTTAAAACGAGTGAGTGGCTTAGGGTGTGCCGCGGCTGTTTACAGTACGCGCAAACATACGGAATATGCCCCCAGGCTGAGAATCATCATACCGCTTGATAAAACCTGTACGGCAGACCAGTATGAGCCGGCGGCAAGGAAAGCGGCGGCGCTCATCGGGATTGAGTTTTGTGATCCGACGACGTTCGAGGCTTCCAGGCTGATGTATTGGCCAAGCTGCAGCAGTAACAGCGAATATATTTACGAGGTCTATGATAACCCGTTCTGCAGCCTGGACGGCCTGCTTAACCTGTACGGTGACTGGCAGGATGTGTCTGCCTGGCCGCAGGTACCGGGAACAGAGGCTGTCGAACGCAGGCGGCTGGCCAAGCAGGAGGACCCGACAGGCAAACGGGGGATTATCGGCGCATTCTGCCGGACATATAACGTCATAGATGCCATGGATAAATTTATACCGGGAATGTATGAAGCGACAGATATCCCGGGCAGGTACACTTATACGGGCGGTTCTACCATGGGTGGTGCCATTGTCTATGACGGCAATTTGTTTCTATATTCCCATCACGCAACGGATCCGTGCTCCGGGCTTCTGGTCAACGCGTTTGACCTGATCCGGCTGCATATGTACGCCGACATGGACAAGGAAGCCAAGGAGGGAACACCGGCCAACAAGCTGCCGTCGTTCGTAGCCATGAGCCGTTTGGCCGCCGGGGACAAACCGGTGGCGGACTTGATTGCAAAAGAACGATTTGAACAGGCAAGACAAGCGTTTGCCACACAGGAGACTGAAAAAGATGAAACAGATTTAAGCTGGGTCGGCAGGCTCACGAGAGACGGCAACGGGAGGATAGAGAAGACCATCAACAATGCGGTCGTCGTATTGGAGAATGACCCTTTATTAAAAGGAAAGATCGTCACTGATGAATTTGCCAGCTGCGGCATGGCATTAGGCTCACTGCCGTGGAACGGCTGCATGGATAAACGCCGATGGGGAGATGCGGATGATGCAGGCTTCTACCGGTATATGGAGACATTTTACGGCATCACGGGGCGGGATAAGCTTGATAATGCCCTGCTGATCGTCAGCAGCCAGAATAAGATCAACGATGTAAAGAAGTATCTTAAAAGCCTTCAATGGGACGGCGCCAAACGCCTTGACACCCTGCTGCCCGATTACCTCGGCTCAGAGGACACCGCTTACACAAGGGCGGTTATCCGCAAATCATTGTGCGCAGCAGTAGGCAGAGCAGTCGTGGGCGGCATCAAATACGACTATATGCCCATCTTCACGGGCCCGCAGGGCATCGGCAAAAGCACGTTCTTATCCATATTGGGAAAGGATTGGTTCAGCGACAGCCTGTCAAGCTTTGAGGGGAAGGAGGCGGCGGAGCTGATACAAGGGACATGGATCAATGAAATCGGAGAGCTGACGGCCATGTCCAGGCAGGAGACAAATGCAGTCAAACAGTTTTTAAGTAAAATGAATGACATATACCGGGCAGCATATGGTCGCAGAACGAATAAATATCCGCGCCGGTGCGTGTTTTTTGGGACCAGCAACGACCATGAATTTTTGAAAGATGTCACGGGTAACCGCCGGTTCTGGCCGGTCGACGTGGGCTTGTATCCCGCAAGGAAGTCTGTCTGGGAAGATTTGCCGCAGGCGGTAGACCAGATATGGGCAGAAGCTTATCTTTATTGGTCTCTGGGTGAACAACTGTATCTTTCAAAAGAATTAGAGACAATGGCGGAGGAACAACAGGAAAGCCACAGGGAGGGCTCGGCAAAGGAAGGCGTGATCCATGATTTCCTTGAAAAACAGATACTGGCCAACTGGGAGCAGATACCGGTACAGAGCCGTAAGACGTTTCTGGCCGGGCAGATGAAACTGCCGGAAGGAGAGGTCCTCATGCCACGTGACAAGGTGTGCGCGGCTGAAATCTGGGTGGAATGCCTCGGCAGCGATTTGAAGTACATGAAGCGCATGGACAGCATAGAGATCAACAACATACTTGCCGGCATGAAAGGCTGGAGGCGCAACAAATCAGTCAGACGGTATGGCCCGTATGGCACGCAAAAAGGCTTTGAGAGGGCGTAAACAATCCCGAAAAAGCAATGCGGATTAGATGTTTACACGGTTTAGGGGGCGGTAAACTATGAAACCTAAAAAAATTGAAAGTTCACGCACTAGGTATTCACCTAAAACCGCTAAAATACTGATAAATATTAATAATGTAAACTAAGTAAACCAAATTTATATATAAAGGTATAAATAAATAATACTAGGTACACCTAATACTGCCTAAATTACCTGATTAGGATGTGTCATATACGTGTGTAAGGAGTTTTATATTTTGGGTTTACGGTGAAGGGGCTGATGAAGCTGTTAGAACGAGAGATAGAAAAGGTTTTGGGCGATGAGATGAAGAAGCTGGGCGGCAGGGACTATAAGTGGACAAGCCCCGGTAACGATGGTGTGCCGGACCGTATTGTCATCTTCCCGAACCGACGGCCGATATTTGTGGAACTGAAGACCAGTACCGGGAAATTAACCCCCCTGCAGAAAGTACAGTGTAAGCGGCTGGTTGATTTGGGACAGAGAGTTGAAATTATTCACGGCATTGACGGCTTAAGCCAGTTTTTTCAGGCCGAAGGATACAAAGAGGTCGGCAAGGCTCTGGACTGTAAATACGATTTATGAAGGAGGTGATGCCCCGTGATATTTAGAGCGCACGGCTATCAGCAGCATTGTATCAACAAGATTGTTGAAATTAAAAAATTAGGCCTTTTTCTAGATATGGGTTAAGGCCTTGGGAAAACAGCAGTAGCATTAACGGCTGTCAGGGAATTGAAATATGACCGGTTCCAAGTCAGAAAAGTATTAATCATCGCCCCGAAGAAGGTTGCAGAAGGGACCTGGACCAGGGAGAAGGATAAATGGGAGCATACAAAAATACTCCGGGTTTCACAAGTGCTTGGCAGCCAGGCGAAAAGGATCCGGGCATTAAATACACCGGCAGATATTTATATCATTAACCGGGAAAACGTCGTATGGCTGGTAGACTATTACCGCAACGCCTGGCCGTTTGACATGGTCGTCGTAGATGAGTCCAGCAGCTTTAAAAGCCACAAGGCAAAACGATTTAAGGCACTGGCCGGCATGGGTGGGCACATCGAGCGCCTGGTGGAGCTGACCGGCACACCATCCCCCAATGGGTTGAATGACCTGTGGGCACAATTGTATCTGCTTGATGGCGGCGAACGTCTGGGGAAGAGGTACACGCATTTCCGGGAAAGGTACTTTGATCCGGGCGATCGCGGGAATAACGTCATCTACAACTACAAGGCAAAGCCTGGGAGCGAGGAGGGCATCCTTGAGAAGATATCGGATATCTGCATCAGCATGAAGGCGGAGGACTACCTGCAGCTGCCGGACGTCACCTATCATGAGATACCGGTCGTATTGGACCCGAAGGCACAGAAAGCGTACAATGACCTGGAGCGTGAAATGGTGCTGGAGCTGCATGACGAGGAAGCGGTCACGGTCACCAGTGCGGCGGCCTTAAGCAATAAGCTGCTGCAGCTGGGCAATGGCGCCGTTTACGACGAAAATAGAAATGTCCATGAAGTCCATGGCTGCAAGATCGAGGCTTTTACGGAATTAATAGAATCCCTGCAGGGGAAGCCAGCTTTGGTCTTTTATAATTACCAGCATGACCGTATCCGGATCTTGAAGGCTCTGGGGAAATCAGGCTTGAGGATCCGGGAGCTGAAAACGCCGCAGGATGAGGACGACTGGAACAGCCGCCAGGTGGATGTCCTATTGGCGCATCCGGCCAGCAGCGCCTACGGCCTGAACCTGCAGCAAGGCGGCAACCACGTCATCTGGTTCGGACTCACGTGGAATTATGAGCTGTATACGCAGGCAAATAAGAGGCTGCATAGGCAGGGGCAGGCGGAAAAGGTCATCATCCACCACCTGGTCTGCAGCGGCACGCGTGATGAAGACGTCATGGAAGCGCTGAAACGGAAGGATGATGTCCAGGGCTGGGTGATGGAGAGCCTTAAGGCGAGGATCCGGAAACACAAAGCAGGACAGGAGCAAATAAAGTGAGAAAGCTATTTTATTATATAAAAACACGGTTAAGATTTATTTACGGCAGGGACATACCCGCATTCGCGGGTATGCCAATGGGCACCACCAGGAGCGGATGCGGCGGGCTCACGCCCACCTGCGACATCTGCTGGCATTGCCATAATTCAGGCAAGAGCGATAGGCGAAATGGAGGGAAAAGCAGATGCAGGCATATATTTGTGACCGGTGCGGCCGGGTGATCAGGAAAGAGGATGATCTGTACGGGGTCAGCATCATGAAGATGGAGCAGGAGCCATGCGACAGGCTCCAGGAGGCAGGAAAGGTTGATTTCTGTGCGATGTGCGCGGGCAGCATCATTGATTATGTGTTACGGAGCCATGGCAAGGAGCCGGTGGGGGCCGTGGATAGCGGCTTGAGGGAGCCGGACCCAGATCCCGTGGGGGAGGCGGCGCCAGAGCAGGGTGACGAAAAACCAAGGCAGCGGATAGAGGTGGACATCGGCAAGGTGCTGGCGCTCAAGGCGGCGGGCTGGAAGGTGAAGGACATCGCCGGGGACATGGGCATAGGCGTGTCAACGGTGTACGCAGTCTTGAAGGCGAGGGATAAGGAGGCTGGGAATGG
>Ga0153924_1000997_pt1 | contig 15897 bp, 15 predicted proteins | sample TSNJ008MetaG_FD_104709 | JGI IMG/M metagenome (GOLD analysis project Ga0153924, IMG submission 104709) | Attine ant fungus gardens microbial communities from New Jersey, USA - TSNJ008 MetaG | ecosystem: Host-associated > Fungi > Mycelium > Unclassified | place: USA: New Jersey, Wharton State...
CTTACGAACGATCATTTTGGTCGTGCGCTTGTTGCGGCGCGTCTTCTTACCCATGGTCATCTGGCCCCAGGGGGTCGTCGGCGGACGTCCCGAGGTGGAACGCGCTTCACCGCCGCCGTGCGGATGATCGACCGGATTCATCGCAATTCCGCGAACCGCGGGCCGTTTGCCGAGATGACGCGAACGCCCGGCTTTGCCGATCACTTGATTCTCGTGTTCGACGTTCCCGAGCTGCCCGATCGAGGCGCGGCACTCGATGTGAATCTTGCGCACCTCGCCCGACGGCATGCGCACTTGTGAATATTCGTCTTCTTTGGCCATCAGCTGGGCTGCGACGCCGGCCGATCGAACCAGTTTACCGCCCTGGCCGGGTCGCAGTTCGATGTTGTGAATCACGGTACCGACCGGAATGTTCCGAATCGGCAAGCAGTTACCGGGCTTGATGTCGGCAGCGCTTCCCGACTCAACGACGTCCCCGACCTTCAGGCCGAGCGGCGCGAGGATGTAGCGCTTCTCGCCATCCTTGTAATAGAGCAACGCAATGCGCGCCGAGCGATTCGGGTCGTATTCGACCGTCGCGACCTTAGCCGGAATGCCGTCCTTGGAGCGCTTGAAGTCGATGATGCGATACTGCTTGCGCGTGCCTCCGCCCTTATGGCGTACGGTGATGTGGCCGTTGTTGTTACGGCCCGAATGCTTCTTGCGTACTTCGACGAGCGACTTTTCCGGATCGACTCTAGAGAGATCGGAGAAGTCCATCGTGGTCACGAAGCGGCGGCCTGGGCTAGTCGGTCGATACTTCTTTACTGGCATTTATGACACAACCTCGAGTCGCGTGCAGAACGCGCTCAAGCGCGAGGCGCGAAGAGCGAAGCGTGCTTTAGCACGTGAGGGATGAGCAACGAAGCGATTGAGTGTGTTATGCATGCGAATCATTGCTCAAAGTAGTTCACCCCGCCTAATTCGATTTTCTGGCCCGGCTTCAGCGTGACGATCGCCTTCTTGAAGTCGCTTTGCTTGCCGCTGGTGCGGTTGCCTCGGCGCGCGAAGTTGCGCTCCTTTCCGCGCACGTTTACGGTGTTGACGCTGGTCACGCTCACGCTAAAGATCTGCTCGATCGCGTGGCGGATCTGCGTCTTCGTCGCGTGCGGATGCACGACGAAGGTGTATTGCGTCCCGAGCGCGTTGGCCATCGATTTCTCGGTTATGCGCGGCGAGAGAATAACATCGCGTGCGTCCATTATTTTCCTCCCCCCGAAGTGCTTTGCACTTCGGGGACCCCCTGGGCTTTAACACCGCTACGCGCTTCGCGCTTCGCACCCCCACGGGCAGAGCCCGTGGGTCCCCCAAGTGTCTCGAACGCGGTGGTGGTGAAGATGATCCGTTCGAAGCGCAGTACGTCTTTGACGTCGAGCGCACCGGTGTCGGTGACGGCAACTTTGCGCAGGTTGCGCGCGACGCGCGCAATCGCAGCGGCGACCGGCTCGCCTTTGCCGGTGACGATCAGCGTGGAGGGCCCGGACTTTGCAGCCTTGGTGCTGCCGAAGATCAGCTTGGCAAAGTCGGCCGTTTTCGTGAGCGCGAATCCCGCAGCGTCGAGCACCGTCACTGCACCGTTCTTGAAACGATCGGAGAGCGCCGCGAGGAACGCGAGCTTGCGTTCTTTCTTATTGAGATCGCTGACGTAGCTGCGTGGTTGCGGTCCGAACGCGACGCCACCGTGACGCCACTGGGGCGAACGAATGGAGCCTTGCCGCGCGCGTCCGGTGCCTTTTTGGCGCCACGGTTTGCGGCCGCCCCCCGCCACTTCGTCGCGCTTGCGTGTGGAGGCCGTTCCCGCACGCGGGCTCGCGAGCTCGCGATAGACGGCGCGGAACACCACATGCGCTGACTTGTCGTAGTCTTGGGTAAAAATCGCCGGCGTTTGCAGGTCACGCACGACCTTGCCGCTTGAATCGATAACGTTCGGCATCGGTTACGACCTCGCTCCGTCTTTGCTCTTCACGCTGCGACGCAGCACGACGAGCGCGTTCTTCGGACCAGGTACCGGACCGCGAACCAAGAGCAGATTGCGCTCGGCATCTGCGCGTACGACTTCCAAATTTTGCATCGTCGTGCGGTCGACGCCGAAGTGCCCGGGACGGTGGCTTCCTTTAACTGTACGGCCGGCGTTGGTGTCGCCGTTTGAAGCCGGTTGGCGATGAATCATCGAGCCGTGACTCGCGCCGCCGCCTGAAAAATTGTGCCGCTTGATGCCGCCCGAAAAACCGTGACCTTTCGAAATGCCGATTACGTCCACACGATCGCCGGGCTCGAACCCGGCGACGGTTATCGTTGCTCCGGCTTCGACCCCTTCGATGCCGGTGCGGAATTCGCGCACGAAACGCACGGGCTCAACGCCGTGCTTCTTGAAATGTCCAGCAAGGGCACGGGTAACGCGGGACTTTTTCACCGCGCCGAAACCGAGCGCAACGGCTTCGTAGCCATGCGACTCTTTCGTGCGGCGTTCCACGACCGTGCAGGGACCGGCTTCGATCACCGTGACCGGCACGTAGCGCCCGTCGTCGGTAAACACGCTCGTCATCCCAACCTTGCGGCCAAGGATGTTCTTCACTTCTTATCCTCGTCTGGGTTCGCGCTGCGAACCCGTAGCGTTCGGGCTTGACCCGATCCGCGGCCAGATGTCAGCACACGGGTCCTGGCGTACTGCTATTTTTCTTTTCCGGCACACGCAAAAACAGCGCGGGCCGGCTGGACCACAACCTCGGCACTATAGCAAGGTGGCCACGCAACGTCAAGGCCCCAAGGAGGCGCTCCGGCGAATGAAGCGGTCGATGCGAGTATTGGCTTTTGCCCTGCTCGCCGCTCTCGTTGCCGGCTGCACCCGTCCCGAGAGCACGCGTGCCGACGTGGGACTTCTTATCATCCAGACTCAAGACTTTCCGAGCCTGGATCCGATCTTCGTGAGCGGGGTTGGGGGACAAGAGCTGGCGGCCTTGATCTACTCCTATCTTGTGAAGCTCGACGATCGTGGCGCGCTTGTCCCGGACGCGGCGCTCGCGGTCCCCACCCGCGCGAACGGCGGGATCAGTCCGGACGGGCGGACGATCACCTATCATCTGCGCCGCGGACTGCGGTTTTCCGATGGGAGTGCGCTCACGTCGTTCGACGTGGCGGAAACGATCGGTCGCGTCGCATTTCCAGGAAGCGACGCACCATCGCGCATCGCCTTCGACGACGTCGCTGCCATTTCGACGCCGGACGCGCTGACGGTCAAGGTGTACCTGCGCACGCCGTACGCACCAATCGTCCTCTACCTCTGCGCTCCGGGAAACGCGGTTCCGATTCTGCCCGCGCGTTTACTCCAAGGTCGCGCGCACCTGCGCGGCACCGCGCTCGATAGCCGGCCGCTCGGGAGCGGACCATACGAACTCGTGCGGTGGGTTCGCGGCGAGCGCTTGGAGTTACGCGCTAACCCCTTCTACTTCGGCGGAGAACCTAAGATCAACCGAATCACGATCCTCCCGGTACCTTCTTCCAACACCGCGTACAATCTGCTGCGCACTCGAGAGGTTGACGCTTACGTCAACGCTGACGATTCGCAATTCACGCGACTGTCCAGACTTCCGGGAACACGGACGGAAAAGGTTCCGATCGATGGGACGGGCGCGTTGATCTTCAACACATCACGCCCTACCCTCGCGGATCGAAACACACGCCGGGCGATTGCCGAGGGACTCGATACCCGCGCCATCGTCAACAAGACCTTGCTCGGCGGAGCGCGCGCTCACGATCCCGGTCGCGGTCTGTTCGAGTGGGCGTACGATCCGCGCGCATATGCGATGCCGGGATACGATCCAGCCGACGCGGCTCTCCTGCTCGATCGTTCGGGTTGGACGCTCGGCACGGGAGGCGTGCGTCACAGGTACGGCGTTCCGCTCGCGCTCGAGTTGATCGTGCGCGCCGACAAGCCTAGCGCGCTCGAAATGGCGACGCAGATGCAGGCGCAAGAGCGGCAGATCGGGGTTTTGCTCACCATTCGCAGCATAGGAGTCGATGCGCTTGTCGCTCCGGACGGACCGCTCTACGGCGGACACTACGACATCGCGCTCTTCCCTTTCATCGCCGGTTTCGATCCCGACGTGCGCGATCAGTTCTCGTGCAACCGAATCCCGCCGCGGGGTTTCAACAAGTCGCGCTTTTGCAGTCGCCCACTCGATGACCTGATGCGCGCTGCCGTTCGACCGTATGCCCGCGCCGCACGCACTCCGTATTACCGTCGAATCGAACGCCTTCTGGCCGCCGATCTGCCGATGATTGCAATGTATCAGGCGGTATCGATCAACACGTTCCCGGCACGGTTAAAGGGCGAACGAAGCGCACCAAACACACCGTTCTGGAACGTCGCAAGCTGGAGTTACTAAGCGCACCTCACTATGAGAACGCGGCGAGTCCCGTGATCTGCTGCCCCAAGATCAGCGTGTGGACTTCGCTCGTACCTTCGTACGTCAATACCGATTCTAGGTTGTTCATGTGGCGGATGATCGGATACTCGAGCGTCACCCCGTTGCCGCCCAGGATGGTGCGCGCCTCGCGCGCGATCGCCAGGGCCTCGCGAACGTTGTTCAGCTTTCCAAAGCTCACCTGCGATGGATGCAGACGACCTTCGTCTTTCATACGACCCAGGTGCAGGGCAAGAAGCGAACCCTTCGCCAGCTCCACGAGCATGTTCGCGAGCTTCTCTTGCGTGAGCTGAAAACCCGCGATCGCGCGGTCGAACTGTACGCGCGTCTTCGCGTACTCGAGTGCGGTTTCATAGCATGAGCGCGCTGCACCCATTGCACCCCAAATGATCCCGTAGCGAGCTTCATTCAAGCACGCAAGCGGACCGCCGAGTCCATTTGCCAGCGGCAGCTGCGCGTCGGCGGGAAGACGCACGTCTTGCAGAACGAGCTCGCTCGTGACACTGGCGCGAAGGGAGAGCTTACGCTGGATATCATGCGCGGAAAATCCCGGAGTCGCCGTCGGCACCACGAATCCCGCAATGCCGTCGTCCGTATTTGCCCACACGATTGCGAGGTCGGCAATGGATCCGTTGGTAATCCACATCTTGGTTCCGCTCAGAAGCCAATCGCTGCCGTCGCGCCGGGCGTAGGTGCGCATCCCGCCCGGATTGCTGCCGAAATCGGGTTCGGTCAACCCGAAGCAACCGATTTTTTGACCGCGAGCCATCAGTGGCAGCCATGCGTGCTTTTGCTCTTCGCTGCCCCAGCGATAAATGGCGTACATCGCAAGCGATCCTTGTACCGATGCGAAGCTGCGCACACCGCTGTCGCCGGCCTCCAGCTCCATGCACGCCAGACCATATGCAACCGCGCTTGCGCCCGGGCACTCATAGCCATCTAGGTGCATTCCGAGCAGTCCGAGCCTCCCAAGTTCGCTTGCGAGGTCGAGCGGCAAACGGCCTTGCTCGAACCACTGGGCGACATTCGGCGTTACGCGGGCGCGAACAAACTCACGCACGGTGTCTCGAACCAGCCGCTCCTCGTCGGAGAGCAGCGCATCGATGCCCAGGAAATCAACCGCATCCGGCGCCTTTACTCGGTCGGCCCGAACTCCGCCCGTATCACCCTGAGCTTCTCGAAGCGTCATCGGTTCACGAAACTCATGTCGGCGTAGCGCGCTCCGCTTACAGCCCCGGAGGGAAAAATCGCTTCGATTTCGCGCAGGTCGTTCTGGCTAAGCACAACGTCCATCGCTCCGACGTTTTCTTCGAGATATTTCACGCGTTTCGTCCCCGGAATCGGGATCACGTCCTCGCCCCGCGCGAGGAGCCACGCGAGCGCGAGCTGCGAAGGCTTGCATCCCTTCCGACGCGCAAGCTCTTCGACGTAACGAACGAGTTCGAGATTCTTCTCGAAGTTTTCGCCTTGGAAGCGCGGACTGGTTTTCCGGAAATCGTTCGGTCCGAAGTCCGCCGGACTCCTAACGGCGCCGGTAAGGAACCCGCGTCCGAGAGGCGAATAGGCGACGATTCCTATGCCGAGTTCGCGCGCAGCCTCGAGCTGACCGTTGGTTTCCAGGTCGCGCGACCACAACGACCACTCGTTTTGGAGCGCGACAATGGTGTGCACCGCGGCCGCACGCCGAATGTTTGCGCCGCTCGCCTCCGATAAGCCAAGGTAACGCACCTTGCCGGCCTTCACCAGATCCGCCATGGCGCCAACCGTTTCTTCGATCGGCGTCGATATGTCGACGCGATGCTGATAGTATAGGTCGATGTGTTCGACACCCAAGCGTGCCAGCGATGCATCACACGCGGCGCGAACGTAGTCGGCCTTACCGCTGATGCCGCGCCGCGCGGGATCGCTCGGATCGCGCACGATTCCGAACTTCGTGGCTACGAAAACCTTCTCGCGCCGGCCGGCGATCGCTTTTCCCACCAATTGCTCGTTCGTGTACGGACCGTACATGTCGGCCGTGTCGATCATCGTTACGCCCAGTTCTAAGGCACGATGAATCGTACGGATTGATTCTGCCTCGTCACCGGCGCCATAAAACTCCGACATGCCCATGGCGCCCAGGCCAAGCGCGCCGACTGCGGGCCCGTTCTTTCCTATCGTACGTTGTTGCATGTGCTCTACCGTTTCAAGACACGTGTGATTTTGTCGAAGAGCGCCTCCGTGGAACGTTCGAATGCGTCTTCGAGCCGGCGCCACAACAGGCGCCCATCGGTATCGGTCAGCGTGCCCTCGATGCGGTATTCAAGAACGGTTTGCTTCCCTTGCGCCGAGAGAAAAAAGCCGTGGGTACCGTCGACCCCTTCATTAAGGATGCGCCACACGATCCGCTCCTCAGGTACAACCTCCGACAGCAAGGCGTGGATTCCCAGATGCCATTCTTCGGTTCGATCCACGACGAGTGGACCGGGAGAGCGCATGAACGGTTGCGACGCAAACGGCCAGATCTGGTCGCCGGAAGTCCCCATCTCTTCGAGCAAATGAAAAATCCGTCGTCTGGTGCCTCCAAACGTCCGGGTCCGTGATTCACGAAGCTCGATTGGCATGGCGCCTGGTTCGCGGCGCTGCAGGCTAGCTCATTGTCGCTCGCCGAGGTGAACGCTCGTAACCAGGGCGAAGCGCGCGCCGCCGTACTCGTTCGCACGGTCGTAGAGTTCGCCCAGCTGCGCTGCCATCGACTCGTACGCGGGACCTTCGCGCGGCAGATACGACGCCGAACGCGTTCGGCCGATCAACTGCTCCCAATCCACCTGGTGTTGCTGACGAAATTCGAGCACGCGTACGTCGCTCCAACCGTTCGCTCGCAGGTCGCGCGCAATCGACGAAGCGCGCCGCCGGCTCTCCGTGTCGTCGGTCATATACGGTTCGATGACCGCGTTGTAGGCGCGCACGAACGCATCCCCGGGGTCGCGCTCGTTCCAAACGGCGGCAAACCGCGCGCGCGAGCGACGAATCCGTTCGACCTCCGCAAAGAGCTTTGCCGGCTCGAACCAATGATAGGCTTGAAAAGCCGTGATGACGTCGACGCTACGATGCGGAAGTGTCGTAGCCTCCGCCAACCCATCGACCACCACGATCCGGGCGTGCGATGGAATTGCCGATCGCATCGCCGCGTTCGGCTCGATCGCGTAGACGTGCGCTCCGGCATCGGCCATTAGACCGGCAGAGATGCCCGTTCCGGCGCCCAGATCGGCGACTTGCGGACTCGAGAAGCCCGCAAGTACGGCATCGATCGCATCGCGCGGATAGCTCGGCCGGTATCGCGCGTAATCCGATGCACGATCGCCGAAGCGCAGCGTCGGCTTGGTCACGTCTTACGAATCGCGCTCTGCAAGCGAACCGAGAGACCGAATGACGACGATGGCGAGAATCGTAACGATGATCGCATAGATGATCTCGCCCGCTACCCCGGCGCCCGGCTTGAGAAAGAGGCCGAGAAGATCCTTGATTGCGGTGTTCCACGCGCCGGCCGCGAGCAGGCCGAAAGCAACAGTTGCAAGCCCAATCATCGTTCCAAGTACGGTCGGTTTGACTTCCACGTTGAATCCCTCCTTGCGCGCCGCTTTCCCCGCGTACGGCCCAAACGCCCCCTACCGGCGTGTCACGCACGGCACCCGTCTGAACGTCTGCGTACGGAGACGCGCAAAACTCCGGACTCCGCGCTAACTCGAGAGCTCGCGCTCACAAGAAAGAGCCCGGAGCATGTGCTCCGGGCTCTTTGCAAACTTTCGTACCGTCCCGATTATGCCTTGAGTTCGATATCGACGCCGGCCGGCAAGTCGAGATGCATCAACGCATCCATCGTTTTGGGCGACGCCTGAAGGATATCGATGAGCCGCTTATGCGTGCGCATTTCAAAATGCTCGCGCGACTTTTTATCGTTGTTCGTGGATCGCTGAACGCAGAACCGGTTGATCTCCGTCGGCAACGGAACCGGACCGCTAACAAACGCCCCCGTCCGCTTCGCGGTATCAACAATGCGCTCGGCCGACTGATCGAGCACCTTATGATCGAACGCCTTCAAACGAATCCGAATCTTCTGTTTCGACATCTCTATCCTAAATCAAGCTCAATTTTCAAAGAACCGGGACCAGCAGACACTCTACCACGCCTGACCGCTGTTGTCTACGTCGCCCTTCGACAAGCTCAGGGTGACACCCGAGCTCAGGGTGACACCCAGGCTCAGGGTGACACGATCCCTGTCATCCTGAGCTTGTCGAAGGTTCAGCGAGTAGGATTTCGCACACGATGCGAAAATCCGGGCGTCCCCCGATGCACCGAGCATCACCAGAGGACGCCCGCCATGAAATGCCTACTCGGAGACGGCGGTGACCACGCCTGCGCCGACCGTGCGGCCACCCTCGCGGATAGCAAAGCGCAGACCGGGCTCGCAAGCAACCGGGGTAATCAGCTCGACGTCCATCTTGATGTTGTCGCCGGGCATTACCATTTCCACGCCTTCGGGCAGCTTGATGGTGCCCGTCACGTCCGTCGTGCGGAAGTAGAACTGCGGACGATAGTTCGCAAAGAACGGCGTGTGACGGCCGCCCTCTTCCTTCGAGAGGACGTAGACTTCGGCTTGGAACTTCTTATGCGGCTTGATCGAGCCCGGCTTCGAAAGCACCTGACCGCGCTCGATGTCATTGCGGTCGATGCCGCGCAAAAGCACGCCGATGTTGTCGCCGGCGATGCCGACGTCGAGCAGCTTGCGGAACATTTCGATGCCGGTGACGACCGATTTGCGCGTCTCTTCCTGCAGACCGACGATTTCGATTTCCTCGCCGACCTTGACTTGACCGCGCTCGACACGACCCGTGCCGACCGTGCCACGGCCGGTGATGGTGAACACGTCTTCGATCGGCATTAGGAACGGCTTGTCGACTTCACGCACCGGATCCGGAATGTACTCGTCAACCGTATCCATCAGCGTGTAGACCGCCTCCGCATCCGGGTCGCCCTTGCGGCCGCTGGAGTTGAGCGCCTTGAGCGCCGAACCGCGGATGATCGGCGTATCGTCGCCCGGGAACTCGTACTGATTGAGTAGTTCGCGAATCTCCATCTCGACCAGCTCGAGCAACTCCTCGTCATCCACGAGATCGACTTTGTTCAAGAACACGACGATCTTCGGAACGCCGACTTGACGCATGAGCAGAATGTGCTCGCGCGTCTGCGGCATCGGGCCGTCGGTTGCTGCGACGACGAGGATCGCACCGTCCATCTGCGCCGCGCCGGTGATCATGTTCTTGATGTAGTCGGCGTGTCCAGGGCAGTCGACGTGAGCGTAGTGACGTTTCTTGGTCTCGTACTCTTGGTGCGAGATCGCGATCGTGATACCGCGCTCTTTCTCTTCCGGTGCGTTATCGATCTCATCGACGCCGCGCGCAGCAGCTAGACCCTCTGTCGCGAGGCAACGCGTGATCGCCGCGGTCAGCGTGGTCTTACCATGGTCGACGTGACCGGTGGTACCGATGTTTACGTGCGGCTTGTTGCGCTGAAATTTCGCCTTAGCCATGTTTTCGTTCGTCCTCGTTCTGTATCCGTCGATGCATTCGACGGCGTGAGCTCTGTTGTTTGTTTGATGAACCCCAAGCTTTTTGCCGCCGAGGTTTTTAAAGCTCTCGATTCTTGTTGCACCTAAGCGCCGAGGGCCGAAGTGTGCATCAGCACATGAGGCCCGAGGCAACGACGGCGCGGCAAGAATCGTGGGCTTTAAGCTGGTGCGCCTTTTTTGCCGGCCGACTTGGCGATGATCTCCTCTTCGACCGACCTCGGAGCCTTCTCGTAATGAGAAAACTCCATCGTGTACGTCGCTCGCCCTTGCGTTGCTGAACGCATGTCGGTGGCGTACCCGAACATTTCCGAAAGCGGCACGTTCGCGGTGATGATCTGCGCGCCGCCCGGTGCCTCTTCCGTCGCCTGAATCATGCCGCGCCGGCGGTTGAGGTCGCCGGTGATCGCGCCCATGTAATCCTTCGGTGTCGTGACTTCAACTTTCATGATCGGCTCGAGCAAAATCGGGCCCGCCGCGCGATTGGCATCCCTGAAGCCCATCAACGCCGCAGTTTTGAACGCCATTTCCGATGAGTCGACGTCGTGGTACGAACCATCGAATGCCGTTGCCTTGAAATCCACCACGGGATATCCTGCCAGCACACCGCTCTGCGAGGCATCTTGGACGCCCTGCTGCACGGCTTTGGCGTACTCCTTGGGCACAGCGCCGCCGACGATCTTCCATTCGAATTGGAAACCAGATCCCGGTTCGAGCGGTTCAACCCGCAGCCAGATATCGCCGAATTGTCCCTTGCCGCCGGTTTGCCGGATATGTCTGCCCTGCTTTTCGACGGTTTTGCTGATCGCTTCTCTGTATGCGACTTGCGGCTTGCCGACATTGGCCTCGACTTTGAACTCGCGACGCAGCCGATCGAGAATGATCTCAAGATGAAGCTCACCCATGCCAGCGATGATCGTCTGCTGCGTCTCGTCGTCGGTCCGGTAGCGAAATGTCGGATCCTCTTGCGCGAGCCGTTGCAGGCCCTTGAAGAGCTGATCTTGGTCGGCCTTGGACTTCGGTTCGATTGCCTGCGAGATGACCGGCTCGGGAAAAGTAATCGATTCGAGCACGATGGGCTTGCGCTCATCGCATAGCGTGTCGCCCGTGCGCGTGTCGGAAAGCCCGACCGCCGCCGCGATGTCGCCTGCGCCGATGGAATCGATGTCCTCGCGATGGTTGGCGTGCATCCGCAAAACACGGCCGATACGCTCGTTCTTGCCCGAACGCGAGTTGTACACGTACGAGCCTTTCTCGAGCGTGCCCGAGTAGACGCGGAAGTAGGTCAGATTTCCGTAGGGATCGGTCGCGATCTTGAACGCCAGGGCCGCGAACGGCTCCTTGTCGTCCGGCCTGCGCGTAATCTCTTTGCTCGTCTTCGGATCCGTGCCGACAATCGGCTTGGCATCCAGCGGCGAGGGCAAATAGTCGACGACGGCGTCGAGCAGCGGCTGCACGCCTTTGTTCTTGAACGCCGAACCACACAGCATCGGCAACACCGAACCGGCGATCGTCGCCTTGCGCAACGCCGCCTTCATCCGATCGACCGGCAGCTCCTCGCCGCTGAAGAACATCTCGAGTAGCTCGTCGTCTTGCTCGGCGATCGCTTCGACCAACTCTTGGCGCGATCGCTCGGCGGTCGCCTTGAGTTCGCCGTCCGCATCGGTCAGAGGTTCGTCGCCCATCGTCGAGCCAAGGTCGTCGGTGTAGATGATCTTATGCATCGTGAACAGATCAACGACGCCTACGAAATTGTCTTCCGCACCGATCGGCACTTGGATCGGAACCGCGCGCGCGCCCAGACGCTCGCGAATCTTCGCGACGACGTTGAAGAAGTCGGCGCCCATGCGGTCCATCTTGTTCACGAAGATGATCCGCGGTACGCGGTATTTGTTCGCCTGGCGCCACACGGTCTCGGACTGCGGCTGAACCGCCGCGACCGAGTCGAAGAGCGCGACGAGGCCGTCGAGCACGCGAAGCGAGCGCTCGACCTCAACCGTGAAGTCCACGTGGCCAGGCGTATCAATAATGTTGATCCGGTTCTCGCGCCACGTGCAGGCCGTCGCGGCCGACGTGATCGTGATGCCGCGCTCTTGCTCCTGGACCATCCAGTCCATCGTGGCCGCGCCATCATGAACCTCACCGATCTTGTGCACGCGTCCCGTGTAGAACAGGATGCGCTCGGTGCAGGTCGTCTTGCCGGCGTCGATGTGGGCCGCTATACCGATGTTCCGTGTCCGCTCAAGCGGAAATTCTCTGGTTGCCACTTTCCTAAAAACGTTCTGTTTTGATTACCAACGATAATGGGCGAAGGCTTTGTTGGCTTCAGCCATCTTATGCGTGTCTTCGCGCTTCTTGATCGTTGCGCCGGTGTTGTTTGAGGCGTCCATCAGTTCGCCCGCCAGCTTCTCCTCGAACGACCGGCCGCCACGCGAACGTGCAAACCCGATCAACCAACGCATCGCCATCGCCTGACGGCGGTCCGGACGGACCTCCATCGGGACTTGATACGTCGCGCCGCCGACACGCCGGGGGCGTACTTCGACAAGCGGCATGGCGTTCGAAAGCGCCTGCTGGAAAATCTCGTACGGGTCGCGGCCCGTCTTCTCCGCAATGATATCGAGCGCGCCATACGTCACCTGCTCGGCCGTAGACTTCTTTCCGCTGAGCATCACCTTATTGATGAAGCGCGCGAGAATTTTCGAATTGTACCGCGGGTCGGGCAGAATCTGCCGCTTGGGAGCGGGTCCTTTGCGAGGCATCTAGGTCCTTACTTCTTTTTATCGCGCTTGGCGCCGTATTTCGAACGGCCCTGTTTGCGGTTCGCTGTACCGGCCGTGTCGAGCGTGCCGCGAATGATGTGATAGCGAACTCCCGGTAGATCTTTCACGCGGCCGCCGCGCACGAGCACCACCGAGTGCTCCTGCAAATTGTGGCCGATACCCGGGATGTAGGCCGTCACTTCTTCGCCGTTGGTCAGGCGCACGCGCGCAACTTTGCGCAGCGCCGAGTTCGGCTTCTTAGGCGTCACGGTCTTCACTTGGGTGCAGACACCGCGACGCTGAGGGTTGCCCGTGACCTCAAACTGACGTGTCGGAAGGTCCGGATGGCCCGGCTTGGGTCCGGTGAGAATCACGCGGAACGCGCGAGTCTTGACCTTCTTTTCCGTCTTCTCCCGGCCCTTACGGACCAGTTGGTTGATGGTGGGCAAAAGCGTCTCCTAGCAACACACACAAAGTTGGCCGCACCTGCCGGTGGGCCTGAACTACGGAAGTATATCAAGGCGAAATCTCGGAGTCAAATGGTTCTCTGCCCGCTTGCTACCTTTGCCGCTTCAGCTTCCTGATACCTCAGGAGTAAAGCCAAGGCGCCGCCCATGACCGGCCGCGCCGTGAAATACGGCGGCGAGCTGCGCGTCCTGATCGGCTCGCCGGTGATCGTGTCGTACCAGTCGCTCAGCGGGGTCCGAGTACGTGAGAGGTTCGCGAACCGGTAGACTCCGTCGAACAGAACTTCCCGCAAGCGCGCGTCGTCCGTAGCGGCCGCCGTCCAGAGCTCCCAATCGGCCTTCGTGTAGGTATGCCGATTGTCCAGCGCGATTCCGAACGGCGCGGCGTAGCGCAGGTAGTACCGTGCGTCCATCGCGAGTAGGCCGCGCGGAATCAGATGCAGTCCCAGCAATACATCCGGAAACGCATTGTACTTTAGGCTCCACGACGCGCCGCGCCCATACGCGAGAACGAGATGATCGCCGCTGCGCGATCGCGCCAGAACGGCCCAGCGCGCCATCATCGCGCGCGCGGTGCGCGAGTAGCGGATCGCATCGGCCTGATGACCGGCCGCCTGCGCGACTTGCGCCATCGCTCCGACGCTGAGAATCCCTTTCAGAGCCAGATTCGCGCTGCTTTTGATAAAGCCGGTAAAGTCGTCCGTCTGATTTTGGTAGGCGGGATCCACCGCGTTTGCTACGTTGTAATCTGCCCACCGTTTGAGGATTCGGTAGTGTCGGCGCGCAAATTCGGCGCCGTGCGAACGATTCGCGGCGCGCGCATATGCGGCCGCCATCAACAGCATGTTGGCCGATTCCTCGACCGGCATGTCCTCTTCTTTTCCGTCGTTGTGACCGCGCGCGTCTGGATACGAGCTTCCGATGTCGTGCTCGGCGAATCGCTTGGGCCATCCGCCGTGCTCGGCGTAATCGAGGAGCGGCTCGAGCAGAAGCCGCAGGAGTTCCGGATTCGCATACGCGTACGCGGGAAACGCCGGGTACACAACGTCGACTGACGAAACGTTGCCGTCGCTGCTCAGCTCCTTGAGAAACATCCAGGGGCGCGCAGACGTGCCCACCAGTTCAACGCTTCCGAATGCCTGCCGGAAGCTAAGCGCGCACAGCGCTGCGTATTGCGCTCCACCGGCGCGAGTGGCTTCGCGCGAAAGCTCGGCGTCAAAGCGGTCCGCGCGGACGCGCGCTGCGGCGGCGTCGCCGGCCGCGAACAACGCCATCTGCTGCCAAGTTGTCCAATAGGACCGCCAGAGTGCAGGCAGCGGTTTGCCCAGATAACTCACGGCCGGATTGCGGATCGCGCCGACCATCAGCGTGTCCGATGCGCTCGAGTGCGGCTCGAGCCTGCCGAGGGACATCTGCAGCGCCGCTCCGGTCGCCCCCAGGTGCGTGGTAGTTACGCCTGACGAATCGAGCGCCGCGAATATAAACGTTCCCCATCCCGGATAGTCGCTGTTTTCCGAAAGCGGATGTGGCAAGGCAGGCGAAACGCTAAGCGCGACCAGACTTTCACCCCGTGCCGCGATACGCGCGGTTGTCCAGCGACCGCCGATGGGCGAGCCTGCCGTCCAATCGTTCGACGGCTCGAACGAAACGTCGATTCTGTGAGGTCGCGCGTCGTCGTTGCGCACGCTCGCGAATAGATAGGCGAACGGCACCGAGAGGCGACGGATGTCGCTCGCATCGACGGGCGAGAGAAAGTCGAGCGTCATCGTGACACCTGCGCCGCGTAACACATAGACGGATTGCGTCGCGCTCACTCGCAAGCTGACCTGATGCAAGGCGCGATTGCGTCCGAGACCGATGAAACGATACGCGTGTCCGTCAACTGACAGAGCGCCGCGAAGCGGCTTTGCTGCGCCGGTCCAAAACGTGGTATCGCGCGCAGCAATCAAATCTGATGCGGACCACACGCTCAAATACGGGCTGCGTACAAACAGCGGCACGGCCGGCGGCCGGATCGGCGCGATCGTGGGCACGGACGCGGCACCGGCGAGCATCGAAAGCACGAGTGCGCCGCACACGATGCCGGCGATCCCGCGATCCACGTCAATACCAGCCCAGCAGGCGCGCCTGGGACGCGATTTCATTTGCAACTGCACGCGCTTGCCGTTCATCCGGACAGTCCAGCTCTGCATAGAAAATGTACTCGAACGGACGGCCCGGAAGCGGCCGCGCCACCAGAGCGCGCAGGTTGAGCTCACGCTCGAAAAGGACACCCAGCGCCGCATAAAGACTGCCCGTCTCGTGCGGCAAGACAAAGGCCAACGCCGCCCTGCCGAGTCGCCGCAACGGCTGCCCGCCGCGCGCGATCGCGAAAAACCGCGTGTAGTTTTCGGTCTCGTCTTGGATCGCGTCGGCCAGCACGACCCCGCCATATCGCTGCGCGCACGCCGCCGATCCGATTGCCGCGCGCCCCGGCTGCGCCGATCGCGCGACCTCGCGAACCGCTCCCGCGGTATCGGCAACCGCGACGACCGCAGCGCCGGGCAGGGAGCCAAGGAAGCGCCGGCACTGTTCCAGGGCTACCGGATGCGACTCCACCC
>Ga0153924_1000998_pt1 | contig 15884 bp, 9 predicted proteins | sample TSNJ008MetaG_FD_104709 | JGI IMG/M metagenome (GOLD analysis project Ga0153924, IMG submission 104709) | Attine ant fungus gardens microbial communities from New Jersey, USA - TSNJ008 MetaG | ecosystem: Host-associated > Fungi > Mycelium > Unclassified | place: USA: New Jersey, Wharton State...
AGAAACCAGAAACTTAGAAGATATTGAAAGGGGACGCCTTCAGCGTTCGAAAGGAGTGTAGTATGAAGCATAATCCTTTAGCGGCGGCGAAATAACTGCTTACGCAGACCTCGGCGCCCAGGCTTTCCTGGGCGCTGACTTGGTCGGAGTTAGCAGTTAGTTCGCCAGAGCGTTGCCCTGTTTGCGTGAAGCCTATTGCCTCCCACGGTGGCGTCCTGATAGCCAACATGTATTTCCACGCACTTTAAAAAACCTCTAAAATCCCCCTTTGCCTGCTGCCGGGTATTTGACTTATCCAAAATTTTATGTTATTATCTTTCACGTAAGCACAAATGTTTCCTGGGTGCGAACAGGAGGAAGCACCCTGCGGGCATACCGGATGTCCATAAAGCGTGGACAGGGAGAGGAAAATCTTATGACAGAGAAGAACCAATATTTTGTTGTAACGAAAAAAGCGGTGCCGGAAGTTTTGCTGAAGGTAGTGGAGGCCAAGAGACTCCTGGAATCTGATCGGGTCGAAACAGTACAAGAGGCCACAGACAAAGTAGGCATTAGTCGCAGTTCCTTTTACAAGTATAAAGATGACATTTTTCCATTTCAAGATAACTCGAGAGGAAAAATTATTACATTTGTGATTCAAATGGATGATGAGCCAGGATTACTTTCTGATGTACTTAAGGTAGTGGCAGAATTTCGAGCCAACGTATTAACTATTCATCAGAGCATACCGATTAACGGGATTGCATCCTTGACCATAAGTGTAGATATCCTTCCGACAACGGGAGATGTTTCTGAAATGATTGAAATGATTGAATGGAAAAAAGGTGTACAGTATTTAAAAATATTATCTAGGGAGTGAAAAACGACATGATTCAAATTGCAGTATTGGGATATGGCACTGTTGGCAGCGGTGTAGTGGAAGTAATCAATACGAACCACAGCAGCATTAACAAAAAAGCGGGTGACGAAATCAATATAAAGTATGTGTTGGATTTAAGGAATTTTCCTGAGGACCCGATTCAGGAAAAAATTGTCCATGATTTCGACATTATTTTAAATGATCCGGAAGTGAAAATTGTAGTCGAGGTAATGGGAGGCGTAGAACCGGCCTATACGTTCACAAAAAAAGCATTGTTAGCCGGTAAAAGTGTATGTACCTCCAATAAGGAGCTGGTGGCCAGACATGGTGCCGAGTTGCTGGAAATCGCCAGAGAGCGTAATATTAACTATCTCTTTGAAGCAAGCTGCGGAGGGGGAATACCGATTATCCGTCCACTGAATTCTTCCCTGACCGCTGATGAAATTGACGAAATTACCGGAATATTAAACGGTACAACCAATTATATAATGACGGAAATGGCTGAAAAAGGATCTGAATTTGAAGATGTATTAAAGGAAGCACAAGAGAAAGGTTATGCAGAGCGCAATCCGGAGGCAGATGTGGAAGGTCATGACGCCTGCAGAAAAATTGCTATTTTGTCTTCCCTTGCCTTTGGACGTCAGGTAGACTTTGAAGATATTTATACAGAGGGAATAACGAAAATCTCAGCGTCAGACATTAAATATGCAAAAGCTATGGGAAAAACCATTAAGCTGCTGGCTTTCAGTAAGAAAGTGGGGAAAAGTTTCTATGCGATGGTTGCTCCGGCACTGTTGGGAGCTGAAGATCCGCTGTTTAGCGTAAATGGTGTATTCAACGCTATTTTTGTACATGGTAATGTTCTGGGAGATGCCATGTTCTATGGAAGCGGTGCAGGAAAGCTGCCGACAGCCAGCGCAGTAGTTTCCGATATCGTTGACGAAGCACGACATCTGCATAGAAGCGTGATGTCATTTTGGAGCAGTGAGAAGTTGGAGTTAACCGATATCAGCAATTCCAGAAAGAAATTTTTTGCACGTGTCAAAGGAAATCCGGAGACAGATCAGACAAGGGTGGAAGAGATATTCGGCAAGGTCAAAGTAGTGACAGTCCCCGGTCTGGAGAATGAATTTGGATTTATCACCGAAGAGATTACGGAGGCAGAATATAAAGAAAAAGCAGAGCAGTTGGGAACAGTCATTAATATGATTCGTGTTCGCCATATATAATGATATTTGAGGAGATGAAAAAATGAAATATGTCGTAATCTTAGGCGATGGCATGTCGGACGAGCCGTTGAAACAGCTTGGAAATATGACTCCTCTTCAATATGCCAACACACCTGCATTGGATGCACTGTCAAAGGTATCCGAGATTGGGCTTTTACATACGATCCCGGAGGGGATGAGTCCCGGCAGTGATACGGCGAATCTGTCCGTACTGGGATATGATCCCCAAAAATACTATACGGGAAGATCACCTTTAGAAGCACTGAGCATAGGAGTTCCGATGAAGAGTACGGATGTGGCACTCAGATGCAACCTTGTCACTCTTTCAGAAGAAGAGCCCTATGAAGAGAAAATAATCGTTGATCATAGTTCCGGCGAAATAAGTACGGAAGATGCTGCTATTTTACTTCGCGCAGTGCAAAAAGAGCTGGAAAGTGATAGATACAAATTTTATCTCGGTACCAGCTACCGGCATTGCCTGATCTGGAAAAATGGAGAAGTGGCAGAGCTGACACAGCCTCATGATGTACTGGAACAGGTGATAGGAAAATATCTGCCTGCAGATAAAATATTACTGGAAATGCAGAAAAAGAGCTTTGAAATTCTGGTAAACCACCCAATCAATCAAAAACGTAAGGCAAAGGGATTGAATCCCGCCAACAGCTGCTGGTTTTGGGGAGCCGGTACAAAACCGGCGCTGTCCTCTTTTGAAGAGAAGAATCAAAAAAAAGGAGCTATGATATCTGCAGTAGATTTATTAAAAGGAATTGCAGTCGGAACCGGGATGACCAATATCACTGTGGAGGGTGCAAACGGCGGACTTCATACCAATTATGAAGGAAAGGCACAGGCAGCGGTAGATGCAGTTTTGAAGGAAGGATACGATTTTGTATATGTCCATGTAGAAGCTCCGGATGAGATGGGACACCAGGGCAATATAGAGAAAAAAGTACAGGCAATTGAATATCTGGATGAGCATGTCATAAAGTATGTGAAAGATCATATGGATGCTTCAGGAGAAGATTACCGTTTGTTAGTACTTCCGGATCATCCAACCCCGGTTTATTTACGTACTCATACGTCTGATCCGGTTCCATACCTGCTGTATGACAGCACAAAACTTTTGCAGAAAGAATGGTATTACAATGAGAAGGATGCCCGTGAGAGTGGTAATTATATAGATCAAGGTCATAAAATGATGGATTACCTGTTTCGCGAGTAGAAAAAGTAACTTCCGGCAGCTTCGCTGCTGTTTCAGTAAGTCCCACCTACCGCTTTCGAATAGATTAGAAACGGTGGGTGGGACTTATTTTGGAGGTTAAATTTCGCCAAGCAGGTTCATGTAGAATAAAGTATAAGTACACTGGGCGTAAGGTTCTACCCACAAAAGACCTATATAGCAAGACAGGATGGCCAGCAAAGAAAGACCGATAAAGCTTATCTGAAGATAGAACAGGCGCCCTTTATTTCCCCGCATCAGTTCTCTGCTTTCACGCATGATCTGCAGAACTTTTTTTTCGGGATTATCCAGATAGATAAAAAATACCTGTGAGAAATCAAGCAGCAATATAATTGAAAAGATAAGACCGGCTAACAGAAACAGAATTCCGATCAGCTCAATGATCGGCACAGCTGATACAGGCCCTATAATCAGTATGATAATACCGGGCAAAGAACATGCAATTGTAATGATTGTGATTAAAATACCCAGTAAAATAATGCGGTTAGGCTGATGGGTAAATCCGAAAAGTAAATTATTCAGACTATACTCTTTATTTCTGCAAAGGTTTAGTATAAGTGAGTACATACCTGCTGAAAGTATATTAAATAAAAGACTGATAATTAAAGAACAAAGTGATGATAAAATCAGAATGACCGGCGTTATGCCCGGGAATGTAAAGGCAATGACCATATTGAATGTAAATGAAATGAGAAAGGTCAGTGCATATGCACCCATGGGCAGAGCATAACGTCCCATCAAAGTCTGTTTGGCAATGCTTTTTAATTCAGTAGAAGATTTTTTCATGCTATGAACTCCATTTCTTTTATGTGATTAATATAGTAACAGTATATCACATAGCCCCCAAAAAGCAATGTAAAATCTACTGGATAATTTCCGCCATCTCTGTTAAAATACAAACATAAATTAATGATGAGGTAATTTCAGATGGAATTGACAAGAGAAGAGAAAGAACGAAAAAGTATTTATTATCTGGGATGTGCAGCCCTAATCCTGGGTATCATGTATGCTCTACTTGTGCGATACACAAACTTTTCAATAAGCCGATTTTTATTACCCTGCCTATTCCATAAGATAACCGGCTTCTATTGCCCCGGCTGCGGCGGCACGAGAGCTTTTGCAAAACTGACCCAGGGAGAACTGCTGCAGTCACTGGTTTACCACCCCCTGGTAATATACGGAGCAATACTCTACCTGTGGTTTATGATCACCAATACAATAGAACTCATATCAATGAGACGCTGGAAGATTGGACTTAGATACCGTCAATGGTATGTCAATGTAGGAATTGTAATTCTGGCAATTAATTTTATTATAAAAAATGCGGTATTATTAATATGGCACTATCCAATGATTTCATAATGGATAGTGCCATATCAGATGCAATGCTATTATAATATGTCTTCAAACATTTGATCGATTTCATCAGAATTATAATTATAATTATTATTATAATCATCTCCATAGAATTCCATATAATCCTTAAACTGTGTTTGGAAATCTTCCGTGGCCATATATGACCGGGAGAAGACAAGTAAAATGATAGTCAGCACAACAGTAACGCAAAGACCGGCAATAGAAATCCCCAGTCCTGTTTTGGCGCGGTCTGACATGCGTGCGCCTCCCTTTGAAAGGAGTGCCAGAATAATACCAAGTGCAGCCAAAGGAACGCTAAGAAAACAGCAGCAAGAACACACAATACTTATAATGCCCAGGATAAGAGAAGCAGTGGCCATTCCATTTGGTTCTACAGCCTGGTAATTATTCTGCGTCTGCTGGTTATAACCGTCTGTCTGCTGATAGTTATTGCCTGTCTGCTGATAGTTCTGTGTTTGCTGCACATTATTATCTGACTGCTGATAGCTCTGTGATTGTTGATAGATATCATCCGTTTGCTGATAATTATCAACGGTCCGGGTATTTTCAACTTCTTGAATATCGTCCGTGGTTGAATCGCTCTGCTCGGTGGATGGCTGATTATCTAATTTTTCATCACTATTTGGGTAATTGTTTTCATCACTCATAACGTTCTCCTCTACATATAATGGTTTGGTTTGTTATCATAATACCATAGACAAAAATGAAACACAAGTGGTATATCCGCCTCGGGTACATATTTAAAAAGTGCGGGTTTATATATGTTGGCGGTTAGGGCACCGCCGTGGGAGACGATATTCAGCTCTGTGTTTTTGAAAGTGCATGAGCATGGAAATAGCAAAAACCAGGTGAATGATTTATTCATGCACCGTAGAATATTCGTCAGGCTATAAACCGCCCCACTGAAATGTAATCATGCGCTTTTAAAAGTATGGATGTGATTTGCACAGAACTTAAACATTGCCTCCCATAGTGGCGTCCTAATTGCCAACATGTACAACCTCTCACTTTTAAAATATGCACCCATCCGCCTCTTTCCAGCAGGAGGGAGATACGCAAATGGTCAGATCGAAATAATAAGAAAGACAGCTAGCCACAAGAAGCCCTGTAGAAGCACCTACAGGGTTTCGCTTTTTGTGAAATAATGCACTTAATGAACCTTTTAGTTTCGGTTATGGCGAGTGCAATAATGTACTACACGTGGCATATCCCCGCTCAAACAGAAATGAGAAAAATTTCCAAAAAACATACACGAAAATGCTGTCATACTTGGATGCCGAAGTTACTATAAGATTTACCCTAAAAACTATAGTTTATATTAGAAATTATTGCTATTTTATTTAATTTTTGGGGATGAAAGAAGAAAAGAGAAAGGTTATAATTAATATGGTTATGAAAAAAATATTTTATGATTAGAAGGGAGAAGCAAATGAAGAGAACAAAAAGAGTTTTATTGGTATTTTCTTGTATTACAATGTTTCTGTTAACAATTGTAATAACAACGGCCACCAAAGTTAAGGCTGCGAATCCGTATCTTCCGCTGTGGGAACATATACCGGATGGCGAGCCAAAGGTGTTCCAGGATCCCGATGATCCGACGGGGACAAAGCAGCGAGTGTATATTTTCGGCTCGCATGACCTGAAAAGGGATAATTATTGCGGTCCGGACATCGCATGCTGGTCTGCGCCGCTAAGCGATCCGAATAACTGGCGCAATGACGGCCCCATTTTTACGTCCTTTAATGAAAACAACGGATGGTGGGATCGCCTGTTTGCACCGGATATTGTGGAACTCAGGACGAAAGCAAGCACTTTAGACCCCGGCGATCCCCGCAGGGCAAAAGCCAAGGAAAATGGCATTATATACGAATACTACCTATACCCGCACAACATATCCGATGACTTGTTAAGCTTTAACGGTCTCAGGATGAGCATGGTGGCCAAGGCGGACAGGCCGGACGGACCATTTGAGGTCATTAACTGGACAGATCCGAATGACCGGACGTTGGACACGCTGGGCCCCATAGGTTTTGATCCGGGCGCATTTATCGACTACGATGAGAATGACGATGTTCAGGGCGTATACGTGTTCTGGGGATTCCAGACATCGACCGCAGGCGAGATGGATCCGGAAACGATGTACACGCTCAAAGAGGACTCGCCGTACACCTACAAGATGTATACAGACGAGACATTCAAGGATCTGACGGATGCAATAGCGGACGCAAAGACAGTGAATGACAACCCGGCTGCGACTCAGGATGAGGTAGATGATGCCGTCAAAGCGATTATTGCAACATTCCCTGATCTTGTGAGGGTTTATGACCCGAAAACAGACCCAATACCCTTGAAGTCTGCTATGATAATCGGCAAGGCGATGGTTGGGAAATTCCCGGGGAGATACACGGAAAATTCAATCGCAGCGTTGACGAGCGCGACAACCACCGGGGAAAGCCGCATAAACTATGGAGGCAGAAACAGTACCCAAACACTGATAAACACTGCACTCAGCGGAATTGTGGCTGCGATTAATAATCTTGAGGAAGAATCTTCTTACATACCCGGTTCTGTAAACAAAGAGGTTTTGCATGCCGCCATTAAGAGGTCTGAGTCGATTTATAATAGAAGGCCGGTTGATTTCATGATACCGTCCAATGCCAGTACCGATGGGGATTACTCCTATCCGCTTGTCCATGACAGGGCAAAAACAAAATATAATTACGATCCCGGCAGCACTGCCGGCCGGAATGCTCTTAGGACAGCATTCGGCTTTTTCGAGGCTTCGTCTATACGTAAGGTGGGTAACAAATATGTAATGGTTTACAGTGGGCAATCAGGTTCCGAGTATGGAGTGGGCAACTCATCATCCACGCTGCGTTACTGTTATGGCGACACTCCGATGGGGCCATGGGTGGACGGCGGTGTGCTGGTTGACTCCCGCGGACCGGATGTGAATCAGGCCGGAACCGGTATTGGATTAACCAACTGGGGATCCAACACCCATGGAAGCATTCTCGAACTTAAAAGCACGAACACGGATGGCAGCACGAACACGAATCCGAACGCCCCGAGCCAGTGGTATGTATTTTATCACAGACCTCCGAGAGGCAACGGAAACGCACGCCAGTCGGCGGTAGCTCCGATTAAGGTTGAATGGGATGAGAGGTCGGTGGACGATGGAGGTTCAGTCAGAATCTATGGCTATGACCCATATGCGGCAAATCAAAGATGGACCGCAAAAACCAGTACCGGAACCGAATATCCCGGAGCCGAGGTAACCTCGGAAGGTTTTAACCCATACGGTCTGCCTCCGTATGAATATTATTCTGCAGGTATTGCATGTTACTTTGTCAATAATAACCCCGGTTCTGTCATCAATTCTCTTCAGGATACGTATGACACGTGGGATGATAACTCGCCCGTTACCGGTCTGCAGAACAACCACATCCTGGGGTTCAAGTACTTTGATTTTGAAAATTATACCAGGCGAGGTAATAACACACAGTTTGATCTCTACCTCAGGCCTACTACCACGGATGCATTTACGGTTGACATCATGATGGATACTCCATGGGAAGGTGTGCGGGGCGGTACGAAAATAGGCGAGATCAATGTTCCCGCAAACTCAAAACAAGTCAAGACGAAATTCTCTGCACCTGTTACGGCGGTTGACGGGATTGGCAAAAAGCATTCGATTTACCTCAAGGTCAGAGGCGATACAGGCAGCCTTTGCGATATTCTGGGCATTGGATTCAGTAAGGGCGAAACGATGTTTGAAGACGATTTTAACGGCCCTGCCAGTGTATCTAACTGGACCCTCGGCGGTACGGCTAAAATCGAAGAAGGTCTTCTCAAGCTGTCGGCGGCAAACGATTCGGCAATTACTAAGAGAGGACAGAATTGGCGGAATTATGAGTTTGTCAGCAACGTAAAGCTGGAGGCCGGCGATCTCGGGATCAGATTCATGCGGTCCGGATCCGGTGACTATTACGAACTAAAAATGAAAGCGAATGGCGGCTTAGCATTGTCTTATACTAAAGGCGGTACGTCCACCGTTCTGCAAGAAGCAGAAGGAGCATTTACATTGGGTGCATCAGTCAGGGTTTCCGTCGGTGCTAAGGACGGCGTAATTTCAATCCGCATAGATGGAGAGCTCGTAATGCAGGCTAAAAATGACGATTATGACCATGGCGCCGTAGAATTTGCTGCCGGTGCAGACACATTAGCAGAAGTCGACAGCGTATTGGTATGTAATTCCACTGAGCAGGAAACGTCTATGACGTCGATACGCGTCGAGGTGGACGGAAACCCGATAAATGTGGCGCAGATACATTACACGCCGTTTAACGGGATCTATGATTATGAAACCTATGAAGCGTATTATCCGGTTTCACCCGCTTTGACCGGCGAGACCGACCAATCTAAAATGCCAAAGATAGAGGCATTTTGTGACGACAAAGATGTCAAGATAAGCATTACCTATCCGCAAAAACTGCCTGGTGTGGCTCTTGTCCGCTTTAACAAAGGAGGCTCATACAAGACTTACATGATCACGTTCAGCCCTGGTGCAAGAATCAGGCCGGAAGCCGATGGCAAAGCGTATTCCGATCCGGCCAAGGCTGAAGGCGACGTAGTCGACCTGGGCAAACTGAGCGATCTGATACCTGCCGAAGTTTTTAAGGATGGAAGCGGAGATTGGGAAATGTGGGTAAACGTAGCAACCGACATTTCACCCTTGGGGCAGTCCAATGATCAGGCTGGATTTGCGATTTGTGATGGTGGAGCTGATTCCACGTTAAATTATTTCCGGGTTAACACACGTCGTCAAAGTGCTACGCAGGTTGGTGCTTCAGCAGGCTGGCGTCTGGACGGCGGCACGGCAGCCAACGGAACGAACCGTAATTTTAACGCTGCTCACTATAACTATTACATACGCATAGTCAAGAAAGGCGACACTTTGCAGGCGTTTACCATGACTTCCACGGGTCTGCCCGGAATATGGCAGGATTTAGGAACTGCACAAACGTTTAGTGCACAGGACTTCTTCAAGAACGCAAGGCTGCAAGCGTATGCGACGAACGCTTCCAGTGGGGAAAATGTCAATGAATTCACCGCAACGATGGCTGTGGTTCCCGACATCCTTGGAGTTCAATCCACCGTTTACAGCACGTATGAACAATTTACTGAGGAGCAGATTGCCGTGGATGGCGCAGCGTCCGTAATCGGGGATGGCATTGCATATAAAGCGGCGGATGCCGGAACGAGCGCGGTTGAGAAGATGAATGCGGCAATTGCCGCGAAGCTTAATGCAGCAGGAACGGTATCGATTAAGAAAGCCACGGATTCCCAGGTGAAGAAGATGAATTATGACGTAAACCTGAGTACGTTCGTATTTGACAGCTGCACGATTAGCGCAGCACCGGGTGAAGAGAGCACTGGTCCTTTCACGCTGACCCTGAAAGCCGGCAGATCAGAAATGATAATAAATCAGTATAAAGCAGTCGACATCACCGGTAAGGAATTTTCCGATTTGATGGAACTTATAGAAACGGCGAAGGGGAAGAAGAAAGTTGATTATCCGGAATCAAGCTGGTCCAGGCTGCAAGACGCCCTTAAAAAAGCTGAAGCGCTCATGGCAAGTGATGATCCTGTCAAGATTGCGGATGCTTATGACAAATTGAATACGGCCGTTGTCAAGTTGGAAGACGCAACGGACAAGGCAGTGCTGACGGCAGTAGTGGCAGGAGCCAAGCTGATCATCAACACGGAAGGCAGATATACAGACGATTCCTTTACAGCTTTGACAGCTTCAATAGAAGCGGGTGAGACAGTGTTGGCGAATGGAAACGCAACACAAGAACAGGTGAACAATGCAGCAGCGGACATTATGACCAAGATAGCAGACCTTGTCCTGGCAGATCCTGCGATTCCGGTTAACAAAGAAGTGTTGACGTCAGTTATAGCAGGCGCTAAGACAATTACCAACACGGAAGGCAGGTACACGGCTGATTCCTTCGCAGCTTTAACGACTGCCATAGGAACAGGAGACGCGTTGTTGGCAGATGAGAACACAACCCAGGCACAGGCAGACAATGCGGTCACGGATATCATGGCTAAAGTGGCAGCCCTCGTCTTAACAGATCCTACGATTCCGATAGATAATGATACGTTGACTGCTACGGCAGCAAGTGCCAAGACGATCAGAAATGAGGACGGTAAGTACACGGCCACTTCCTTCGCAGCCCTGTCTGACGCAATAGAATCAGGAGAAAGAGTACTGGCGGATACGAACGCAACCCAGGCACAAGTGAACAATGCAATCATGGATATCACGGCCAGGATGGCGGCTCTTGTCTTGACAGAACCTGTGATTTTGGTTGACAAGGCAGTGTTGACGGAAACGGTGGCAAGTGCCGGGACGATCAGCAATGCGAACGGTAAATATACGGAAGATTCTTTCGCGGCACTGACAACTGCAATATCTGCGGGGGAAGGACTGTTGAACGACCCAGGCGCGACCCAGATGCAAGTGAACAATGCAATCAAGAATATAATTGACAGCATTACCGCCCTGGTTGTGAATGAGCCAACTCCACCGGTGGTGCAATATGCGGACAAATCAAAGCTTGTTGGAGCCATAAATAAAGCTAAGGCCATCAAACGTGCAGATTACACTGCGGCATCAGTCGCCAGAATGACTAATGCGCTGAGCGTTGCAGAAAATTTGAACGGACTAACCCTGAGCAAGGATCTCCAGAGTGTGGTTGACACTGCGACCGCATCACTGAACGAGGCGATAAAGGTACTTATGCCTGCTGTGGGGACGACTCATAACATGGGAAGCCTGAGATACAAAGTGACATCGACAAACACAGTCAATGTGATATCCGTAGTCAAAAAAAATCAAAAAAACATTAAAATTCCTGCAACGGTTACGATCAAGGGACATAAGTATAATGTAATTGGGATCGCTAATAATGCGTTCAAAAAGAATAAGAACTTAAAGACTGTAACCTTAGGGACGAACATTGTATCCATCGGCAAGCAGGCATTTTACGGGTGCAGCAATCTGAGAAAGATAAAGGTGAAATCCAAGCTCCTAAGCAGTGTGGGTAAAAATGCGTTCAAGGGTATTGCAAAAAAAGCAACGATCAGAGTTCCTGCAGCAAAACTGGATATATACAAGGTTTTGATGAAAGGAAAAGGGCAAAGGAAAAGTGTAAAAATCAGGAAATAAACAGGTTATATCGATTTATTTAAAATAGAATAGATATTCCAAACAAGTCTGCAGCCAATAATAAAGGGTTGCAGACTTGTGATTTTATTTCAGAAGATCATAACGGTACCGAAATCACAGTATATTATTATAGACAAAAACGAAACACTAGTGGTATAATCCGCTGTAGACAGTAATTATACAGTAGAAAAAGGAGTAAAACATGAATATTAACCAAAATCTGGCCAATGAACTTTCCGTAGAATTATGGCAGGTAGAATCTGCCGTAAAACTGATAGATGAAGGGAATACAATTCCCTTTATTTCCCGGTACCGTAAAGAAGTAACGGGCTCGCTCAATGATGAGGTACTGCGAAAACTCTACGAACGCCTGAATTATCTGCGAAACCTGGAAGAAAAGAAACAACAGGTACTTTCCAGTATAGAAGAACAGGGAAAACTGACAGAAGAGCTGAAAAAACAGATTCAGGAAGCAGAAACCCTGGTGGTAGTAGATGATTTGTACCGTCCTTACCGTCCCAAAAGAAGAACACGTGCAACGATTGCTAAAGAAAAGGGATTGGAGCCTCTTGCTAATATTATCCTGCTTCAAATGACAGACAAGCCGTTAGAAGAAGAGGCAAAAGCATATCTGTCTGAGGAAAAAGAGGTATTAACTACAGAAGCAGCCATTGCAGGAGCTATGGATATTATTGCGGAAGCTATTTCCGATGAGGCAGATTATCGCATCCATATTCGAAATCTGACAGTAAAGGAAGGAAAAATCATATCTGTCGCCAAAGATGAAAAAGCAGAGTCCGTATATGAGATGTATTATGATTATGAAGAACCGATTTCCAAAGCAGCAGGACATCGGATCCTTGCTTTGAACAGAGGGGAAAAAGAGAAATTTCTGACTGTAAAAATCGTGGCGCCAGAGGAACGAATAGTGCAATATCTTGAATATAAAGTGATTACCCGGGACAACCCGAATACAACACCGGTATTAAAGGCTGTGGCAGAAGACAGCTACAAACGTCTGATTGCCCCCGCTATTGAACGCGAGATCCGAAATGATTTAACAGAAAAGGCAGAGGACGGAGCAATCACTGTATTTGGCAAGAATCTTGAACAGCTTCTTATGCAGCCGCCAGTTACGGGGCAGGTTGTGCTGGGATGGGACCCGGCATTTCGCACCGGATGCAAGCTGGCAGTCGTAGATGCAACTGGAAAGGTATTGGATACCACGGTCATTTATCCTACCGCACCTACTTCTGAAGCAAAAATAAAAGCAGCAAAGGATACTTTGAAAAAATGGATTAAGAAGTACGGGATTACTCTGTTTTCCGTAGGTAATGGAACAGCATCCAGGGAATCTGAGCAAATCATTGTAGATCTATTCAAAGAAATTAAAGAGCCGGTACATTATGTAATCGTAAATGAGGCTGGTGCATCCGTATATTCTGCAAGTAAACTGGCTGCAGAAGAATTTCCTAATTTTGACGTCGGTCAAAGAAGCGCCGCTTCCATAGCCAGACGAATTCAGGACCCGCTTGCCGAACTGGTGAAAATAGATCCGAAATCTATCGGGGTAGGTCAATACCAGCATGATATGAATCAAAAAAAATTAAGCGGGGCATTGGGCGGTGTCGTAGAAGACAGTGTAAATAAAGTAGGGGTGGATCTGAACACCGCGTCGGCCTCCCTGCTGGAATATGTTTCCGGTATTTCCAGGGTGATTGCAAAAAACATAGTAGGATTCCGGGAAGAAAACGGACGTTTTACCAAACGGCAGCAGTTATTAAAGGTGGCAAAACTGGGACCAAAAGCCTTTGAACAATGTGCCGGATTCATGAGAATTCAGGGTGGCAAGAACCCGCTGGATGCCACAAGTGTCCATCCGGAAAGCTATGATGCAGCCCAAAAGCTTCTTGGAAAGCTCGGGTATCAGCCGGAAGACATCATTGGCGGTAAGCTTGAGGGGATAACCAGGAGTATTAAGGATTATAAGAAACTGGCAGATGAGCTAGGCATCGGTGAAATTACGCTTCGCGATATTGTGAAGGAACTGGAAAAGCCCGGAAGAGATCCGCGCGATGAAATGCAAAAGCCGATTTTGCGCAGTGATGTTCTGGATATGAAAGATTTGGTTCCAGGCATGACATTGAAAGGGACGGTACGCAATGTCATAGACTTTGGGGCATTTGTAGATATAGGGGTCCATCAGGATGGTCTTGTGCACATTTCACAGTTGAGCGACAAAAAATTTGTGAAGCATCCGTTGGAAGTTGTCAAAGTAGGTGATATTGTGGATGTCAAAGTGCTCAGTGTGGATGTGCAGAAGAAGAGGATTGCATTGACTATGAAAATGTAAGATTTACTTAGCAGACGAGAGGATGGGGGGGATTGAAGACCGGACGCTTTGGAGGGAGAGGTGAAGGAGGTAAAGATTGGAACCATGGCGCCGGTCTGCTTTACCGCTGCGTCTGAGTTTTCTAATTTCCCTGCCCCTGCTCGAACCGGAAAAACCGCTTACAACTCGCACCGTTTTCCGATGAAAACGCCGCTCAAACAATGTTCGCTTGAGCCCCCAGGGGCTCATTTTCCCTGACCGCAGGACCAGCGAAATAAGAAAACTCTATCCTCGCTACATGCAGTCCGGCGCCATGGTTCCAATCTTTACCGCACTCACAACCTTTTCTAACCTATCACTCCTATATAAATACAGCCGAATTATGAACCATATCATATAATCTTTTTTCGTTTAAACACTTACAAAACCAATCACAACCGAATTCTTTTGTTAGTTCTTCGTAAATATTCTTCATAGGACCACAAAAATGAACAAAATAACTGGAAGCGATAACCTTTGATTTCATTCGATCATCCAAGTAGTGAAACATACCATTATATTTATAAGATAAATGATGAAAAGCAATATCATTCTCAAATATCATTTTGTTCATTGCCGACTGATCATATAAAACAAATGGTTTTACATATTTTTTAATATCAATTTTTCTCAATGTTTCTAAAGATTTCTTATCAATAAGAAAGACCCCATTATTAAAATAGATATTCTCCAGCCAATCTTTTGATAAGTATTGAAGCTCTCCCTTTATGTATCCCTTTCTCTCACGTCTTTTTATGATAGCCTCCAGTTCACTTTTTATTCCAAATTCATCTTTTAATTCTTTATTATTACCATAAAAAGCGGCTCCTTCAGAAAAGGCAGCAAAGCCTTTCCCCCCATATTCATGAAATATATCCGGACTATCTATTTTAGGGATTACATCACAATCCACATATAAAATATTATCATAGTGATCGAACTTATTTTCAAAGATTTGAAAACGCTCGTATGATGGCTCCAGATCATAGGCTTTCGTATGAATACAAAGATAATCCGCATGAAACCGTTTAGCATAATTTAGAAATTCCTTCTTAGAAGTCTCATATAAATCTTTGAAATAGCCATGCATTGCATTTTGATTAAAATTGTTACTATCCGGGATATCAACCTGTACTATTAAATTTTTCATTTCCATCTCCTTCATAACGCATATTATCTTTTTGATTTTCAAATTATATGTTATCATTATAGAGGAATTTAATCTTTCGGCAAGGAGTATCATATTTGATTTAAGGAGTATTTTATGCAAATTAAAAAAATAAGGATAATAAAGAAATAAAAAATCATGGTGATTTTCAATTCCCTGTTTTAGTCAGCGATGAATGTTTATCTAACTATGACAACAGAACTTTTGCATGGCATTGGCATCCGGAAATAGAATTGACAGTAATTATTCAGGGTTTGTTACTGAAACATAAAAAATAATTATATCTACTCATATCATATCAGAATGATTAGATATAATGTTGACAAATGAAAAAAATATGTTAAAATAGATGTATGAATAATTTAGTATCAATCAGCAAAGCGGCTAAAATACTTGGAGTGTC
>Ga0153924_1000999_pt1 | contig 15851 bp, 10 predicted proteins | sample TSNJ008MetaG_FD_104709 | JGI IMG/M metagenome (GOLD analysis project Ga0153924, IMG submission 104709) | Attine ant fungus gardens microbial communities from New Jersey, USA - TSNJ008 MetaG | ecosystem: Host-associated > Fungi > Mycelium > Unclassified | place: USA: New Jersey, Wharton State...
AACTGGACGACGGCACTGCGAAGCAGTCATTTCAGCGCGGCAGCCCGTCGGGGAATTATTTCTGACAGGTTTGTAGAAGCTATTTTGCAGTTTTGGCGCGAAAGGTGAGCGTTCATTAATTTGATTTATTCGCATCCATCAACGCTTTTAACTCCTCCGGCGTAAACGGTGGTTTGCGTCGGTGCAACATCGCATGGCAATTAGGGTACACAGGCAGCAAAAAAACAAATGAGATCAAGGTAATATATCTTCACTTGCAGGCTTGAACAGCAGAAAATTTGCGAGCATGATCGCAATTATTTCACTGCCAGGGATATCAATGGCTTCCAGTAAATCGCTACAGCAGGCAATTGCCAATATAAAAATCTGGCACAAAGGTGAACAGCGCGCGCCGCATAAGCCATTGTTATTGCTATACGTATTAGCGGGATACCTGAATGGACATCCACGCCTTTTCGATTATGGCTCGGAAATCTACGAACCTCTGCACAGTTTACTGGAACGTTTTGGGCCACAGCGTTCGCAGTACCGACCTGATATGCCGTTCTGGCGATTACAAGGCGACGGATTCTGGCAATTACACAATGCCGGGCTTTGCTCAACAGCAGGGAGCAGCCGACAACCACCAGTGAAGGAACTGACTGAATACCACGTTGCAGGCGGTTTCGATGAACAGCACTACGCCCTGGTAACCGGCAATAAAAAACTCATCAATACCCTGGCGCAACAGATACTCGAAGCGCATTTTACCGAGAGTATTCAGGAGGAAATTGCTGACGAATTGGGTTTTGACCTCCAGCAAATCCGTAAACAGCGCGACCCGTTATTTCGCAAAAATGTATTACGCGCTTATAACTACCAGTGCGCGATATGTGGCTTTAATATGCGCCACGACGACACCACCGTCGCGCTGGAAGCGGCGCATATAAAATGGAAACAGCACGGCGGTCCTTGTGAAATTCCTAATGGCCTGGCGCTTTGCGCAATTCACCATAAAGCCTTTGATAAAGGATCGATTGGCCTGGATGAAAATATGCGGGTACTGGTCTCGGATGCGGTAAACGGCGGAGGGATCGTTGAGAGATTATTCTGGGATTTTGACGGGAAAACTATTGCCTTGCCGCAGATGCGTAAAAATTACCCTTATGAGGTGTTTGTAGAGTGGCATCGGAAAGAGGTTTTTAGGGGGTGAGGTTGATAATACCGCGCCCCCATAATCTTGCCATCTCGTGCATTGAGATGTTAAAAGCTACAAATGTTCTCCCTATTTTTCAATGTAGACATTTATAGCAATATCAAAATTTATTGTTCAGCTTTTTCAACAACAAAACCATTTTGCCGTACAAACTCAATCAAGAGTTCAATATTAGCAATACCCCATTGATTAGAAATAGCAACAATTTCACCAGAAGGAAGTGTAATCAACGCATCTTCATTAATATGATAGCGACTTTTTTGCTTCTCTGGTATCTGATCGATAAGCATAACCGTACGTTTTTTAAAGTCATCACTTAATCCATTTATTAAATCATTATAACTTGCAGGATTAAATTGTCTTATCCAATCACGTAATAATTCAAGCGCTAATTTACGTTTATTAAGTTCTTTATCTTTATATATATACCACGTATAGTCCTTCTCTTTTTTCTGACTGCTAATTAGCTGTTCATCACGTTTTTCACGAAATTTAACTTGATATTCTTCCAATTCAGGAACCGGTATGATTTGCTCTGCATTGATTAGAACATCATCATTAAATCTATAAGGCGTCAGACGAACACATCGAATGTCTACCCCCTTATCTCTTAACCAAATCGCAGTGGTAGTCAGTTCCTTGCTAAAATCCGATGATGCCAAAACAATTCTGATATCTTTTCCGAAATCAACAAGCTCAGTTTCATCCAATTCAACAAATTCAAGTATTTTTTCTTTCGCATCGGCATCGCAGTTTTGTTTTTTCAAATACGTCTGGAAATATTCACATGCTTTCGCAAAACTCATTGTGGAAATCATCGCCGCATATCGTAGTGCCTGTAACTCCATATGCGCCCCCGTTTCATCACGTTTTAATTCGATAACCACTAAATTTGCCTGTTTATCGATTGCCAATAAATCAATTCGCCGACGGCTATCTTCCCAGTCAGAAAACTCTTCGGAAATCACCAGGCAATCAGGAGCAATAATATCTATATTTTTTTTGATTGCTTCCTGTAAATCATAACGTTCCTGTAATCCTTCCAGAGTAAAGGTCGTTTTTTCTAAAGCATGTAGTTCTTTATTTGCGATATTGTACAGCGCCACGTTTATCTTCCTTTTTTAACTGATTTTACAGGGACTTTAACACAGTAAAAATTTTATTTCCTGAGCTGTAATCGATTAAGCTGATGCATTCAATGGGAATGATATCACCTAAAAAGCACATTATGACTATATAAATAAACCTAAAGAAGCCACACCTTCTTGGGGTAGACGCTGGTGGATCGCCAGAAGAGTCTTCATTTCTCGTAAAACAAACTTTGGCATCCAGTCACACTGTAACTCGAAATCAAACCGTTCGTTGTTGGCGTTCCCTTCCGCTGTCATCAGGCCATTTAAGATCAGTTTATTATAAAGCCATTCATCCAAATGCAAGCTGATACCGTAATCATTAAGCAACTTACAACGCAACTGATGAGCGATTTTTAAGCCCGCAACATCCAGATCGCCAAAATAAAGTAGTTGTTCTACCTGTTCGACCTCAAGGAGTTGTGACACGCACTCCGCCTGACCGGAAACTTTGTTACCTGCTCCATAAATGACCAGTGACCAGCGAGTCTGTGCTCGATTAAGTTGGCATAGCCGATAATACACATCGGAGTTTTCAACAATGATAGCCGGAAGATCATGGCAACGTGATGACTCATACGGTAAAGGCGGCGCACGTCGAAACGCGCCCATATCAGCCAAAGTCAGAGTGACATGCTTCCAGCCATCAGGTGGCAAAGAGTCCAGAGCTTTTTCGTCACCAAATATAAGCAGAGACCGCTCACGATGTCCAAGCAAGCCCGGGAATAGTGACTTGTCGCCCCCGGTTTGGCGAAAAAGATATGTGTTCAGCTGTTGTAAGCGTGCCTTGATTGGCTGGGTAAGTTGTCCTGTAATACGTCGGGCCAACCAGGGATGCCAGGCTATTTCTGATGTTGTCTTCGTAGGAACGATGGCACCTTCGTAAACAAAAGTACTTGGCAGGCTCATACCCCGCCAGTAGCGCTGCCAACTCGCTTTGTGCTTAGGCTGAGCCCGCCAGTCCCTCTCAAGCAGTTGCGTAACAGCCTGACTCAGCAAATCAGGCACCTCCTGGCTCAAGGCCTCTTGATTGTGGGCGCGTAATATCTCATCCAGCACCGCATTAGCTTTCACTGTACGCGCGGCCTTACCTGCGGCAAGACGATGTTTATTGGCTGTCGACTCCAGTCGGGATAGCCAGATCATTACGCTACTCATCTCATATCAACCTTAAATGACTGGATCGAACTGTGGCTTAGCAGCCAGAGAAGCCGCCCACAGGGCATGGCGTTCTTTATCAACGGTTACCAAATCGCGCCGCCTCAGTTTTTGAACTTTATTCAGGAAGAGATGGTTATCAAACATTGATTGGGCGTTTTCATCCGAAATACCTGTCAGGTAGATGAGCTGGATTTTATAGGCTTTAGCCATTTGGGTTTGAATGCGCATTAGATCATTGGCATTCGATTTACCCAGCGGGTTATCGGCTAACAAGAATCCTGCACTTGAAATACCCGTATCGTACTCTCGTACTTTACCAACCGTCACAAACAGTAAAAAGGCAGATGTAAGGCGCTGTCCACCCGAACCTTCAAGTCGGGTGACAGGAGTCCATTGGGGACGGCTGGCATTCGTCTTCAGCAAACGCACCTCCAGTTCCCCTTCGCCAAATACCGACTGAACCAAATCAGCTGTCAAGGCGTCCCGATTGGGCGCTCGGGGTATCTGTCCCCTGGCTATCCACAGCTGCAAGCGGCTGCTGGCAAAACCCTTGAGATCAGCGGCAACATCATTCAACCGGTCGGTCATTTTAATAATGGGCCGACCAGGCAGTACGGGGCAATCCTCAGGAATTTTGACCGACATCGCGCGCCTGAGAAGTTTAATCGCCCCTTCCAGATGAGCAGTCAGATGGGTGACAGTCAGATCAATCGAACGTTGGAATTGCTCGAGGCTGTCCTGCACAGCTTCGAATACCTGCGAGATCCCTGTACCGACCCTCTCCAAATCACCCAGCACTTCATGATAAGTTGCGATTGAGTCCAACTGCCGTAAGTATTCCTGACTGGCTCGGGCGTCTGGAACCTTGGCCAACTCTTCTTCGATCCGTTTGCGGAATTTTCCCCAGACCACAGAGACGCGCATATTTTGCTGTTTTAGCGTTTCATTTAGACCGGCATACATTTGGCATTGTGCAGCCAGATCGTCAGCATATTCTTTGATGCTCAGGATCCTACCAGGTAGACCCGCGGCAGAGCTCGGCGTAATGGGCTGGATCATCGCTTGAGCTGTTTTGGCGTTCTGTAGCCGCTCTTTCACATTTTCAATCTTTCTCAACAGCAGTGTCTTTTGTTCCAGTTGGAACTTGATCTGGTGTTCAATCGCATAAAGGTTATTGACGATTTCAGCCAGAGACGTTTGGATTGCCTCTATCTCAATGGGCTTCTCTTCCCAGACAAAATCCTCGTCAAGTGCTTTACTAGCCTCCTCACAGCTTTGGGAAAATTTTTGCAGAGTTACCTGAGAGCTAATTAGATTTTGCGTGAATTGCTTTTGCTGTTCTTTGAGGCGTACTATGCGGTTATTAATTACCGTTAGCTCATTGATGGCCGCAGCTTTTACCTCATCCGGATATGTATTGTAGGTGGGTTGAGCGGTCAAACGCTCAGAGGCGTAACGTTGTGCCTGTTCAGCATCTTTCAGTTGTTGCTTGAGAACGGTCACTTGATCACCGTTGGCTGCTTCGAGCAATTTTTTGTGTGCCTGAGCAACCATCTCATGGGCATATTCAGGGCTTCGTCCTTCCATACCTTCAGCCGCCGTAATCTCTGAATAGAACGGTTCGTTACACAGATTACTCCAGCTACCTATCTGGATATTTAAAAGAGTTTTCTCGGAGCGTTTGTTCTTCTCGAGCTCGCTCAGCCGTTCCAGCCTCTCTCTCTGAGTGCAAAGAGTGTTCTTGCTTCGCTGAATCTGTACAGCTAACTGCTCCAGTTTCATTATCGCCGTTTCACGCTTCGCCCATTCTTTTTCTACAAAAAGACTCACTTTATCATATGCTTTTTCTGCCTGAGTTTTCTGCTGTTGGGCGTTGTTTAAACGCACCTGGACATCTCTCTTCTCGTCACGCAGTGTTTGCTCATCATGCTCAGCTTGCTTAAGTGCTGCGTCAGCATTTTCCAGTATTAATAGAGCCAGCTCCCGTTGGTCAAGCAGTCCCGCCCAATGCTTACCATACTGTTCGTAATGCCGACTCCAGTCATTCCTGAAAGATTCCAGTACTTTAAGGGCGCTCTCCGCAGCCTTCACACTGACTTCCTGCGACGCTACGATATTCTCCAGGTCTTGCAGCCGGGCTTCGTAAGCGGCCTGGCTATATCCGTGCTTATCGTGGTTTGAGAGGACAACCTGTACTAATTCAGACGTTTCTCGGCGGAGATCTTGTGCTTCATCCAGCAAGTAAATAGCAATAGGAGCTTTCTTCCAGGGCAGGATCTCACTAATTTTATGGACCTGTTCAAACGTTACATTGTCGAGTGCGACCAGACTCAGGTAGCGGCCAGGATTTTGATCGATCACCGCTGCAATCTTTTGTGCATCATCGTTGTAAACAGAGGCCAAATAGTGTGGAAATGTCCAGAGCTTATCCCGTGCAATGCCCGCCGCATAAAACGCTTCAAGTGCCTGATTGACCAGCTTAGCGACCAGTTCATGTCCCGTCATCCTCAACTCGTCCAGTTCGTGCCGGGCTTGCAGTAAACGCTCTTTCATTCCATTCAGCGTTTGAGCGTTCGCATTCAATACATTGTCGAGCTGCAATCCACACAGCTCGCTGTGCCAACTCGTGTCTTCAATATCCAGATCATGTCGCGTTGACGTTGGCAGTATTTGATAGGTTTTTGCTAAAAGTAAGGCACTATCCACAGCTGACTGGTGTTTTTGTTCAGCCAGAATGAGTTTTTGCCGGGCCTCACTTTTCTCAATTGATGCCTCCCGCACAACATTCAGCTGTGCTTCCAGCGCCTGCTCTTTCTGATGATGAATTGTATTGGCCAGTTCTTCATTCTGCTGTACATCGCGTAAGGTTAATTCCAGTCGGTATTGGGCTGCTACTGGTGTTTCATCCTTCTGGATCAACCCTGCTTCACATAATTCATTCCGTTGCGATTCACCCTGAAATTTGTCTCTTTTATATCCGTCACGCTCCGTTTCCAGACCACCCAACGTCTTTTGTAGTTTATCGTATGACTGTCTGAGGACATGGTTTTCCCTGTCCATCTGCCCTAATTCTTCCTCAACCGTAGCCTCCTGCTGGCGATGTCTGTCGATTGCCCACTCTAATGTGCCCAAGGCTTCGCCAGCAGTACGCTCGAAAATCACCTGTAGCGGCCTTTCCGTTTCACTTTGGAATACCTTCAGATCTTCATCTGCCTGGCGGTACTCATTCAGGGCCTTAGCATAGGCTTTGTAGTCTATAGCAGCGTGAGTAATCTCAATCTGGAGCTGATTGGTATCACCTTCGTCTTGAAGCGCATCGACTATCGCTTTTTGTTTGTTGAACTGATGCTGCACGAGATCATATTCAAGCAGTGCTCTGCGCTTACCTAACTGCTCACGCAGAGACATCGCCTGGCCAATATGCGTTTGCAAACTATCCATGTTATCTTCAAGCTGCGTCTGTTCAACCTGATCATCCCCGACAAAGGCTGCGAGATCGCGCATTGCTTCTCGGAAGCCATCTTCCAGCAGTTGCTGCTGCGCCTGGATGCTTTCCAGCTGTTTAGCCGGATCAAGAAACGCCAGCCAGTTAGCCAGCACATCCCTCAGGAAGGACTCGTTACGACGGATCCCCTCTAACTCTCCCTGACGTTCAACTTCATGCGCTACCAGTTCCCGCAGCCGCTCAGCCGCATCTTTAGACATGGTGCAGGCGAAGAACGCGCCAAGGAAATCATGTTCAGTTTTGTATTCTATAAAACGGGTCAGACCACCTTCTTCGGAGTTGAAGGTCACCATTGTTTTGATAAGATCAACGTTAATTTGTTGTTCCAGTAAAAATGCGCGCCACTCGTTCTGTCTGGTGGTTTTACGCCAATGCATACCGCCTTCACTACCGACCTTGAGATTAAGCCAGCTATCAAAACTGCGCAGGCTATTGGCATAGGGGCGCAGCTCAAATTTGCGTTCCGCGCGGGAATAAGAAGGGACTTCATCAAACGGCGCGCCCAACAGGGAGTCGGGCGCATCACAAATAAACAGTGTGCGGTCAACATCATCTCCATTACGCTGATGAGCATGTCCTAGTAATAACGTTTGTCCTGATTCATTGACCATCTCAACCAAAACAACAGAGAGTTCTTTATAGAAGTAATTGCGGTAGTGGTATTCACTCTGGCGATGATTTGCCAGATATTGGGTAAAGTCACTAACGGACGGCTCAAAAATCGATAACAGCAGCGCAATGTAGGTTGACTTACCGCCCCCATTCACAAGCTGCTGATAAGTACTGGTCACCACCTTCGCATTCCTGACGGGCGAGCGCAGGCCTTCAACAACAGGGCTACTGACCGCTTGAGACAGGCCAATATAGTCCAGTGTGAGGTCCTTGTAGAAAGCTTCTTCATGACCTGCGCCATCCATATAAACCCGTTTAATCAGCCACATACTTAAATCTCCGTCAAGCGTTGCGTTTCTGTGGTTCCAGTTGTAACTGGACGTTCATTGAGCGAAGGAAACTCCAGGGTATCTGCTAATGCTGAAATATCGCTTTCTGCTAAATCGGAGGATCTTTCTTCTGTGGCTGGACTGATGTTCATGACAAAACGCACCGTCTCTTCAATGCCAGTATGCCGTAGATAATGTTTGAGTTTTTGGGTCGGATACCAGTCGGACTCCCCCGACAGGCTGCTGTCTTCGGCCAGGAAACCTTCCTCCTGCAGCAGTTGTATCCAGCGCGTTGCCATTTCTATTTGCGAGCGAATACTCGAGATGCGCCCTACCTTTTCGTCGTGAATACGGGGAATACGTTCTTCCTGCACAAACCTGGCTACCATAAGTAGGCCATCTACGGTATCGTCACCCTCGGCCTTGCGCTGGGCAATCACCTGGTCTGCAACATCATTGAGCCTGGCTACCACCGAGGCGGCATTAATGGCGCTACTCTGACCGAACTCGACACGAACAGTATCTGGAGTAGGAAACAAATCAGCCAGCAGCGCAATCAGAGTTAAGCCAGCAAACAAGCGCTGTTCTTTCCGTTCCTTGCCCTGTTGCTGCTCAGCCATTGTTTCAGGTAGCAAGCGCTTGTTCAGCCAACCCAAAGATGGGGAAAACGGACCTCGGCCATCTGCAGCCAGTAATACCCCGTAGGTCTCATGAATCCCGAGGTACCGCAATTTCATACCTGTCGCGACGCCACGGATAATCTCTGCGAACAGGGCATCACCTTGCAGATCAAGCACACGTTGATTCGCTTCATCCCCCATTTTATATCCCAGTGAATTCATAATTGCCTGCGTGGCAATCTCAGCGTAGCGTTTCGCTTGTTGATGCGCGTTGTCGTACATAACTACTCCTCAAAGGGGTCTAAGGGAGCGACCGTTAACAGTTTGACATTGTTAGCGCGCCACAGAGTTGTTTCGATAGCTTCGTCTATCTCCACTTCTATTGCGGGATCGCTGTTAGCTGCCAGGCTGCCAATATGAAGTAAACAAACCTGTTGTTCTTGTTCGGAAAATTCTTCGCACTCATAGGCGTCAAAAACATCTGTAAAGCTCACATGCCCCCAATTCTTCAATCGATCACTAACCCAATCACTGCATTTTTTAATGACGGATTCAGGGATATTTCGTAGGTTGGTTTCAATAGCTACAGGCTGATCGGTGGGGTCCTGTATCTCATGTGGAAGCGCCTGTTCAAATCTATCGAGATAGAGGTTCAGCAGCGCTTCAGGGTCAAACAGAATGTGCCGATCATCATCCTGCCTTCGGGGAGCCAACAGGCGTGCAATGAGACCATCGATTTCCTTTTCGACAATGTCGGGGGAATGAGACAGCAAGGGTATGAGTGCACCTTTTTCCAGCGTTTCCCGGAAAAGGGTATTATCTCTGGGAATAATGAGTTTCAGACGAGCTCGCTCAAAATCTTTATTCACATCCAGTAAGCAGTCTTGATAGCACTGCGTAAAAGCGCAGACCTCAGCAAAAATCTCCTGTGCCTTACGTAGCTTATTTAATTTGTCGGGATTTAATTTTGAACGTCCTTCAACTAGCATTTCGGTAATGACCGACATTGAGTTCTGGATATGTTCCAAAACCTCTCGGGTTTTATCAAAGGAATCATTGAGTACAGGACGGATATCATGTGCATAGGATGCACTCAAATCACCAGACTGGGCGGATCGCACTTTCATCCGCATCCCAATCAGATATTGCTCCAGTTGCCGCTGTGTTGATTGGATCTGGTGTACTGCCTTGTCGATCTCACCACGACGGATGGTTTTAAGCGTGCGCCAGGCCAGAATCGCAGCGCGTTCTATCGGCGTTTCATCCAAGCGCAGGGTATAGAACAACATTCCGTAATCGGTCAGCGACCAGAGAATATCATCTGAGCCGGATAGCTGGTCATAGCGTACCAGACGGACTATCTGCTCTTCGGAATGCGTTCGTTGCGAGAAATCATAATAACGGAGGCGGAAAGGATCTTTGATCGCCGCAAAAATCTTGCTGGCCACTTGTGCGTAGTCGGGTTCTTCTTGTCCCGGATAGGCTTCATTGAGGTGCCCAACCAGACATAACTCCGCTTCCTTACGCGTCATTCCAGGCTGGCGCTCGCGGTCAGCATAATAAAGCATGGCGTCAAAGAGATACATGATTGCCGCCAGCGCATCAAGCTCAACACCATCGAACGGATTTCGCTGAAGGGCGCTATATATTGAATCCAGCGTTCGCACGACTAGCAAGGCGTGAGACTGAATAGACAGCTCGCGACGTGCCATTGATTCATTACGAGCCTGCTCCAAAAACCCTAGCGACATAACATTCTCCCTCTGAGACGGAAGCCACTATAGTACTCCCCCGTCAATTAGGCAAAGAAACTTTGCTTAATTTTTTTATATAGCAATGTTATTTGTTTTGATGTCATTCGCCTTCTATACTCAGTCGGTATATCAAACCGCAATTGATTAACCTGCAAATAAGAATAAAACAGATATGTACTACTCAAAGTTTCTTGAGAAACACAAATCCCCCCTCAGCCACGCACAATGGTTGCGCTTACGCTATATTGAGCGCCAGCTACTGTGGGAACGAAAAGTCACTTCGCGCATGATTGCTGAAGAGTTTGGCGTCTCGGCGCAACAAGCTCGTACTGATGTAAGAACCTATATGGAGGTCGCTCCAGGCAATGCTATTGAGAAGGGGGCCGGCCGAAAAGGGTATTTCCCCAGTACGACGTTTTCGCCTGTTTTGCTGGGAGACAACGATCTGGTCTGGCGTGCGACGGTAGAATTTCAACCGCCTCAAGCGGCCCACGCGCAGGAAATTCCGCTCATCCATCGCGCAGTGCATAGCCGCACGCTGGCAATTTTTTTGTCAGCAATCGAACAGAAAGGACAAGTAAAAGTGACTTATGCGTCAATGGAAAACCCGGAAGGCATATCCCGTACGCTAAGCCCTACGGTAATTATCACCGTTAACGGGCGCCAGCATGTGCGAGCCTATGACTGGGGAAGTTCGGCGTTTAAGGACTTTGTTTTGGCACGATTTCTGGACTTGCCGGAACTGATTGTTCCTGCACCCGCCCCGCCACGCAAAGATACCGCGTGGGAGGTCATAATCCCCGTGCGTTTTATCGCAAATCCAACACTAAACAAAGCACAACAAGAGGTAATTAAGCGGGACTACTTACTTGAACCATCTGAATTCAACATTCGTGCACCAATGATTTTTTATTTATGCCCTGAAAACAATCTGCCTAAAACAGATGATGAATATGCACAAGCTACTGACGCCAGCAGCCACGGCCCCTTTATCTACCCTGTTCTAGCTGTGCACGCCCAAACAGATGAGCCTATTCATAAGTACCGCCATGCAGGTGAGAGATAGACATTCTGTTTACTAATAATTTATAGCCATTCTCTGTTCCTGCATCAGAGGTATGATGCAGGAATATTAAACACCAGCCACCTATAAATTATGATTTATTAATTTCTGATTCAGTTAATTCCCTCTGAAAATAGACCCGTTTTAGTCCCAAGCATCTTTTGAAATCCCGACCAAATAAAAAGGGGATTTACGCATAGCGATCTCCTTCATTGGCAGATTGATTATGCCGGAGGATCTCTAAATGCGAATGGCACGATTATGCGGGATATTTACAGTACCAGTCTAACCCTCAGCTTACTGCAATACCAATCAAGAGGGATGGTCCACATTGATGTTTCAAAATCGATCTCTGACCAGCGAGCGAAACGCAGCTCACTGGATCGAATAAAAATAAGCAGAGTGAGTTCGGTTGCCCAACGGGTTAGTGGCCTGCCGGTGTATTCATCGATTTTCTGAAGTAATTACGGGATACGCTTTAACTCCAGCGCCGGACGATGCTGTCGATTACTGGAAGCAACCGCCCCGCCATCTCTTGCGCCGGATTGTAATCAATTAATCCGCTTTGCACTGCATAACGCATGATGGCCGTGGTGTGCTGTTGAAGGCGGGAAGCCACTTCAAGACGTCCGGATTTCTCCACGGCTTTAATAGGAATTAACAGATCGCGGGTGCCTAGTTCAGCAATGTTGCGAGTACCAATTGCCGGGAATATATTGTCCTCCAGGCTCTTTTTTACACGATTAGCATGATCTTCCGACCATTTTTGGTTGGTTACGAGCCACTCTCTGGCAACCTTCTCGAAAGTAATAATCTCTTTCGCCTGCTCTTCTTTCACAGCACGCTTATGCTCACGAGGATCGATACCAGCAGCTACCAGCTTTCTGGCCTCTTCCCTTTTCTTCCGCGCATCCGCCAGCGAAACATCCGGGTAAACGCCGAACGCCATCAAATGTTGTTTACCGCCAAAACGGAAACGAAATCGCCAATACTTTGAACCGCCAGGTTTTACAAGTAAGGACATGCCGTCGCCGTCAACAAGTGAATACTCTTTCTCCTCAGGTTTTGCAGAACGAACTTTAGTATACGTTAGGGCTATAGTGGCCTTCCTTCCATTGGTATCTCGTGAGTATACAAGCAATATCGAATCGGCAAATATACTTATAAGTATACTCACAAGCATGTTGATGTGGGTTGAGTCAGGTTGACTTCAGTTGAGGAGAAAAGCTGGAAAAGCCTTGCGTGGCGCGGATTTCAGGCATAAAAAAAGACCTCAGTTGAGGTCTATTTACATACTTTTGGTGCGAAGGCCGGACTCAAACATTAAAATAAGTTAATGATAAAAAACAAATAATAAAACACAACAATGAAATATGCCCCCTTTTGTGCCCCCACTGTTTTTCTGACCAATCTATTTTCAGCCCATCAATAAATCGGAAAGTTAAATAATTTTTAATCAGTAAGTTTGGATCCGTAGCCCGGATCCAAACCAGTGCATCTTTTATCCACATAAAAATTTTTTTTTCGAAAGAACTGTTCACACTGTTCACCTTTCTTTTTTCTCCTTTTATTTCAGTATGATAGGTGGTGAATAATGGGTGAAGGGTGAACATTCGATTCTTCACCTCCGGCATTCTGCCGGTGTGACTCATACCGGTGATTAATCCCCCGTACTGAAAATCACACAGGGAAAAAAAAGTTTTTTTTGATTTGATTGTTCACACTGTTCACCTTTCGTTTTTCTCTTTTAATTTCAGTGTGATAACAGGTGAATATACGGTGAAGGGTGAACAGTGGATTGTTCACCTTCGGGGAATTCAGGGATAAAAAAAGACCGGCAGATGCCGGTCAGATGAGTCATGAGGGTCAGGTTGTTGCAGGGTCTTCACATTTTGGCAGCCAGTCGCCGTAGCTTTCCTCTTTCAGCGTCAGGTTGGTCTGTATCCCCTGTTTGGTATGGCGCTTCTCGTAATTCAGTCCGTATTCCTTCAGCATCACCGGCAGCCCCAGCCCGAACATTTTCAGACTGAGTACATTCCGGTAGCCGTTTGCCTCCATGTAGGCCAGATAGGCGTGATAGAGGTATTTACGGTAATTGCGCGGGATGATACTGGCGTTCCCCATATACATACCGCTGGTCTGCGGCAGGGTTTCCAGATAGCCGATAAAATCAAACGTCGGGTCGGCATCCCGTTTGATGTTCAGTGCCTCGTCTGAGTTCTGCTGGGACTGAAGCAGTGACCGGGCGAGCATCGGGTCGCTGAATTTCTGCATCAGGTGACGCACGATGACCGCCAGCTCGCGGGTGATTTTGTCCTTAAGCTGCGGGTCGCGCTCCTGCGGGGCTATCTGTTCCGGGAAGTGAATAATCACCCGCCGGCGTGACACGCCGCCGCTGCGGTCGGTGAAGCGCATCGGGTTATTGTTCACGGCCAGAATCACCGCCGGGATATGCGTGGAGTACGCATCCCGGTATTTCGGGTCAACGGACACCGCATCACCGCCGGTGATGGCCTTGAGTCCGGCACCGTCGCCGCTCCATTTTTCCTGGTCCGGCAGGCGTATCAGTGAGAAGCCAGTTAACGCGGCACGTTCACGCGGGGATTCCAGCGTCTCGATGGTGGCCGACGTGGCGTTATCCTCACCGGCCAGCAGGGTGGCTATTTCGGCCATGATACTTTTGCCGCTGCCGCCGGGACCGGTCACCTCCAGAAAGAGCTGCCAGTCGTAGCGGTTTGCCAGCACCATAAACAGTGCGGCCAGAATCACGTCGCGTTTTTCCGCACGACCACCGGCGGCACGGTCAAGCCAGCGCCAGAAGGCGGGGGCGTGGGTTTCCAGCGTTTCACCGTCCACCGGCGGGGTGAAATCCACATCGCACAGGGTGCGCATCCAGTGTGACGGACTGTGCGGGTGGAACGTGCCGTTCTGCGTGTCGAGCACGCCGTTACGAAAGCCAATCAGGCGGCGGGAGGGGGCTTCCTGCTGCGGAATAATCAGCTTCAGGGTGTCCACCACGGAGGCCACTTTCCCGGAGGAGAACGGCGCGCGCAGACGCTGAAACAGCCCGGCCACATCCCGGGCAAAGTCCTGTGGTGGCAGTACCTTCCAGACACCATTTTCATAGCGGGACAGAAGCTGGCCGTTGGCATCGACCGCGAGCGCCTCGCCGTAATGCTCATAGATACGCATGGCCTTTTCGCTGGTACTCATGGCGGAAAACTCTGCTTCGCTCATGGTGTCGAACGGGCTTTCAGCCGGTGGCCGGATGGCATCATAAATGGCCTTACGGGTGGCTTCCCCGCCGTACTGCGTGAAGGCATCATTCCAGTCACCGAAGACCGGCGGCAGGGCAACAACACCTTCACACGCATCTGCGGCTGCGGCGGCTTTTTTCTGGCCGTCACCGCTGAGGTCACGGTCTGCGGCAAGGACAATCTGACAGGCCGGATGCTTCTGCCGGGCAAGGCTGGCCAGAGAAAGGAGGTTCACGGAAGAAAGCGCCACCATCACCGTTTCACCGGTCAGGTGATGCACGGTAAGTGCGGTCGCGTATCCCTCCGCTATCCACAGACGTTTTCCGGCCTGATTCTGTCCTTCAAGGGTGTGACAGGTGCCCCTGACCTGTCCGCCTTTCAGGGTGCGCTTACGGCCGTCAGCACTGATTAACTGAAGGTTAACCAGTTCGCCGCTGTCGTCATACAGTGGCACCACAAGGTCACCGGCACGCCAGCTCACGCCACCGGCTCTGTGTGTGCCGGTCAGCATCCGGCATTCCCGGCCGGGAAAGCCCTTGCGGGTCAGGTAGGCGTTACCGGTTCCGGGACGGGTTTTCGCCATCAGGGTTTGTGCCAGTGCGGCTGCGTTCTTCCGGGCAGCGTCTGTTTCAGCACCGGCGGCAGCCGTCACTGCCGGGTCAGCCGGGGGCAGGCTGCCGGTCACGGCAGCCACCTTTGCGGCCGCGTCGGACGGGGAAACACCAAACACCTTTTCAACCAGTTTCAGGCCGTCACCGGCACCACACTGATTGCAGTACCAGGTGCCGCGCCCCTCCCTGTCATCAAAACGGAAGCGGTCACTCCCGCCACAGACCGGACAGGGCTGATGACGGTTTTTCAGCACCTGAATCCCCAGCGCCGGGAGAATACGCGGCCAGTGGCCGAGCGCATGGCTGACGGTGGCGGTTACGTTCATTTTCATGGTGTTGTTCTCCTTCAGTGCAGTACCGGCGCTTTTATGTGACGGGCACAGAGTTCATCCATCACAACCAGCCCGAGAAAGGACAGCGACGGCGCGGCCTTCAGGGGGCCGGATTCCATTAAATCTTCCAGCAGGGCACAGGCTATCTGACGCCCTTTTTCCTCACCGTGCTGGCGCAGATAAAAGCCTTCCAGCTCAGCGGCGATGGCCGCTTCCAGTGACTCAAGGGTGAGATGCGGGTAGCGGTGCTGACGTTCGCACACGGTCAGCCAGGCACAGGCG
>Ga0153924_1001000_pt1 | contig 15849 bp, 12 predicted proteins | sample TSNJ008MetaG_FD_104709 | JGI IMG/M metagenome (GOLD analysis project Ga0153924, IMG submission 104709) | Attine ant fungus gardens microbial communities from New Jersey, USA - TSNJ008 MetaG | ecosystem: Host-associated > Fungi > Mycelium > Unclassified | place: USA: New Jersey, Wharton State...
AGGAGATGTGGAATTTGGAAAGAGTAAATTCCACGCCAAGGTGGAATTTAGTTTTGCAATCGAGTAAAACCGTAAAATAAGGAAAAAAACAGTTGACACACACGGAGTGGTGTAATATAATTATTCAATGTGACGAAGTACGTAAATGTCTAAGCCAAAGCCCCGGTAATGACATTTTACTTATAGAAGCAACAGTTTAAAGTTCAAGGAGGTCAACCAATGAAGAGTTTTATGGCAAGTCCAGCAACAATTGAGAGAAAATGGTTCGTAGTAGATGCTACAGGATATACATTAGGCCGTCTGTCATCAGAAATAGCAAAGATATTAAGAGGTAAGAATAAGCCGATTTTCACTCCCCACATGGATACAGGAGATTATGTAATTATTACGAATGCGGAAAAGATTTCCGTAACCGGCAAGAAATTAGACCAGAAGATTTACTATCATCATTCTGAGTATGTAGGTGGAATGAAAGAAACTACTTTAAAAGAAATGTTGAACAAGAAACCTGAAAAAGTTATAGAACTTGCTGTAAAGGGCATGCTTCCAAAAGGTCCTTTAGGAAGGCAGATGTATAAAAAACTTTTCGTATACGCAGGCCCCGAGCACAAACATGAAGCTCAGAAGCCGGAAGTATTAACATTTTAATAGGAGGTAAAGGACATTGGCTAACGCAAGATACTATGGTACAGGAAGAAGAAAGAAATCGATCGCTAGAGTTTATTTGGTTCCGGGAACCGGAAAAATTACAATTAATAAAAGAAATATTGATGAATATTTAGGACTTGAAACATTAAAAGTAATCGTTCGCCAGCCATTGGCGGCTACAGATATGGCTGACAAATTTGACGTATTAGTAAATGTACACGGTGGTGGAACGACAGGACAGGCAGGTGCTATCAGACATGGTATTGCAAGAGCATTGCTTCAGGCAGACGCTGATTTCAGACCTACTTTGAAGTCTGCCGGTTACCTGACTCGTGACCCGAGAATGAAAGAAAGAAAGAAATATGGTCTCAAGGCTGCACGTAGAGCACCACAGTTCTCGAAACGTTAACAAAGAGATAATTTTTGTTATACGAGTTATAGCGAGAAAGCCCATATATGCAACAAAATTATCAGTATGCAGAGGACATTTTTTAAGACTAAGGTCATTGGGAAATGTCCTTTTATATTTTGTAAATTGCATCACAAGATCTTTAATGTCAAACGAGGTATATACCCTTTCTGTTAAGGTCATTGCACCGGAGTTCCCAACAATTATTCACAACTGAACTGTCTTCATACCTTGCCTTGTAGAACGGTAATGCTTTTATCGTCAATCGGCACTTTTCGGATAGCTTTTACTGTCTTATTGTCAATTACATCAAAGTATTGTCAGCTAGATGGATATTTTATTTCTTTAGGTCTAAAAATTCTGAGATACGTGTCCCATTATAAAGAAGTATCAGGATTATCTGATAATACTTATCATCCTCCATATCCCAATGAAACATATTATAAACTGTAAAATATAAATAATATGACTAGAAAATACAATGAAAAGAGACCGATGTATTAACATTTGAGTTAAAGTATAAATTGAATAATAAATTCCTCTAAATACATTAGAGTTTATAGGAACCTGGGAACAAATATATAATCCTTATTTTAAAGTGTTCGAATTTGAACACTTTCAAAAAGAGGCAGGATTACATACATTTACGCCAAGCATATCAAAATGGATTAAGAAAACAAATGCAATTGGTTTATATGTGAAGAAAGGGCATTATGGAACAGGGGGTAAAGGAGAAGGTAAGAATAAAAATATAATTAGAGAATATTTTATAATAAAGTGCTACAGCATGCATTATTCAATATTAAAACGATAATTATGTTTTAATATTGAATAATATATTGATTAACTAGGTAATATGTAGTATAATAGGAATGTAAAAACGTAAATCACGTTTAAAGGAGAAAGATATGAGAATATTAAAAATTAGAGCCCAAGGACTTAAATTGTTTTCGGATTCGTTGGAGTTAGAATTTGTAACACAACAACGCGTAAGAAATGAATACAGTGAAATGTTATACAGAATTGCTCCCAGAATATATCAAAATAATGTACTTTCTTTTATCGGAATTAATGCTTCGGGAAAAACAACAACTTTAAAATTAATTTCATTTGTTATTCAAATGCTAAATAATGAGTCTATAAATAAAATTGAAGAAAATGAAATTTTAAATGGTATTTCAAAGAATGAAAAAATTAAAATTGAAATATATTTTAGCGTTGCATTAGAAATGGTATATAAATTAGTAACGACAATTAAAAAGGATGAAAACAGCAAGGAGGGAGAGAATAAATATATTATTGAAGATGAGATGATCTGGAGGAAAGAGATAAAAGACATAAAAACAAGAAAAAGTCTCTTTGAATTTGAAAATATAAATCCAATTCAAACTAGGAAAGGAGATGAAGAATATTTACCTGAGGATGTTAGCATAGTTATTGCCTTAAATAAAAAAAATAATACTAAAATTTATTATAAAGATTTAATCAACTGGACAAATATTAATTTGATAAGAATTTTGGGAGATTTTCCGCAAGAATTGATAACATTTTTGGATCCGAGCATTGAATATTTAAAATCTATAGTTGAAAAAGCAGGAGATAAGATAGAAATTAGATTAAAATTCAAAGGTAAAGAAGAAATAATTATGTATCATCCAATGGAAATGGAAAAATATTTATCTTCTGGAACAATTAAAGGTATAAATGTATTTATATATGCAATGATGGTACTGAAAAGAGGTGGATATTTAATTATTGATGAGCTGGAAAATCACTTTAATAAAGAAATTGCAGCGACTTTACTTAGATTTTTTATGAATCACGAAGTAAATAAAAATGGTGCAACTATAATCTTCTCCACTCATTATGCAGAATTGTTAGATGAATTTGAAAGAAATGATGATATTTTCATAGTCCGCAATAATGGGGAAATAAGGGTAGAAAATCTTTCGAAGTTATTAACACGAAATGATATAAAAAAAAGTGAAGTGTATGAAAGTGGATATTTACATGGTACTACTCCGGTGTATGAAGCGTATATCGATTTGAAAGCAGCTATTATTGAATACACACGCAGAGAGGAGTAGTTATGAATACAGATAGAAGTCTCGATTGAAACCTAGTGCGTACTGCAAAAGTTATTTGAGTTATAAAAACGTCAAAAGTTACAAATTTGTAGAAGAATACTTTGAGGATGTAGATAAATTAATACAATGTATAAGAGAGTACAAGAGAATTTCTGATATTAAAAGAGGTGAATGTACACTTTGGGATTTATTGAAATAAGAAAATGTAGTGGTATACAATTGAACAGAGAGTTATTGCTATTCTGCTCAGAACGTGTTTTTGTACCACAATAAGTACATAATTGAGTAAAACACATATTTAGCGAACATTGTACTACGTAATATTAAATGATAAAATCAACACCCCCATTATAAACAACAGGACGCCGCCTCCAAGCAACAGATAAGTTTTGAGGGAGGCCCCCTTAAATTCGCCGTAAAAGATCCCCCAGATATAGCTCCAAACATGATAGCTGTTTCCCATTGCAGTGGCAATCGCGGCACTGATTACCGGCACCGCTGCGGCGTGAAGAACATTCCCGCCGAAATGACAGCAGGCAGCAATAAATGCCATGAGCAAAATTTTTCCATACCCTTTATCAGGTCTTCTGAATGCCTCTTTCTGTTTCTTTCTCCGAACCTCAATTACCATGAAAATCTGTGCACCGACAAAGGCACCTGCTGCCAAAAGTCCCATGCAGGTCAATGAAGACATCCCTTCGGGATTCAGCGGAGAGCGGATCCCCACAGAAGTCGCCAGCGGATAGGAAGACATCAGTACTGCATTGATAAAAATCAGGAGTGCAATATCATATCCTCTCGACCCTTTTACTTCCTCTTCGCATTTCTTGATTTCCCGGTCCCGTCTCACTCCGGCATACTGGCATATCACCGTAGCCAGAACCAGCAGCATCGATGCCAGGAAGATAGATGCAAACGACGCACCTTCCGGAATGCCTCCAAAAAACGAAGATACCAGAGTACCGCAAAGGATACAGCAGGTTGCACTCACAGATGTGGATAATATCAGACCTATCCTCCCGACCACAGCCAGATGCATCTGCATTGCCGCAGCAAAGACAACACCACAGGCAAGCAGAAACACTGACAGCGGAATATTCTGTGAAACCTCCTCGATAAATCCGTTGGGGATCATAGAATCCTGGAGAAAAACAATGGAGATCCCCACAATAATAACCGAAAATGTATACATCCAGCTGATAAAGCCGGCGATCGGATAATTACCGGTATGTTTGACCGCCTGAAACCATGACCCCCATAAAAATGTAACAAAAAGAACAATAATAACCGCCGTATTTGATGCCAGATTCATATTCTCACCCTACCGTATTTTCTGCCTGAGATCGGAAAAATGCCTCAATGCGTTCCGAAAATATATCAATAGCCAGTTCCGTTTTTAATAATCCTGTTTTTTCTTTTTCCTGTATAAAATTAACTATGGCACTTAACAGATCAAGATGTTTTCCCGAATCCTGCATAAGGAGCATAAAAATGATTTCTACAGGGACCTCCGCATCTCCTCCGCCCATCATACGGAACATAACAGGAGTATCAAGTATCATAACAACCATAGAGGCTCTGTTCGTGAATTCTAAATCGGCATGAGGGATCGCGACACCTGTGGCCGCATTGATGCCTGTGGGATAATGCTCTTCTCTGTTAAGAAGAGCACTTACAAACCCCCTTTTGGCGAGCCCTTGTTCTTCCGCATAAGAGCCGGCCATTTCCAGTATTTTTTGCCAGGTTATTCCACCCTCCATACGCAGCAGGTGAATAGAACCGTGTTTTGATTTCTTTGCTTCCATGCCTGCAAGTCTCCTTTAATATCGTGATTAATCCAGATGATCAATTCTCCTGATATGATCCATGATCTCATTTAAAGCTGCTTCTTCGCCGATACCACTGATCAGTGCAACACCATTGATTATCGGTGCCTTATAATCACTCTGCTTCATTTCCAGCGATGATACGATGATATCAGCTTGCTCCACATAATCCCTCGACATGTTTAAAGCAGTTGATTCAATATTCCAGTTTTTAATCTTATTTTCCTCCAGAAATTCGGTAATAGCTTTCTTTATTATCGAAGAGGTTGCATAACCCATAGCACATACGATCAACAGATTTCTGTTTGTCTTCATAAAAAAACCTCCCTGTCTTTCAGTAAAATCTCCGGATACAAATGATACATTATATAGGGCTGTCAGAATTACTGTTTAGCCGCCAAACAGGCTTTGCAGAAATTCAAATAACTTTAAGCAGACCAGATTCGGGAAATTACCCGCATTTGTAATTTGTACGGCACCATAAGGAATATCATAACCGGCCTGGATTGCGACTTCCGTAAAAATTGGAGCGAGTAAGGTACCCAGATACAATTCTCCGGCTGCGACCACAAAGCAGAATATAGCACCCTTTAAAATGTTCATCTTAAAGAATGGCATAAACAGGGCAACCAGAATAAATCCGACAGACAGCATACCAACCGGCAATACCTTGTTTCCCGGTAAAATAACCGATACCAGCAGCGCAATCGGGACAAATAAGAGTCCGACAGCCAGTGATTCCGGAAGCCCGGCTAACAATACACCGTCCAGACCGATATAGATTTCACGGTTTTTAAATTTTTTCTTAACCCATTCCGTTAACACACTGGTAGTTTCACTGAGTCCCTGAATCAGTATTTTAGTACTCAGCGGAATAAAATACAACGATGCTCCCAGCTTGATTCCGGTTTCCAGAACACCGGCAAAATCATACCGGCCTAAAATAGCCATAACGATACCAATGATAAATCCCATGATTCCCGGTTCACCCAGAACACCGAATTTTTTCTGGATCGTCTCGGCTGATACATCGGAATTTTTTATAAAAGGAATCTTGTCAAAAAGCTTGTTGAACCAGAATGCGACCGGTGCATAAAAAGCACTGTAAACATAGGGGAAAGCCAATCCTTTATACTGTGGAAGTACCTTATGAATACGCGGTGCCGACCAGTCGGCGACTTTAAGTGTCATAACGCCGGTAATTACGATGGAAAGAATTGCAAAAACAACATTATCCGTGGCAACGTAGACTAAAACTGCGGGCATCCCCCAGAAATATAGCATATTCCATATGTCAACATCCAGGGTCTTTGTGAGCTTAAGTATCAGCATCAGGATATTCAGTGCGATGCCTACCGGAATCGCCCATACCACGATAGGATTTGAAAGAAAGGTAGGCATAATGCCGGTACCAAAATCAACAACAGTCATCCGGAGTCCCAGGTTTTCAATCATAGCATTGGCAACCCCGACCACAGATCCCAGAAAGACTTCGAAAGCAAAGGTCGATAATGCAAACAGACCCATAGCATACATAAATGCCGACCTGACCGCTTTTCCGGGGCTGATCCGAAGGACCAGATTAAGTACGAGAAATATAAGAAACATCATGACAGTGCTCGGCAGATTACCGAACCAGTTAAGGGCATCAACGATATAAGTCATCTCTATACCTCCTAAAATAAAACATAGTTTAATAACATAACATAGTTAAAAGCATCATACCTGATTTGCGGCATTAAACAAACGGATATAATACCGCATGGATTCCTTTACCGCAGATAACGCCGGCTTCTGAATATCCTCAGGGAACATAATATCAGGTTTTTCCGTGACAAATTTCCTGATTTCCGTCGACCAGATCAGAGCCTGCTCTGAGGCTACCTTGATCATATTCACTCCGCACGCAATTGCCGCGCGCAGATCGTCCTTATTTACATGTGTGGAGCCATGCAGAACCAGATGGGCCTCGACATTCCTGCGGATCGCCTTAAGACGCTCCAGATCAAGACGCCCGGTCCGCTTAAAAGGCGGCAGTTCCCCGTCCCACAAGGACCGTACATACTGACCGACGGATATAGCCAGGGTATCAACGTTTGTTTTACTGACAAATTCTGCAGCCTGTACAGGATCTGTCATGATTTCGGGCGGTACTGTAAAACTTTCATCAAAAGCACCGCTGTAATGCATTGCCTGCGGAAAAAAGCGCCTGACTTCCCCTAGCGCTCCCACGCATGCAACACCTGCTCCGTGGCATATTTCAGCCAATTCCTTTGTCATTCTTACGTTTTCTTCATACGGCATAAGTGAACCGTCCAGCATAACAGACTTCCAGCCTAAATGAATCGCCCGCAAGGCCTGGGGAATGGAATCCTCCCCGGTTACAAATGCATGATCTACGGCGATTGAAACCGGCACCCTGGCATAATGGGCTGCCGTAATCAATGCCTGGGTAAAAACATTTTCTCCGAAACTGCTGATGAATTCCGGTCCCTGAAGAATAATCACAGGTGCCCGCTCCTCCTCCGCAACTTCAATAATCGGTTTGATAAAGTCCAGATTGAACGGGAAGAAACCCGGAACAGCATACCCTCCTTTCCTGGCGTTTTCCAACAGTTCATTTTCATTTACAAATGCCACAAACATCCCTCCCTAATGAATATTATTATCTAGTACAACGTTCTCTAAAATCCTATGCAAAGTGCTGAGGATGGATTTTCAGATGCAAGGCAAGAAAACGCAGGCGTAGCGGGCTACGTCAAGTTTTCTTAACGCAGTCAGCTGGAAATTCAGACCAGTAATTTGCATAGGAATTTAGAGAACGTTATACTAGGCAGACCAGCCTGTAAAATTCATCCGCAGTCTCACACGAGGTCAGATTCCGATATACCTCTTCCTGTGACAGATTGGAAATCAATTCTACAAGCGGGGCTGCGTGAGATTCATAATCAGTTGCGGCTAAAATAAAAACCACATGAATCACCTTATTCCATTTCCCCATAAACAAAGGCTCTTTAAACAGGGCTGCACTAAATGAAAGCCGGTGCACACCGTCTGCCGGTTTCGCATGTGCCAGTAACACCCCGTCCCGGCATTCTGCATATGGACCTGCTGTTTCGATGACTTCAATAATGTTTTCAATATAAGCCGGCTCAATACAATTATCTGCGATAAGCGGTCCGCCGGCGATAAACATCGCCTCCTTACAGTTAACCTTGTTCCGGCAGACTACTGCATAATCAGGACGAAATACATCCTCCAGATGAAGTTTCTTTTCAATCTGCTCCTGCGGAAAACACTTCTTAAGATCATAGATAAGCTTTTCCCGGTCAATAATCTCCGCCGACCGGCTTATAATTTCAACAATCTCGGTAAGCTTGTCCGCTTTATCATCTTCAGCACTGTTTTTCAGCATCCAGTCAATCAGTACATTTCGCTGTTCCTCCGAAATGACGGTGGATACCGTGATTACCGGAACCTCCTGCTCCAAATTGAGTTCATAAGGATTCAGTTCCGAAACCACCAGAACCGTTTTTTCTGTCAAAGACTTCTTAAGGTTCCTGACATCAGTAATCAGGTACTGATATTTACTGCCCAGTATCTTATCTAACTGACTCCTGACATAGACAGAGCTTCCAAGGCCGAAGTTGCAGACGATCAGTATCTGTGGTTTTGTCATATTATCGTCCGGTTTCACGAAACCTCCGAGGCTGCCAAAATACAGACTCAGGTATGCTATTTCGTCATCATCAATATACAGACCGTACTTGCGGCTACCCAACTTTACAGCTAATTTCGTTATTTGATAGAAACTGTGATTGGCCTTTTCTATTATGTTGTCCATGGAATTAGAGGTCTTTATCAGATATTTTGTTCGATAGAACATCGACCGTATATGAAGCAGAAACATCTGCATAAGTTTGACATCAGAGGAAAGACGGATCTGACTCAGCTTCTCAAAGGATGACAGCAGCTCCCTGGCAAATTCTTCTGCCTGTGGATCTTCGGAGCAATCCTCCAGATTATAAATTCTCGCGCCCATCAGAAGCACCTGTATGTACGGTATTTCCTCCTCCGGAATTACAAGACCCAGATGTGATATGCTGCCGGCGATGAAGGATGCCGGATATTTTCCTATACTGCTGTCAAAAGTGCCGCCGTCAATATCTGCATGGGCATGAAAACTCCGCAGATAGATAAGAAGCAGGTTCTGAGCCGTATCACTGACGGAGGAATAATTAAACTGCCTTCCCGTGTGTTTTTCTCCGGCAAATATGATTTCATTTATCTGTCTCAGAATGCCTTTATCCAATGTCTTTTTGCATCTTAACGAGCATTCCTTTAACAGTAGATTCCGTTTTAAGTCCGTTACAACCTGATTCCCCATATTATAGTAAGCAGACATCAGTCTGTATCGTATTTTCAGTTCACTTCCAAACAGGAAATAACCTTTTTTAGGTTTAGTCTGAAGCATAATATTCTGAGTACTCAAAGACTTTTTTAATTCATAAAGGTCGGCAAGTGCAGTACTTCTGGATATTTCGAGACATTCAGACAGATATTCCAGGGTAACAATTCTGGTTCCCAGACCAATCATCAGAAGTATAAAGTCCTGTCGTTCACCGGATTTGAACACATAATCCATAACCATGTCTTTTCCCAGCAGCAGCTTAAACTGCTGCCGGTCCTGAATATCCACCTTTATCTTTCCCCCGGAGATCAGCGTCAGGGGCAGTTGTAAATCTCCGAGGTAATCATTTAGCTTTTTCTGGTAATAAAATACCATCCTCCTTGAAAAACCAAGGCGGCTGCAGGCTTTATCTAAGCTTACACAACCATTATATTCCAGTATTAAATCTAGCAGCCGTACAATCTTAGTATTCATATGCTCCCTCCTGAATAAAATCGTTTCTGCCGGAATTACGGCGATTCAATGACAGGTATATGTGTATATGTTAAGATAGCTGTACTAGTATATTTTATGCATTAATGGGTAAAGGGAGTGTCGTAGTTCCCGGTAGTCATGCTTTAACTGCATGCGGATAAGATAATAGTGCTTTCAGGCATTCTGATTTATACGTGAATTATTATGCAATAGATATTCTTTACGTATATATTATCACATTTCTTTTTCCAATAGAAGTTTGAATTTTGTTCTGTCCAAAAGACAAAAAATGTACCGGAATAACAACCCCTTTTCAAACAGGGTCATATACATTATAATAAGCATGTTGACTTATCGACTTGCAAATTCTAAGTAAATGAGGAACGCATATGAAAACAAATTGGAAGAAAAATGTGGCGATATTCATGTCAAGCCAGGCGATATCCATCTTTGGATCGTCGCTGGTTCAATTCGCCATTACCGCTTATATCACAGTACAGACGAAATCCGGTTTATACGCTACACTGGCAATCTTGTGTGCCATCCTGCCGACGTTTTTTCTCTCCCCTTTTGCAGGGGTATGGGCCGACAAGTTTAATCGCAAGACCTTAATCATGCTGGCAGACGGCGGCATCGCCGCCTGTACCCTGCTGGTAGCTATCCTTTTCCTGATGGGGCATGGGTCCATCTGGCTGCTGTACGTGGCACTGGTTATCCGGGGACTTGGCTCGGCAATACAGACCCCCTGCGTCGGGGCGCTGCTGCCCGATGTCGTACCGGAGGAGCACCTGACCCGCGTCAACGGCATCAACGGCAGTCTGAATTCCCTGTTCACACTGGCCTCACCGATGCTGGGGGCGCTTTTGCTGGGTATTGCATCGCTGGGTGTCATCTTTTTTGTGGATATCATAACGGCCATAATTGCTATAGCTTTACTGTTAAAAGCTTTTGTACTGCCGGACAGGGAAAAGGAGGAGCGGGCTGGTGACGATTATATAAAAGAAATGAAGCTGGGGGTTAAATATATCGCCCGTACAAAATTCCTGAAGCAATTCTTTGTGTTTTGTATCGTCTTTTTTCTCATGATGGCACCGGCGGCCTTTCTGACACAGGTACAGGTGGTACGCAACTACGGAGACGATGTTTGGCGGCTGTCAGTGATTGAAATGGCATTTTCAATTGGTATGCTGGTTGGCGGTCTGGCAATCACTGCATGGGGAGGTTTCAAGAACCGTGTTCATACGATGATTCTGTCTACACTTATGATGGGACTGTGCACACTGGCCCTCGGTATCAAGGTCCCGTTCATTCCCTATGTTGGGTTTATGACCGCTTTCGGAATAGCTATGCCCTTACTGAACACTCCGGCAATGGTGATGCTGCAAGAGCGGGTGGAACCTCAATACATGGGACGTGTGTTCGGCGTTATGACCATGCTTAATTCCAGCATAATGCCGCTGGGGATGGTGATTTTTGGCCCGATTGCTGATTATGTGGCGATAGAATACCTGCTGTTCGGAACAGGTGCGGTCATGCTGATCGCAACGGCGTTCATGACACAGACCAAAGCTTTGCTGACCGCAGGCACCAAAGCGGAATTGGCATAAATAATAAAGGAGGATGTATGTTAAATCAATTTTCTAGAACCGAACTGCTTATTGGAAAAGAAGCCCTGGAGCGCCTTCAAAATGCAAAAGTTGCAGTATTTGGAATTGGCGGTGTTGGAGGCTTTGCAGTTGAAGCATTGGTAAGAAGCGGCATTGGTCAATTTGTTTTGATTGATAATGATAAAGTATGTCTGACGAATCTTAACAGGCAGATAATAGCTACCAGAAAGACAATCGGCAAATACAAAACAGATCTTATGAAAGATAGAATTCTGGAAATCAATCCGGATGCAAAGGTCGAAGTACACCGATGTTTCTATCTTCCGGAAAAGCAGGAGGAATTTGATTTTTCGGAATATACTTATGTAATAGATGCCGTTGATACGGTAACAGCGAAAATCGGGATTATTGAACAATCCAAAAAAGCCGGTACAGCAGTCATCAGCTGTATGGGAGCGGGTAATAAACTGGATCCTGCCATGTTTGAAGTGGCCGATATTGCTAAGACATCTGTGTGCCCGTTGGCTAAAGTGATGCGCAGAGAGTTAAAAAAAAGAAATATAACAGATTTAAAGGTAGTGTATTCAAAGGAAAAGCCGGTAGTGCCGATAGACGATATGGCAATAAACGGCAGAACGGATTGTATCAGTCCGCAGGGAGCAAAGCATAAAAGCACGGAACGCAGGGCAATTCCCGGAAGTATGGCATTTGTCCCTTCCGTAGCAGGATTGATATTGGCAGGTGAGGTGATTAAGGATATTATATCTATGTAGAATATAAAAATTATCCTATTAGGTCCTATGTAATGGATGTAAAGATATTTATATGTAATAAAAACTTAAAAAAATACAACTAATTCGTAAAAAATTTAACATATTTGGATATGTTGAGAAATATCGTAATTTATCATAAATTTTGCGGAAAATATTTAATTGCGGAAAATCATTTTTTTGATAAAATACACTTAGGACATTATGTCAATACGAGTATATCTAAGGTAAAGAATTAAAAAGCAGAGGAGGGAAAATTTGAAAAAGAAACTACTGGCAGGTATTCCAAAATCAAGAAATTATTGACGACAAAGAGTAGATTTAAGAATACAATGAGATTAAAGAAAATTTAAAGGTATCTAAAAATGTGTTTTCAGAAAGGAGATTTGAAAATGAGATTGAAAAAAATATTATCGGGAGTGTTAGCAGGTGCTATGGTGTTGACATCGCTATACGTAGGAGACATGACCGTCCAGGCGGTTGCGCCAACGCCGGCCTATACATACTCATTTGAGAATAGTATTGGTGATGCTGAAAAAGTAACAAATCAAGACTATGTATTTGTTCCATATACGGGTGATGCAACCTTTGATACCGGTAAATCAGGTCAAGCAGTAAGACTTGGAGAATATGGGCTTAAATTAAATAAAAAGAATATCGGAAGCAATTATACGGTATCTATGTGGGTGAAACCAGAGGGTTCAATTGCAGAAAATGCACCGGTTCTTTTTATGGGATACGATTTAACACAAAAGTGGGTGGCAGTTGCAGGAGATGACGGAGGACAAAGATGCAAGGTTTGGACGTTTGGAGACACTTGGAAGATAATCAATACGGTAACATTGCCGTCATCTGATTGGAGTTTGCTTACAATTACTGGAAATGGAGCTAATGTAACGAGTTATGTAAATGGCGAGAAAATAGGAACTGGTACCGGCGCTGTTGCGTTAGAGGGTGAAGAACAGGATATCTGTCTCGGTGTTAATGTTTGGGATGGCTTGTTTTCAGGTCTTGTGGATGAAGTCCAGATTTACAATTCCACCCTGACAGATGCGGATGTTTACCTATTATATAATAGTGATGCTACAGAAGAAAGCGTGTTTGAAGAGAAAGGATTTACAGTACGATCTGCGTTTTCTACAAAAGTAGGCTGTACAACTAATCTCAAGATAACTCTTCCGACAGGCGTTTCTCCTGAAAGTGCAACGACTGTTTTTGAAGGTTATGATAATTCAAAAGTTGAAGTAGCTGCTGATGGTACTGTAACTGCGGTGGAAACAGGTACAACAACGATTACGACCAGAATAACTGTTGGAAGTATAACCAAAACGAAAGATACAACAGTTAATGTACATGAAGACTTTCCATTGGCAGTAGATTATGATATGTCTGTGAGTGGTGGTTATCTGGAAGATATTACCGGAAATGGGAATAATGCTCTCATTCATAATAGTTCTATGGTAACATTTTCAGAGGAAGATGGCGAAAAGGTCATGACTTTTGAAAAGCCGGCATCAGGAGCATTGAATGATCATGGTTATGTTGATCTGCCGTTAAGCATTATGGATTCTTTAACAGATAAAGAATCATTTACGATTCGTGCTACATATTCCAAAAGTTCCGAACTTGATACGACAAGTTGGCTGTATTGTTTTGGCTCTGATGTAAAACTGACCGGCGATGGTTTTTATTACTTATTCTACTGCCCATTTTTTCATTGGGGTACCGGTGAAATAAGAGCTGGTATTAAGAATGGTGAGGTTTTAGGGGAAAAACGATTTATAACAAATCGTGTAACTAATAGTGATCAATACTATACAGTTGATTTAGTATTTGACCAAGGTACAATTACCATGTTTGTTGACGGTGTTATGATTGACGAAAAATTGGATTCAGGATATAGCATTGTGGATGATGTAATAACGCCGGGCTGCGTAAACAATATTCTTGGTTATATTGGTAAATCTGTTTGGGGACAGGATGCTTATTTTTTGGGTAATATGAAAGCCTTTAAGATTTATGACTTGGCTATGAATGATGCTGATATACAGGTAACTTATCAGGAGGGGTTTCAGAATAAGTTTACAGAGGAGTTTTCTGCTTCATTAATTTTAGGAGACTCGACGAAGAATCCAACATTGGATAATGTAGCTTACAATCTGACCCTGCCATTAACTTACGATGAATTATCTATCACATGGACTTCATCAGATGAAAATGTTCTTTCCAATTCAGGTCAGGTTTATAACGGAACGCAAGACAAGACAGTAACGCTTACTGCAGAGGTTAGTTCAGGTATTTTAACAGCAACAAAAACATTTACTATTACCGTAAAAGCGCTGAACAAAACAGCATTAAATGATTTGATTGCACAAGCTGAGGCGATTGATACTACTTATTATACGACCACAACAGTAAATAGTTTGAGAGCAGCAATTAATAATGCTGCAACTGCTGCAACACAGAAAGCGATTGATGATGCGATTACTTCAATTAACAGAGCAATAAGCAGGCTGGCTTATATAGACGAATATGAGAACCCATGGAGCATCATTGAAACGGTATTACCTGCATCAACCGCAACCATAGAGGTAGGAAAATCATCTAAATTATTTACGCTTCCGGAAGCAGTGAACGGAATGGTAGACGTAACATACGTTTCCAGCGCTCCTTCTATAGTAGAATATCAAAATGGTACCGCAAAAGCCCTGAAAGCGGGAACAGCTACGGTAAAAGTAGTCGTTACTGCAAAATACGATAACACGACCGTGGAATACGCCACGATAGTCACCGCAAAAGCTGCCGGATCAGACGATAGCGGAATAAGTAAAGTAACGGCAACGGTAAATAAAACAAAGCTTGCCAAAGGTAAAAAAGCACAGATTAAGGTTAATACTACAGCGGTCAAAGATAAGAATCCGCGGATTGATTATAGTATATCTAATAGTAAAGTGATTTCCGTTGATACAAAAACCGGTAAAGTTTCCGCTAAGAAAGCCGGAACAAGTAAAGTAACCGTAACAGTTACAATATCTACAGGCGAAAAGTTTACGAAAACCTTTACTTTCAAAGTAGGCGCCATCAATAAGACGAGTGTAAAGAAGGGCAAAACGGTCACATTGAAAGTCAATGGCATTTCCGGTAACGCAAACTGGACAATTGTAAAAGGTAAATCCCTTGCAAAATTAAACAAGAAAAAAGGAAAATCAGTAAAATTAACAGCCAAGAAAAAAGGAACTATAACAGTTAGAGCAAAGGTAGCAGGCGTAACAATTAATCAGAAAATCAAAATTAAGTAGTTGAAGGAGAGGTATCAGCATATGACGTTTCAAAAAATAAAACGATTAGTTTCCATAGCTACGGCTGTAGTAATGATGATTTCTGTTGTGCCGGATACCGGGTTTTATGTGAAGGCGGATTCGAATCTGGCGGCTGTCGTAGAAGAAAAGTTAGTAATAGAGGAATCAGAAATCAATCAACTGCTGACGGAGGACCTGCAGTTACCGAATACGATATCTGACCTGCCGGAAGCCGGGATCACCTATAGTGTGGGAGGCGCAAACGCCTCTTATGTATCGGTAGAAAGCAGCCTTTTGAAGGTAACCAGACCATATGCC
>Ga0153924_1001001_pt1 | contig 15834 bp, 12 predicted proteins | sample TSNJ008MetaG_FD_104709 | JGI IMG/M metagenome (GOLD analysis project Ga0153924, IMG submission 104709) | Attine ant fungus gardens microbial communities from New Jersey, USA - TSNJ008 MetaG | ecosystem: Host-associated > Fungi > Mycelium > Unclassified | place: USA: New Jersey, Wharton State...
GACAGCCCACCTTGGAGATTTGCAATGCCAGCATGCACAGACTTCACGTCATCTGCTATGGCATCTGATACCACAAATCAGTCAAGTTGGTCAATCAGTATGAAGCACAAACAACAAACCTTGCTTAACTCGCATCTCTATCATGAGATCTACCATAAATCTGTCTCTGAAGCTATCAAGCTTGTCCCGCATTTCGATTGCTTTGTCCTTTTGAGCAGCAATGAGAATGTACTTGACTGAGACCAATGAATTAGGGTAAATCCATCTCACATGGATTCATACGTACGTGTCCAATTTTCAAGCCACTCCTGAATGAAATCTATCACTTCTCCCATCATTCCCGGAAACTCATTGATTGTATGGCACAGCTCCTCTGAGTTTGGAACATTCTTGAGCCTGTCAAGCTGGCTCGCTAGCAATGTGATGCTCTCTGCAAGGCTCTTCATTGATTTGTAGGATTCTTCTTGGGCCTTGATATGCTGCCAAATCTATCAGTCATCTTATCCGTGTTAAAAGCAAGAGAGGAGCCAACTTGGTATGCGACATCGATGCAAGAAAACACTGTTGTCACTATAGAATTTAGCTGCTCTTTGAGTCAGATGCTGGGTGGGTGTGTTTTCAAGAATGATTTACCCCGCCAATAGCCTTTCCGAACTCGATAAACATCCCAACACCATTGCTTGCAGAACCAAGACGACTCAATATGGGCCTGAAGTTGTTCAAATTATCTATTGTACTCTTGATTTGCGCACCCAGTGCCCGTAAATCACTGCCGTGGGCCTATGATCAAATTTATGTAAGGAATCTGCATAATGATAGTGATCAAATGCGTACTTCGACGTCAATCCAGAGCTGAAATCCCGATACTGCATCAATGAATTCCACCGTGAAGTTTGCTAAGGTATCTTGAGTATATTGGAAGCGATCGAGACAAAGATCAACTCACATCTGGATTCCTTCTGTGATTCCAAAACCAAGTGTTTCCACAAATCATCAAACTTAATGGTAGCTTTACATAGGACATTATCCTCTGAGGTGCACTCAAGGGGGATAGTTTTCCGCCACCGGGAACGTTTTTTGTAAATTTCAATATTCAAGTCACTTCCTTCCTTGACAATGCTACGTCGCATTAACATGTAAGACTGCATGGGCATTCAAAACGTCAACTCACCATCTTTGGGTCAGTTTCAGCCTTTGTTTACCCCTATCATTGTTGTCAAATGTTTCTTTAAGACTTTGAAAGGGAATATCGGTCTTGTACTTGACAACGAGGGGTCGTGGAAATTCCTCATCAAGTTTCCAATAAATTCTGAATGCAAATAAGCCTACTGATGGATGAAGTCGATGGGAAGAGGCACACTTACCGAGAACTTGGATAGCTCGTGCCATTTGAGTGAGTAGGAAGAAATATTGTGAACGTAGGATGATGAGAACAAGATCGTGACACTGCCTCACGACCTAAACCGGGTAGGAACTTGACAATCAGCGTCTAGGCATGTGAGAAGCACGGCGAAGCAAATGTGGAAGCACATTGTTTGATCTGGAAGTCATTATCGCTGTACTGCATCCGTGATTTTCAAAGCACAGTCAACTATCAGTATTAGCATTGTCTTCAATCGTATTTTCTCGCTCTTGTCTACATAAGGTATCCCAGTAACTCTTTTCCGATTGGGCAGACTGTTCCTGTCTATGAAAGGAAAAGCAAATGTTCATGTGTTGATGACGAACGAACAATGTCGCACGTCGGCATCACCCGGATCAAATATCAATTCGGTTACAACATACAAAGTATGCATCTTCAAACATCTACACAAAATGTTTAGAGGAAATCAAAACGAAACCCTCCTTTGCTGAGTCTTTGGATGAATGTCAGCAAGGATATATTTCTCATCAAACCTGTTCCTGGTTTCAAGTGCAAGAACGATACGCTTGCCACGAACATGACGGCTAAGATGATATCCTACCTGGCACTTTTTGCTCGCCGTAGACTTGGTATTCGTGTAGCTGTTGGCAGGAGAGGAACATGTATCCTCAGCTAGAATGTCTTCTTAAATTTGATCGTCCGCCTTGAGCCGTAACTATTATTGCTGAGTTCCGTGCATCTAGTCGATTGAGATGAGGGTCCGACGTGAACTAGAATAATGAAACTAAAGACGACGACGTAGAGCTCATGCTACCACAAATCACCACGAGAACTCCCATGCAGTCACTCACAACACTTAGGCAAAGCAGCGGCAACTTGAAATCTAAATATCCGCCATGTATGTTCTTATTGTTTCATGTTTCATTGTTTCAGATAGCTAGTGTGCTTTGTTTGTAGTTGCTATCCATTTGTAACCCTTCCCCGATTGTTTCAACACAAGCTAGCAAGAGGGACATAATCCTGACTTTAAAATAGCAGATGCCTATATCCTTGGATGGAACTCCTAGTGCTTTAACAAGATCATTAATTTTGTCCTCAATGGAGCCTAGGGGTACTGAGGATGTTGCTTAGGTAAATGTTCTGCCTGAGGGAGACACTATCACGCTATCACGCCCGCCGCAAAACTGATGCCTGAATCATATGAAGTGGTAGCAAAAGTACACTTCAAGAAATATAGTGAGAAATATAAGAACATGAATGAAGCGGCCCAGGTATTTTGTCTGGAGAGGGGGAGGAACATGTCGGAAATTTTGTTTGACACGCGTAAAGAATATATCTGGAGAAGTTATTTTTATATTCCATGAAATGGAAAGATTGAACATCTGGAGGTATTTCGTCAATATCAATATACGTGGGAAATCAACCCAACAAACAAAATCTCAATACTCTTCTGCGCACCCATGACAACATAATCGTCCGTATCTCTGCTGACATTAGAATCAAAGGTCTCGCTTCACATCGCCAGGACTCTGTGAATTGAACACTTCAGATCCTCTCTCTCTCTTTACCAATCCCCTGACATTCCGATGTGAGGCCTTCTTGGGACTCAGTCACTCCAGCCTCATTTCATCCATCGCCTGACTCCTCTAGGCCTTCTGAATTAAACATCTCCTACATCCATCAGGTGCTCTCGTGAAATGGCCATTGTTCTTGTTTGCTCTTCATCAGTTCGAGAGGTCCCCTTGCGAGAGAAGAACGACCTCTTTGTAGTAGGTGAACAAAGGTATACCGACATGGGTTTTATGCCTGAATATTCTCAGCAACCTCCATGTATAAATCGAGGTGGTGGTGCTAAAGAGAGAAGCGGGATGCTATTGAAATCATTACCTCTCCCACCCTGACAGGATTCTGGATAATTACTGTTAAAGGCTCTGTGACGACTGGCCTTGCCTTTTATCTCATAATTCTGTGCTTTGCAGTGCCCACGCTGGAAATACATGACGACAATTTGAAGAATAGAATGAAATTTGAAAGCAATTTTGTTGTGTCCGTCTTATCACATTATACAGAAATAATCCTATTCATGGCATTCCAAGCACGATGATGAAATTTCCGTTCCTCCCTGTGTTTGGTCCAACCTAATCTGGTCAGTCTCGTTTGGCGCTGATCCAAATGTTGAGAGAAGCAGTTAGAGAAACATAAAATCCAATCATGGACTTACCTGACCAGGCATCCAGAGTGCTACGCAGTTTCTGCCAGCACAATTATGAACCATCCTTTATGTTTTCGACTGCCTTTCTATAGCTACCGCCACATTTACCTAATCGACAACAACCCCACGCACATTGAAGCCGAACATGTGCGAGGTCTCGAGAATCTTGGATTATCGGCCAGAGAAAGTAACTGACATGGCCCTTGAGCAACTTCAGAAGGCAAGAATGAACTTGGTCGAGTAGAGGGGAGCACTTTATCGAAGGATGAATGTACCAACTGTGATCAGGGCAAGTTTCGTGGATTCTGTACTGTGCTTGCCAGCCAACCTATAGCAGGATTTCGTGGAATTATTCCTTTCTCGTCTCAGATGAGACCTTTGAAATACTCTCTGGCATGGAGCTGCCACTCTCCACACTACCCATTCTCCTAAACAATGTTCGGCTGTGTAATGTTCTACGCTCAGACCTGCCGAAGTTGATTGGTTACGACTTGCTCAAATTGGAGGATGGCTACATTGATCCAGATGTTGATGAAAGCACCAAGGCTTTTGTGGATCAAAGGAATTCATCTGGCGCAGAAAAGGTCATGTTGTGGAATAGTGTTGCATTGACGAATGTTCTTGCTGTTGCACGTTTGCCTGATTGATATTTAATGAGGGATGGCCCAAGTAAGTAAAGTACATTTGGTAGTATAAGCTAAATCAATAATCAGAGGGAAGGATAAAGATAAAGAAAGAGCAACTTGCATTACAACCATTCAACACAACCTACGCGTCTAAGTCTCTTCAACGTTAACCCCACGCTGCAGTCGTGCTTGAAGTCGAAGATAAGATATGCCAAGGTTAATGTATACAGTTGGACATGCCTATAATTGACTATCAAGTGTCCATCGGTTGCGAACATCTGAACCAGAATCAGCAGATCTGAGTTTTGAAGAAGCAAAAATCGCACTTTGAAAAGATTAGAGACGGTATCATCTGGAGCGGGGGAGAATGCAAGATTGATATACGTGAACTAGTGTACACTATCAGATTTGCCGTCAAAGTAGCTGCGGGATACGTACAAGAGGTTCGCCAGTTTGCCAGCCGAGCTCCTTCCTAAGAAATTGGATCACTGCCTGAAAGCGATTGGTTGAATTAATTTTGTAGAAGTTTTGTTTCATTATTGGGGCATTTCCGACAGCTTTGAAGCGAACGACGACTATGAGCAGGCACAACTATCAGCATTTATGATATTTGAGGGATACAGACCGTACTCTTGAGAGGCTCTTTCTTTCTGTATGATTCTAGTGCCTTGATAGCTTTGACAGAAGGGAATGCATCTTGGGTTTGAGCGTCACTTTCTTCTGCATCAAGAGGAGGCTGGGTCATGGTGTAATAACGTAAGCCGGAACAATACACGCTCCCTTCACTTATGGAATTCATACCCAGCCCTCATCTCCACCCTACTAGATACCTTTGGCTCTCATGTTGTAAAACTCGTACGTCTAACTTTCCTTGTTGCGGGACATAAGTACTGACATAGACCGACCTCACATTCACTGTGTTGCAATTTATAGCCGTTTAAATTATTTCCGTATGAAATCTCTGTCGGGTTAAAACCACGTGTATTGCAACTCCATCTATCTACCAGCAGACTTTGTCTACATCCTCCTCATTCAGTTATGTGCTAGGTACCAAGGAATACTATCTTGAGACCAAAGCAGTCATCAGGGAATTGACTGAAGCATCTCATATCACCTTCAGCCATAGTATGTCTAAACCTTTCTGATTCATCGGGAACGCCTTCAATAGCCCAACACTATGTTAGACCATCATAGTGGAGCTTTTCTCGCCTTCTTCGACATTCTTGAAATTTCTGAGAACATGGCCAAAATCCGTGCTCTCCAGTTCGCGTTTATCAAGAGGTGGATCATAGTCTGATGTGTCTTTCTTGATCGGTCATCACTCTCCATCAGTATTGCACGATGGCCTGAGCACTCGGAGACATCAAAGAATACTTGCTCACATTCATCATCACTAGATTCACTAGCATCGGCAGCAACGAAGAGGGTCTCTCAAAGTCGGAAGGGTTGGGAAATTGGCGAGATCATTTAAATTCGACCGACATGCTCGACGCTGGATGGGATTCAACCATTACCAGAAATCACATCATAAATATGAAGTAGCATCGAAATTAGTAACTGACCGGTCGATGGTATGAGTGCATGATCGGAGGAGAGGAGATTTTAATGATTCCAGTTATCAATAATGCGTTGAAAGGCCGGAACTTTGACTTTTGCGAGGACCAAGCTAGGATCGAGACTATCAACTTTGCAGAACATGAGGACGTGCCAAAACAAGACTAGAGATGACCTAGACGGTCGAAACCAGGTACCGGCTCCGGGTGTACGCTGAATGAGCCTAGGAACACCGAAGATCACAGAGCCGCTCGTTGAACATACCTAGAAGTAAGATTATATATAACACGTTAGGAAAAATTGGGTTCAAATCTCGAAAGATGTGTAGCAATCGCGGCTTACGGATTCATGACATGCGGTTCTCTCCTCTTTTATCAAGTACTCAAACTTATTGCCGTCCACAATAAGTTTGTTCCTGATGTTTACTTGAGATAGAATCTTTCATATGTTATCTATTGAGTGTAATACGCATAACTCAAAAATTGATGTTGGCCAAATGGTTTAGTCCTTGGGACTTGTATGTTCGGGCTCCTTCTCTGCATGGCAATATGTGTTCCAGCCTCATTCTTGTTAATTTTTTAGTGATTATCAACAAAAGTATTGGAATCTGTCTATAGATTTTTAATGAAATACTGGTTTTTGTCCAGATGATGTGGTCATCGCTGAACACACCAAAAACACACAGCATAGTGCCGCCGAGGAATAAAGCATGCGGACAAACTTGTATCAACACGTCATCTGAAAGTTGTCTGTTCTCTCATCAACACTGATTCAGATCTACGTCCTCATTCCTTTTCCCGCCTTTCTGCGGGTCATGCGACCTCACAGGCTACCACGATACCGGCAGTACTCATGCCAGAGACCCCAGGAAGAAGGGGGTCGCGACCAATTCCAATATACTCGGGCTGAAAACAATTCTCTGGGATTCACCCGAAACTGGCACCATGGTTACGATGAGTGGCACAATACAGATGTCCACCTCTACCGACGGTCCGACAGCCAAGGGTACATAGCGAACGCGAGCTCAGGGTATGCTGATTCTTCATATGGGTGGACGGGGTATCACAATTACGATGGTTATCGGCAGTCACGATACTCTGATCACGGGGCTCCTGTCGACAATCATTTCGGTGACATATTATTCTCAAGAAACAGAAACTACCTTGACGCTCGTAGTCGTCACGGGCGCACCTCCAGAGTATCCAACAATAGACAACAGACGCAGTCATACCATTCATCTGCAGTGGCCTCTAGTACTCTTACTGACGCTGGACAAGTAGCCACTGAAGGCTTCCTCATGTCACGATCCCGACAACACAATAATTTGACACGGAAAACAGATCCTCCGGACCTATCTATGAAGAGAAATTCAGGCCCAAGTGAGGAATATCTGAAAATCTCTGCTGAGAAGAGCGAAACGCTGGGTGGACCCACGAGGGGTGTGGAAGGGCTTACCAGGAAGCTCTTGGTGCTGGATCTGAACGGTACACTGCTTTATCGCAGTCCACACCGGTCACGGCGTAACTCAGGATGTGGCGTTACGGAGGAAGGTATATTCAGTCCCTCGCAACCCCGATCAGTTCGTACTGCTCATCCACGACCATATCTCGTTCCATTTTGCAATTATCTATTCCATCCGAGTACAAAACAGTGGTTGGACACGATGGTTTGGAGCTCTGCCCAGCCTCGCAATGTAGATGACATGGTAGAAAAATGTTTTGGAGTCATGAAAAGAGAGTTGATTGCGATTTGGGCTCGAGATCGGCTGGGGTTGGCTGCTGGTGATTATGGTGTGTCATCTAGTTCGGCATCCAGAATCATTTGATCTGATCTTTTTTTGTACTTCTCTCTCCCTCCTCGTCAGGCAGAAAAATACAAACGACAAAAGATCTTAATAAACCATGGAATGAACTCAACACGATTTCTGTAGCAGATTCTAAGGGTTCAGGATCGACATTGTTGCAGCGGAATCATTCTGCGAAAACTACCCTGATTCTTGATGACTCGCCACTTAAAGTTCATCTCCAACCCTATAATCACCTTTGCCTCAAAGAATACGATATCCAGATGCGAAAGCATGATGTATCTGTACGAAGACTAGAGATGGCTCGAGAACGATCCTCGGATAAGATCTCCGGGAATTCTTTTGAAGAAATGTTCTGTCAAAAGGAAGCCCACGATCTAACCAAAGAATCCCCAGAAGACCCTACTCTAACCAAAGAATTCCCAGAAGACCCCGCTCTGACCAAAGAATTCCCAGAAGACCCCGCTCTCTCGGCAGGTGCGAATGACTCTCCAGAGTTAGTGTCTGGGGCTGGAAACACTAAAGCTCGTAAACGCAGAAGGAGGGGAAAGAAGGACAGAGAGAAGAAAAAGCGTATAGATCAGCCGACGCAAAAGCTGGAGGAGCAAGATCCTTTACCATATGACGAGACCTTGTTGGCTGTCATTGGAATCTTGGATGCGACGAAAAGGGAGACTAATGTTGCTGCATGGATGCGGAGTGGAGGCCTCATCCAGTTGCCAATGGAGCAAGACCACAGTGAAGATGAAACGGAACCGGATGAGACTATCGAGAGTCTGAAGAAGATGGAGACGTCTGGGGATGAAAATGAGGATGGTATGTTTTTGGCAGGCTCCAAACAAGTATCCTTGCTGTCTCTTGAAATACCATCTCCCGGGGAAGCTGGTCGTTGTACTGAGATCATGACCGAGCCCAGTAGAGTTCAAGTCGATGAGCCTTCCCCTGGAAAAAGAGTTGAGGGGGAAGATGATGTCGAACATCAGTTGTGGTTTAACTATCCTGCAATCAAGGCATTTTGGGTATCGAGAGGAAGGAAGGCCTTAAAAGAACTGGAGATAGACATAGTCTCAGGAGTGATTGGACCAATAGGGTAAAAATGATGGTAAGGCATTTTTTATGTCAATGACTTGAACTATGTTAGCAGGTTTCTGATCAATGTTACAGGAAACAATTTCAAGTGACAGATCTCTAGAGAACGGAGTTTGCACACGCGATGATACCGAAAATCTGAACGTATAATAACCATTAAAACTCTGAAACGTACATAAATACGAAGTAAATTACGGTAATTCACATTAGGAGTATTCATCAGGATCGATGAGCCGACATAGATTTTCGTTTCCTCTTTCCCCACAGAGGGAAAGACGAAGGATTTGATAGCCACTTAGTGAACACGGCTTTATGTTCAGGGTGTGTGTTTGCGTCCTTCATGATCGCTACCCACTTGCGAAATTTCACTATATCCCCCAACGCACCGTAGCACATAGCAATTGATTCCACGTGTTGATCGATTAGCTGCGTGCAAATTCCGAGGGGCAGGTGTTTGTGATAAGAAAGAGCGAACTTTTGCTGTTCGATGCGGTGAAGAGCAGTCTTATGTTCATCAATGAGCATGGCATCAGGTAATGTGGCATCCTCCAGCCACTCTTCAAGAGTCGGGAAATCTGGGGTGTATCTGGTTTTGGCGCGCTCCGCGTAGCAGGCTCCAAGAGTTATAGGAGTAGACTCTGCCAAGTTGTCAAGAACCACGTTGCAAGCACGGACAATTGTGACATGAGACGGCAGTGTACACTTTTCACAAATACAATCAAAGCCGTATGAGATTTTGAGTTCTTCTCGCAGAGCAGCTTGGTTCTTGGATGGTACAATGTACGATATAGTGATTTCTTCCTGTGGTGAGATAGGACGCAGAGCAGAAAGCGTCAGTCGCAATGTCTGGGCGTCCCAGCTCCAAGTAGCATTGGGGTCACAACTATGGTTACATCGGCTGAGACGAAGGAATAGAGCACGATGAGCCAGGAGCTCGGGATGAGGTCCGTCCGTGGGATTCAGAAGATTGATGACAACCGAATTCGTTTTCATGACGTTTTCGTAGAAAGATAGTGAAGCCGATTTGGATCTGCCATCATCCTGATGTAAAGTGGCTAACGAACTAACGAGAGCAAGCGACGATTTTGGAAGGGATTCAAAAATCTTGGTGTACATATCCGCGAGTGGGACGGACACTCCAGGCAAGTAAGGCGCGAGCATGACCGGATGCTCGCCGAAAATGAAACTACCAGGTGGGATGAATGACGTTGCGAATGTTCCAAGACCTTTCGCCCTTGTATTAAGAACTTCCAAGGGAAGACAAGGGGAGATTGAGGCAGGCATTCGAGATAATAACCCCACAAGGTTATCATGCAGCCCGTCATTCAACAAAGAGGCCCCTGTCAAGCTCCCAAAATTGATGGTGGAGAGGGTATACGAGTGACCCCGCACATGAGATACAAAATTGACGTCAAGATATACGTGAGCTGGATTGTATCTGAGTCGATTCTCGACAACAGAGAAAATTGGAACTGAAGGCGTTTTCAAGCATTCTTTGACCCGCAAAGGTGGCTCGTTTCTTCGAGGATTGACAGTTGAGGAGACATGAAGGCTTTCCGTGAAGGTCATTTTGGTAATTGTGGTAGAAGTTTTCTCCAAAGGGAAGAGCGATAGTGGACGTTGGCAAAGACAATGCGCTGTAGTGTTATAGCCCAGCTGAAGGACCCTTGAACGTGTAAAAATTCCACACACAGAAAGAGATCAGGGTGACAAAAATAACACGACACGAGGTTGTCCGTTCTGTCAAAGTCGGCTGAATGGGTGAAACGTTGATGTGGAAACGTGAACTAGCGCCGAGAGACTGTCCTGCACAAGACAAGAGGGAGACCAAGAAACCAAGGGTCTCTCATATTTTTATCCCCAGAATTGCGGTCGTGGACAATAATCAACGAAAACTACGACTGAGCTATTCATTGTCAGGCGTCGACAAAGGTAGATGCGGACAGATGTAGTACAGACGCAGTACAGATGCAGTACAGATGCAGTTCAGTGCTTATTCAGCTACCACCATCAGATCGCAACCTTGATCGTTGTTCTCCCGCGTGTTTCTTTTTGTTCTATTCCAGACACAGAAAGAACAACAGGCTGGTGTTAACTTGACTCATGCAACGGCTCAGAATATTGAATCCAAAAATGATCTACTCTAGGTGTTGCGACCCAGACATGACTGTCGGCAAGAGCGACAAGAAGGCGAAAATTAAGGGGCATTCGATCATCGGCTTATGGACCATTGATTTATTGATGTAATAAACCTAGACACAGCGACAGTGCTTTGCCAGATCTTTGGGCCTTTAGCCAGCCGGGCTTCGCTAAGGCGCCCCTATGGCATGCTTCCAAATTGAAGTTATAAACGCTGATTGTGGTCTCAGGCCAGTGTAACATTCCCCATCCCTACGGCGCGGAAGAGTTTTTCTAAACTGGTTCTAGTCGGCCATCAGTGGACCATCGTGTCATTATTCTAGTGTTTGTGCCCGCATTTATTGTGGACCCTTACGAACTTGCTAATGGACAACTCAAAATTAGAATCAGACGTACGGAGTTTCCCGTTCGGCTTTGTGCGACACCACCATTGAGAACTCCCTGAATAGGTTAATCTGTATGTTTGACTTGAATTTCTAGCTTCCAATGCGAGTATTTTTTGCGGAAGCCACCCCTCAACAGCATTCTAGAGAAACGGGTTTTTAATGACTATAACAAGTAATATACAGCACAGGTCTTCACATTTCACTCAATTGATTCCTCCTGATTCTCAGTCATTTTTTTTCTTCCATTGAAGGAGATGCTGGAGACTTCTCTGCAATTCAAAAGCCTGAGTCGTGTGTAGCCAGTGGATATTCCACTAAAATAGGGACTCCGCACCTCGGGCAGCCCTTTGGGTTTTTCTCTACTCCCTCCCGCTTACGCGCCTGAATTCTGGACTTGGTTTCCCTGGGTGGTTATATGACTTTTCCCACAAAGGATGAAAGGGTCGAAGCTCAAGGAAAATCAAGTTTCAAAATACGGGCTAAGAAAAGCTGGCCTTGCAGCTGCACACGGCTAACAACGTCCATATGGGCTGTCTGATGATACTCCTTTGTTCTAGGCGCGGCAGATGGAGTTGTGAGCTTTACAAAAAGGGATGTGATAGTTAGTCACATTGAGGAGAACGACGATTCAAAGAGGTAGCTGAGCCACGTACTCGTGTCTGATCGTCCAAGGTGTTTTCGATCTGACATGTTCCTCAAACGCATTGCTGGAGGCATATCCTGCTAGTGACATGACAGGATACCGAACCCCAGGTTATCCTCGGAGAGAATCGCATGAGTTTGCTATGATGTCTCGAGGTGCCAGCTGAGAGGTGCTGTGCAGACATTCTATCGAAGGATTTCTGGAAGGAGTCATTTTGTAAAATTGGAGATCCTTGACGCCAATGAAGAATCGGACAATCACCTCGAGACCATCCAGATATCCAGCTTAGCTCTATCATAAGGCTGTGTCAGACGCGATAGATGACATGTCATCTGCGTATGAACTAGGTGCAAGCGTCTGTGTATCCATCTGGATGAACGACGACAAAAGGAGAAAGGACTATTGATGAATCGATAATGATAATTTCATGATCATTACACAAGATGACTTTGGAAAATTCGATATCATAGTATTTTTCTCTATGTTCTCATTTTTTCGGCTCAATTATCTAGATACATACATTTGATACTTGTCTGATGCACGAAGTCAGTATATCTTCGTCACTTGTAAGGCATTAGTACATATTGACCTTGTATAGATAGCGACTCTGAATTCATGACGTGTCCTCAAGCCCACTCCCAAACAATAATCAACTTGAGGCTGAGCTACAATGCCACCCTTCATCCTTCAAAAATAGTCTTACTTTGAAAGCCAAGATTCTCCTGCGCAAACTCCTGTATAGTCCTCTCCATCTCCTGTTCAAAATTTTGCTTTCTTAGACTGCTGACATCCCCACCGAGCAGTCTATACTTCACATCTCCTAACCAGTTCATGAACTTTGTCTTCCAGAAAACAAAGTCTAGAGAGAACATGACACTTCGGAAAACAATATGGGACCACCACTCCTTGATACGCTGTCCGAGAGCCAGGTTTGGATTTCGTGTTTGAGATTTGGACGCCCAATAACCTGTCAATTTGATCCGGTTGACAGGGGAGCCAAGAGATTGGTTGTTCCCTGAGATAAAAGCATGAAACTCAAAGCAAAGGATAGAAAGAAGAGCATCATACCTTGTACCATCCGCATATTTCGGGTCAAGAATATAAGCACCTTAGGCATCCTATCTGTATCGATCAAGAATTCTTTCAACTTCTTTTTCATCAGAATGCTCATCTCATAGTGCGTCAATGGTTTCTTCTCTTCCTGCTGACTTTGCCCCTCATCTATCTTCACTCTCTTTTTCCTGTTTCTCCGCAACACAGTAGGTTTCATCAAAGCAAAACTTGCCAATAAATCAGGTACTGCTAATCCCCAGTTCTTTGTCACTTTTTCAACCTGGGAGTAATCTCCGCTCAGCATTCCGCGCCATAAATCTATCCATTCTCTCTTGAACTCCTCTGGTGTATGGACGTAAAGTCCATGATCAATAAGAACAAGTTGTGGTTGTGTTGGAGATGTCGGCGAAGGGCGGATGATTACGTTGCCTGGATGAGGATCGCAGTGGACCCAACCCCAGTCAAACATTTGTGCGGAGAAGAGAGAGACCATGGTATGCATGATGTACTGGGTACCTCCCTTGAGTGGTTTCGCAGGGAAGTTAAAGGAGGCTGGGGGTTGTTGTTCCGAGATGAGTAAGGGTGTTGGTGTCGATTCAGCGGCTTCTGTCAGTGGCTCCTCTTCTCCAACTAACCGTCGAATGCCGTTCCTGTCACTTAGTCGCACACCGTCAATCCATTCGGCAACCATAATCCTCTTCGTCGAGTATTCAGGGTATACTTTGGGAATATGGACTTTGCCTCGTAAGCTGGACTCACTCTCAACAAATGCTGCCGTCCGCCTGGAATTTTGTGCTTCTTGTTCGAAATTGAGCTCTTGTCTGAGATGATCGGAGATGAAATCTTTAGATCGTGCCCGATGAGCCGCTCATTCTTCAACAACGGTCTGACGCAAACTCACCGAGTGCAAAACACACTGGCAATCCAAACTCTCTTTCAAACATCCACATAACAAACCAAGAGATACCCAAATCCCATTCCATCTGAATGCCTACGTCTGGTTTCTGGATTTTCACAGCAACCCATTCATCTTTGCCCCACAGCTTGGCCTTGTGTACTTGTGCAATACTCGCACTTGCGGCAGCTCTCTGCTCAAACACTTCGAAAATGCCACCTGGACCATCTGGTGGCGCACCTAGTTCCTTGAGGAATACTTTCCGAATGGCAGAGTAAGGGACTTGGGGCGCATCATCGAAAAGGGAGGCAAATTTAGTCTGGAACGCTTTTGGAAGTACGGCTGCATTTGCACCAATGGCCTGTCTATTGGAGTGGTATTCTTGTTAGTCTGAAGACTACGCACAGATGATGCATACCCAAGTTTAATGTACAAACCGCCGTTGGAATTAAAGAGATCAAAGATCCTCTGCGCAACACGTTCGTGCAACTCTGGAATCTTGTCGCTGTTCTCCGGCGTAAAATTTATTTTAAAGTCTAACGTTATCATTGCACACTACCGAGCGATGCCATCAGTATGGAAGCGGAACAGACAAAATGGCATACCGTCCAGATCGTTCGCAAGCTCCTGAAAATCGCCGAGGCATTGTAATATCTATCAAGAACGTACAGTATTCCCATACCGGATGAGATATAAGCCACGCGTTTGCCGTACTTGAGAGTTCTAGAAGATTTAGCGAGTACAGGGGAATGGAGTGTTGTCGAGAAGGGGTACCATGCTCTCATCCCAGTGACGTTAGTCTTCGGAGACACATTGAAAGCAGAGGAAGAGCAAACAATAGTATTTTCATGACCTCCCAAGTGCAGAGAGGGCGACCTCCAGGCCAATGAACGAAATCGGTAAAGGACTGAACGCGACATCCAAAACTAGGATTTAACCTGAGATTAAACCGTAGCCCTGATCTATTTCGAGAAGGAAGCAGTCCAGATGAGTTATGTCAAACGCAAGAAGAGAGAATTCTGGGGTTTCGAGGGACAAGTCAATTCGTCATAGTCACTCCAGACATGGGTGCCGGTCATCAGATCACGTGTAAACAAATCTCAGTTGCCGAGATTCCATTAGCACTTCGGTCAAACGTTGCAACATTGGAACATCAAGACAGCGGTGAGAACTTACCCCCATGTTTCTTCTTTGATGCGGCGAGTGGTTCAATTGAGATGATTTCTTTTGCCTGTGTCAGGATCTAGTTTTTGTTCACTTTTATGCTCGTAACATCGCTTCCTCCTCGCTCTGTCCAAGAATTGCAAAGCCAGATGAATCAGCTATAATAAGAGCCATCCAAATTCTCCGTGAGTGTCGTTATCCATTAGTAGACTTAAGTGATGACGTTTCCTCTCGAATTTCATTGGATGATAATTTTCACAATGGCTCATTGTTGAATATTATGATGGCGCCAATAGTCCCTTCATGGGAGACTCAACAACAGCGTCAGAGGTAGACCACGTTCAAAGCCAACCCAAAGGGGATGGTGGCTGAAATTTTCGTACCCAATCATCTTCATGTGGTGTGGCATTTCGTGGAAGGAAGTGACTAGGTAGATTCTCGGCAGCGGAAAATACTCAGTCTCGGGTGCACCACAAAGGACAACTCATGTGTAAAACATCACGTTCGACCATCTATGGCAGCACTTGACCTCCAGAACACAGAAAGAAAGCAGGGGTGAGCTCATCTTTGCCTTGATTCACCCAGAGCACCTCAGCGAAATTTATAATTTGTCTTCAGGGTTACAGCTATGGGTATGCATCTTGATCGCTGCCATGACAATCCTATTTGGCCTGTACAATCGATCTCAGATGGATCAAAAACGCAATGGAGGAATTGAAAAGGTTCCGATCTGGTTTGAATTGCCCCGCACATTGATGGGATGTTTCTTGACGTCAGCAGGTCGACAACACATAGAACCTTGTAAACGTCATGGATTTAGTCCTCACAGGATTCAGACCATGTCAATACGACAGAACCAAAAGTGCGATTAGTCTAGAATACAGTTCAAGAAATCAAGCTACAAAC
>Ga0153924_1001002_pt1 | contig 15831 bp, 15 predicted proteins | sample TSNJ008MetaG_FD_104709 | JGI IMG/M metagenome (GOLD analysis project Ga0153924, IMG submission 104709) | Attine ant fungus gardens microbial communities from New Jersey, USA - TSNJ008 MetaG | ecosystem: Host-associated > Fungi > Mycelium > Unclassified | place: USA: New Jersey, Wharton State...
ATAGTTCAACGCAATCATTTTAGTACTACAGCTGATCATGTCCTCGAGTTTTCCTGTATCCGGATTCCACTCCTCTTCTAGAGTTGTTTTTAAGATATTCGTAGTTGAACCGACAAACGCAGCACATTCTCTATATGCTGGCCACGCCGGCTCTATACAGATCAATTCATCACCTGTAGATAACAAAGAGGATATTGCAGCAAAAACCGCGAATCTGCCACCTGGTGTAACTATGACTTGATCAGCTTTTACATGATTGCCTGATTTTTGTGCTATAGCTGTACGCAATTTGGTTATACCATTCGTTTCGCTATAATGGTATTGTCTGGATTCAAAAACTTTGGAAAGAGCTTTTCTTACATTCTCTGGTGGTGGATAATCTGGTTCTCCAACTTCCATATGAATGATTTTTTTCCCTAAGGCTTCCAGCTTTTTTGCGTTCATAAATACTGTAAGATGGCTTTCGAATTGAGTTTGTTGATCTTGTTCATTGACCTGTAATCTCGTGGACTCTGCTAACAAAATATTTAAGAGTCTTCCAGCGAAGTATGGATCAATTCCAATTTCATTAGAAAGCTTCGAGATAAATGTTCTAATATCCTGTTCAACTTTTTCATCCTTGACACCAATCTGTAACTTGTTCTTGATTGCACCGACTTGCTTAGAGAGTTCATTTCTCCTTTGTACTTTTCGCAAGATGTCAGAAGTAATTTCGCGTATCTCTAATCGAAGCCTATCTAATTCTTCTGCAGTGCTAATCTTTAGTCACCTATTTAACACAGGAGGGATAAATCCGCCTCTGAGAGCGTGCTCCGTTAGTACCATCGATACTACGCATTCTATAATAGGAGGTGCTCGAGGGACTACACAAGGATCATGTCTCCCAGGAACATGGAGGTCTATTTGTGCACCGGTCGAAAGGTCAATGGTTCTTTGAGTTTTAGCGATGGATGACGCCGGCTTGAATCCTATCCTTATTACTATAGGCATTCCATTTGACAACCCTCCCAAGATGCCGCCAGAGTTATTAGAGGTTGTAACTATCCTGCCCTCCTGTTTGATATAGGCGTCATTATTCTCCGACCCTCGGAGTTTAGTACCGTTGAAACCAGAACCAAATTCCACTGCCTTGACTGCTGGAACACTAAAGAGAGCCTTGCTTAGGTCTGACTCCAAGGATCCGAAAATTGGTTCTCCCAGCCCGACAGGTAGTCCTGTACTGATACACTCTACTATACCCCCAAGTGAGTCTCCGTCTCTCCTTGCCTCCATGATCGCAGTTCTCATTTTTTCGGCTGTCCCAATGTCAGGGCATCTTACGTCATTTATGTATCTGTTCTTTTTCGCCTCGATCAAGTCAATCGATTCCGCTCTAATACCACCGATCTCCTTTGTATAGGCTATTGTCTCTATCCCAAGTGAATATTGTAGTAATTTCTGTGCTACCGCACCTGCCATCACCAAAGTAGCAGTTAACCTCCCAGAAAATCTTCCACTTCCCCGATAATCTGCGAAGCCGGCATATTTTATCATCGCAGGATAATCAGAATGTCCAGGCCGAGGTATTGTTTTGATTGATTCATAAGGTCTTGAATCTTGATCTTGATTCCAGATCAGCATACAAATTGGTGCGCCAGTAGTAAATCCGTTATAAATTCCAGATATGATCTCAACCCTGTCCTCTTCTTTCCTCTGAGTCGTAATGGCAGATGTGCCTGGTCTTCGGAGATCCAGCTGAGACTGGATGTCTGATGCATTTAGTGGTAGACCGGCTGGGCATCCATCCACCACCATTCCCACACATTTACCATGGCTCTCGCCGAAACTCAATGTGACAAATCGTTCGCCGAGTATATTTCCTGGCATATATTGTTGTCAGGCAAACTTATTCAGGTTCTATATATATTGGCTTTTTAAATCAAACCTTACTTCAAATCCTAATGGGCATTCTAACTATCTGGTTGGAGTTTGAAATCACGAGTACAAAAAATATATTATTCTCGGTCTGATATTGGTTTGATTCTTCCTCCTAGTTTTATAATGTCTTGAACAAAGTTCGGATATGATACATCAACTGACTCCGCCCCGGCAACCGTAGATTTTTTTGTTAGCATTGCAACGATAGTAAATGCCATAAACAATCTATGATCGTTGAAAGCTTCCAGTGATGCATTTCTCAAATTCTTAGGAGCACTTAGTAGTATTTCATTCCTTTCCTCTTTGATCATTACCCCCAATTTTGTTAACTGAGAAGCAATGTTTGCGACTCTATCTGTTTCTTTTAATCTTGCATGTCCAATACCAGTTATTTTAACTGGAGACGTTGCCTTAAGAGCTAATGTAGAAACAACAGGCAAAAGATCGGGAGTATCTGAAAGGTCAAAGTTCCCACCATATAATCGTTCAGTGCCGTACACTCGAATTTCACCTTTTTGTCGGTTAACCTTTATTTTTCCTCCCATCATCCTAATGATATTCAGTATGCCTGAATCAGCTTGAGGAAGAGAGAATTTTATTCCAGTCACAGTCGTTTCATCTCCCAACAAGAGGCCTGCAGCAAGTATCAATGCCGCGCTTGAAAGATCACTAGGAACATCAAATGTGGTTGGCTTGTACGACGTAGACTGGATGTGATATTCCCTGAAACCCTCATTGCGCACCTTAACACCAAAAGCTTCCATTGTTGCAAGAGTGGACTCGATATATGGTTTTGAAACTTGTTGCCCCTTGGTTTTTATTACAACTGTACGATCAGCGTATACACCCGATATTAGAAGTGAGGAGATGAACTGGCTTGAAACACTTCCGTCTATAGCAGCTATACCTCCTTTTATCCCTCCGCCTCTAACTATGAGCGGAGCAGTACCGTTCATTTTGGTTGAATATGCTTGCACTCCCAATTCGCCGAGAGCATCCAACAATGGCTGCATCGGCCGCTTACGAAGACTTTCGTCACCAGTTAAAACCGTAAGCCCTTTCTTTACAAGAGCAGACATAGTGGTCATTAGTCTTATGGTCGTACCGGAATTCTCTGCGTTGACCACCTCTTCAGGCACTACAAAACTATGTCTACCTTTTATATGCACCACAAAATTATCCTGTCTTGTTATCACCCCTAGGGCCCTACAAGCTGAAATAGTGGCGAGTGTATCACGGGAGAGCAAAGGATTCTTAATAGTAGAAGGACCCTCTACAAGCGACGCAATCGCAACTGCCCTGTGTGTGTAGCTTTTGCTTGATGGACATCTTACAGTGCCATTAATTCTTGAATTCGTAACCAGAACTCTAACCAATTAAGGTTTCCGCCGTTGCCTTTTCATTGTTGATTTTGGATACAATCACGCTGCCGTCAAACCTTGCAAACGCTGCTTTAATATTTTCGATATCTTCATCATATGATACGGCTGCTATAGCAGGGCCATTGCCCGACATGCTTGCGGCCACTGCACCTGCTCGTATTGCTTTTATAACGGGCTCATATTCCGCGGATAAACTGGTTGAAAGAAGCATGCCGTTGAGATTCATCGCCTTCCAATATTCTCCGGCCTTAGCCAATTTGAACGCCTCTCCGAACAAATCTGACATTATGTTAAGTTTGATTATATTTCCTCTCCGTGTGGTTTTAGGAAGGAAGATTATCGCAGAGAGGTTGGTCGGGGCCTTTTCATGATGTATTAGTTCGCGCGTACGATTATTAGTTACCACGAATCCACCAAAATAACAAGCAGTAGAGTCATCGTATGCTCCTGTTGTGGTTACTCCGGCATCCAAAGATGCAAGAACGGCACTATCTAAGACAGCGTAATCGTCTACCTCTTCTTTAACAAGTTTACTACACGCCAATGCAACAGCGTCCGAAACAGCACTAGAACTTTTCAATCCAAATCCTATAGGAATCTCTGACTTAACACTTATGTAGACTGAATTCTCAGCCAGTATCTCCTTTGGTATCGTGTTGTAAACTATATTGCGTATAAGTTTTCCGTTAACTGCTTGGGACCCAACGCCTTCACCTGCTCTCAAGCAAGCTTCTGCTGTAACCCTAAGAGAGATTCCTAGTGCAGAGCCACTATAAGTCGCAATTGCATTTACTATCGAAATTGCGCCGCGGACAGTTGCTCGTACTCTTCTCTTTATCATGATGGTTCACCGAAATGACCAAGAAGAGCTTTTTTCATTGCTTCTAGGGGCGCATTTATTCCTGTCCAGATCTCGAATGCTCTAGCTCCCTGAGCCAAGAGCATTTCATATCCATAAATGACCGTAGCTTTTGCATTTTTAGCCTGTTCAATTAAATTTGTTACCATTGGTCTGTACACAATATCGTAAACAATACTGTCCTTACTTATGTGGTCATAGTCGAGAATACTTTGCTCATCATTCAACCCGCTAGGGGTAGAATTGATTATTAAATCTGACTTCAGCGCATGTTCTCCTATATTCTCCATACTTGTAAAGTCAGCTCTTAACCCAAGGTCAGATGCCATTGATATGAGTTCATCTGCATTTTTCTTTGTCCTATTAGCAATTATAATGAGAGAAATACCTATTTCATTGGAAAGTGCAGCGACTATTGCCCGCGCTGCTCCCCCAGATCCTATGAGAAGAATTTTCATTCCGTTCATGCTTATACGACGTTTGTGCAGTGGTTCAATGAATCCTTGGACATCAGTGTTATAACCCATGAAGCTTCCTCCAATTTGGTGAACAGTGTTAACTGCCTTAGCTAACTTTGCAGACGAATCCAGTTCGTCGATATATGGTATGATATCAACCTTATGTGGTATTGTGACGTTGAAGCCAGATATTTTGGTAGCACGAAGAGAGTGAAGGGAAACCTCAAGCTCCCCTTTAGGAACTCGAAATGCAATATAAATAGAGTTTAAGCCAATGGAGTTGAATGCAGCGTTGTGCATTGCTGGTGATAACGAATGATCAATAGGGTCGCCAATAATACAATACGTTTTAAGAGGGCCTTGCATTGATTTTGCCTGAGCTGAGACCAATCATGTCATATAACTTTCTCATTTGTTGGATCGTGAGTTGACCTGAGACAAATGGTTCTTCCAAAGCAGCATAAGTAAAAGGAGCATTTCCATAAATTGTGCATAGAATGCGCGATAAAATACCTAGTTCCCCCATGGCGAAGGATATTAAATTGAGTTCGGTTACGACCTTATACAGATCGAGAAGCCGTATACAGTCCTCAACATTTCGCGCAGTGGTAACGAGCTTCACGTAATTGCTGTATATTCTCATATCTCCTAAAAGATCTATAAGTTCGTTGCGAGTAGGGGTTTTTTCAAAATCATGCCAGGAAACTAACATGCGAGTTTTTTGTTCTGTGAAAAAGTCTACCAACTCGTCGTTGTCGCGCAAGGTATGGAGTTCAATATCAAGCAACATTGGCTGCGATAGAGCCAGTTGCTTTAACCAAAAAATCCTATCTTCGTTTTTTCCGATAAATTTGCCATTCTGCTGAACTGACCTTAGTGTGAACACTGCCCGGTTTCTTATGCTCTCAACAATCTTTAAGGATTCCTGCATATCTCCAGGCATCAAAAAATCGAATCGAATCTCGACGAAGTCTGCTCCATAGGAAAAGGCTCGCATGATTTGGTTCTTGAGGTCTTTAGGGGCTGATGACGTTATCGAAACACAAACCTTAGTCAATGATCAATCATCTTCTATACCTGCTAGTTACTGTGTATAAAATAGGATTATATTTTTAATCTTCATTACTTTGAAACGTTTCTTCTCGTTTTACCTTGCGAGCGGTTATTATCCTACTCCTGCTGGCGGATGACTTAATTTGTCATGTTCCATTCGTTCATGGGCACTCAAAGCTTCCATGCTGTCAAACACTCGTCCGCAACGGCTGCAGCGATTTGATTTTGGAGACTTTACCTTCGATGAGCTATATTCTGCCAATACTACCATGTTATTATAGTACGAACACGCTATAAAACATTCTTGCAATGGGAAGGAATTTTTTTCCAGTTTGCAATCAACGCTTCAGATCTTATGTGCAGTTGTTCTTCAGCAAGTCTTGCCATCGCTAGTTCTATGTATTCATTAACTATTTCGATTCCGATGTACCGACGGTTGAAATGCGCTGCCACTTTTGTAGTTTGGCCACTGCCATTGAAAGGGTCGAGAATTGTATCTCCCTCATAAGAGTATAGCTTCATAAGTCTGTACGGAATTTCTTCAGGAAATGGACATGGATGCGCTATATATCCAGGCGGTACAGGTGCAATATGCCAAATTGAATTCGCAATCTCTTTTGTCCATTCCTCGTGAGTCGCTGGAAGTGTCTCATCCCGTTGGGTTCTTCCTGACTTCACATCACCTTTCCTTAATACAAGAATAAACTCATGCATAATATTAGCCCTATAATATTTTGGATATGGATTAATTACAAAAGAGCCGTATCTGTTAGTACCTCCTGTAACTTTATGCCAAATAATCTCCTCATGGAGATTCCATTGACCAAAGGGTTTAACAAGTTGCGATAAAACGATATGAGGTAATGGTAAAATCGTCCCGTTTGTTACTTCGTTGGCTATCACTATACAACAGTAACCCCCGTTTGTGGTTACTTTATAGACCTTATCGTTAAAGATGTCCACCATCTGTCGAACATAATCGTTAGTTTCAATCCTGGTCCTACCACGGTAATACCCACCATTTCCGGAAGCATGCATATCATAATCAATAGCATTTCTATATGGAGGTGAGGTTATCGTTAATTGTACTGATTCTGAGGAAATTTTCTTCAATACATCTTTACAATTGCCAGCAATTATTACATCGACGGGGTTTTGTTGTACCTGCATCGATGATATAGTGTCGATATGTCCATATTCCGAATGCTTTAAAATAATCGACTTTCCAGTGAACTACCACCGGTCAGAGACCTTCTGTAGTCATCATTGAATTCCTGGTAATTATGTTTCCTGTCCTTACTAGCGAGTTCTAATTGGTTTGGTCACGTTCACAGTTACCACTACTTTAGAAATGTATCCTCTATACTAGCGAGAGTTCTTAACCTGTTGGTAAGTTCACAATTACCCCTACTTCCTATCCTGAAGCACGATATGCGATGTTAAAGGCACTCTTCAACAAATCAATATTGACAGGGTCTATTATACTGCTAGGTTTGTTCCTTTCAATTGGCTATGAAGCTGTAATTTCTAAAATACGTCTAAACAGAGGCGTGTTTCAACAATGAATGATAAGTGGCAGAAAATAACAGTGTTGACTCGTTAATCAATATTCATTTTATTTTTTTGATATTTTTTCCTGTAGTAAACCAATATTCAGTAACTAGGCAGCCAAGAAGCCTTCCGTCAAAAGCTAGTTTTAATGAACTACTAGATATAGCTGGAGAATCTCTAAGGATAGGTTTTTGGCATGCAGTAGGAAGCAGCTGCAAAGTTCGTTTCTTGTGTTATGTTGTCATACTTTCCGTCGTTACTATCGTATTCATTTCTCGATGATATGTTCGTCTACTTCTATTCCAAAATGGCGACCAGTTTGGGGGTTTGCATAGCCGAGTATTTCATCGCCGACTTTTAACTCTGTGACAGGTATCAGTCTAGAATCGCCAGTCACAAATGTTATTGTTTCTGCATTCTGTAATATCACAGTTCCAACTTCTCCATTGATCTCTCCTCTAACCAATTTCAATGGTCGGGTTTCTATCTTTGATCTTCCCACAGTTACGCGTCGAGTCGTTCCTTCCTTATTCACGATGAGGACCTCTGTGCCAGATTCCATTTCTGAGAGGTATTTAGTCTTCCCACCTGGTGTCATTGTGTAGCAGTAAATTGCGCCTGCGTTCACTCTGAATGGTCTCGGAGATGTGAACGCAGATCCCTCTGATTCGTTGTTTATTAAGAACATAAAGTTAGATCTGCTTCCAACGAGCATGCCTTCTCCGGTCGTTAGCATAGATGTAGTATCGACACAAACTCTTTCACCGCTGCCAACTTCTTTCACCTCTAAGACTCTGACAGGTCTGACAGTGAATGTAGGATTATCAAGGTACCGTCGTGATTCTTCAACTTCCTTCGCATTATCAGTAGAAAGTATAACACCATCAACTCCTAGTTCCAAAATTTCAAACATTGTTCTTACTTCCGCAGCATTGTTAGCTGTGGTGTAAACCTTGGTTCCAGATTTATGCAGTTTGGAGATTATATTTTCTAATGGGATGATCTTCCAGTTCGTAGCATCAACTATAACAAACTCTGCACCTAATGTTGATGCCAATATCACTTCTTCAAGGTCATCATTGCTCAATATTGTTTTTGAGAAGCCCACAACCTTGCCAGTCGATTTTGTATCCTTTAATTCATCTATTGTCTTGCAAATAATCATATCTGCATCCTGAGATTCAAAGATTGTTTTGAACCCTGTTCCAGGAGCCAACTTCGGATCAATATTGAGAATTCGAACATCCTTCAGCTCAGACAGGAAACCTCCTAACTTTGATTTAGCTACAGCTGGATTGACAATAATGTCTTTAGCCTTTGTTTCTGTCAAGATGCAAGATAGCCTCCTTAGGACCTTTCCCTCCTATAATGATTTTATATAACGAGCTAATCATTGCGGGCGGATTAGGGTGTTGAAATATATTTCTACCAAACGTAACTCCTCTCGCTCCCGCCTCCATTGCACCAGCACACATTTCAAAAACTTCTTGATCAGTATTCGCCTTCGGCCCACCTGCTATCACAATAGGGACTGGGCAACTTTTTATAACCTGTCTAAAGGAACTGACATCTCCTGTATAAAGAGTTTTAACCAAATCGGCGCCAGCTTCTGCCCCAATTCTTGCTGCATGAGCAACAATTTGCGGATCGTGGGGATTTTTGATATTTTCTCCTCTTGGATACATCATTGCCACAAGTGGCATATTCCACTCATCGCATTTATCCGAAATGATACCTAAATCGTGCAACATTTCAGGTTCTTCTTTTCCGCCGATGTTTATATGAACAGATACTGCATCGGCACCCAACTTCGATGCTTCTTCAACAGTGCCTATCAAAACTTTCTTGTTTGGGAATGACCCTAATACCGTGCTTCCTGACAAATGACATATTAGACCGATATTTATAGGAGCGGGCATTGTCTTTATGATGCCTTTGTTTACCAGAACACAGGTTAGTCCTGCATTCTCGCATTGATAAATCATACCGTGGATATCCTCCAAACCACTGATAGGGCCGTTGCTTATCCCATGATCCATCGGAATACAAAGCATCTTCCTTTTCTTCAAGAGTCTCCTTATTCGGATCTCCTTGCCGCAGACCATCTGTAGTGAAACCATTTCCTGCCTTACTTAAAAATGATTGTCTAATATTGCTCCGAGCCTATTGAACGCTGTTAGTTTGTTGTGATCGGCAATAAAATTTGCCATATTCTAACGCTGATAAGGTTAAATAATTTGGAATGTGTTTATCCTTACAATTGCAAACAGCTCTCCGAAGTGTAGGCCCTTACGTTATTCGTCGCTGCGAGGAAAAGGATCTGCAGAGGGTGGTAGACATCAATATGCTCACTCTTCCTGAACATTATTCTGATTACTTTTTTGAATCGATCTTGAGGGAATTACCTGAATCCTTTATTGTGGCTGAACTCAATGACCGAGTAATTGGATATATCATGTGCAAGATTGAATTTGGTTTCTCAAACTTCAGAAGATTGGGTTTCGTAAAGAAGGGTCATGTGGTTTCTGTTGCAGTTTTACAGGAACACCGAAATCAAGGCCTGGGTAAAGCTTTGATGCTCGAAGGTATCAACGGTGTTATTAGTAGGAAGACTGACGAGATTTACCTAGAAGTTAGAGTTAGCAATGAAACAGCCGTTCGAATGTATGAAAAGAGATTAGGATTTCAAATAAAATCACGACTTCGCGCATATTATAGGGATGGAGAAGATGCATACCTGATGGCTTTAGAACTCGGTTGAACCTAGAGCTAATACATACATGCCTGCTGTTGACATGTCTGGAAGATATGTAAATAAACTGGTAAAAGCGTCCAATTAGGGATGAAAAGCAGGAGAGGACGAGGAAGAATTCTTGGTTTTGGTCTTCTTGGTACATCGTTTGTGGTATTTATTGCATATTCTTACGTAACGCTTTTTACGTCGTTGGGCTTGTTAGTCTTGAAACTTACCATCATAGTTGCAGTAGGGATGTTGTTAGCAGTTCTGGCATGGATAGGCTACACGATGACAACCGCTCCCCGCCAAACCGAAAATGACAAGTTATGAGCTTAATTAGATTGTTCATTAGAGATACACATCTGATACTATTTGATACAATCTTGGACCTACCTCTCTCACTATTCTCGTTTGAAGAATGTCGTGATCAAAATTCCTAAACGCATCTTTGGTGTCCACTACTCCTTCGTGCAAGCCTTCCTTCCTGTTACATGCCTTTATATGAGCAAAGTAATGTATTATCCCGTTACCTCCGTTTAACGCCTTTATGGCAGAGAAGACAAATTCTTTAGCCTTTTCTGGTAGAGGCATCAATACCCTATTAGATTTACCACCAATTTTTATATCTATGACTTCTCTTGCATCACCAAGGATCGATATAACTTTGTCTTCAACCCTGTTTAGTTTGGCATTGATTCTACATAACTCGGCGGCAATTGGGTTTGAATCAATACTATAGACTTTACACGTTCTGTTCTGTTTAGCCATCAGAATGGAATACGTTCCTACCCCGCCAAACATATTAGTAATTACCTCATTGTCATGTACCATCTTTGCTACCCTTAATCTCTCTGTTGATAATCTTGGAGAAAAATATGCTTTAACAACATCTACTTTGTATCGACATCCGTGTTCTTTGTACTCTGTTTCGGTTTTATCCGCACCTGCAAGAAATTCCAACTCACGGACTCTAAAGTCTCCTTTGACTGCGGATGTTTGAATGAATACGGACTTTGCAGGTTTAACATTGTTAAGAATTGTCTCGCCAATCAATTCCTTTTTAGCTATTAAGGACTTCGGAATTTTTATGATAACTATGTCCCCAATTACATCAAATGCTGAGAACACCTCGCGCAGTTCTGATGTGGTTAGGTAATTGGCTAATACCTCTTTCAGCATATGTGGCATAACTATCCAGAAGTTTTATTTGTGTAATAGTAATCTCCAGAATCTTTCTGTAACCTATCTAATCGACTACCTTCCTTATTGATTCTTGGCCTACCTGTGTTCTCATCTCTTCTATACGTGATGCCGAGTTCCTTTAGAAACTTATTCATGCCTACCTCTTTCTGCATTGGTTGGCTCGCCAAACCCTCTAAACCTGGCTTGCCATCGAAAATTACTAAAGAATTAGATACTAGGTCTATAAGTTGCATGTCGTGATCGATTACGATAGCGGATTTACCGTAGGCCCTTACAAATCGTTGTAAGAATTTTGCAAATGCGATTCTATCCTCAACATCTAAGAATGCAGACGGTTCATCTAGGGCATAGATGTTAGCTGGACGCATTAGGGTTGCAGCTATAGCTACCTTTTGTAGTTCACCTCCGCTAAGATTCTTGACATTCCGTTCGTAGAGTTTCTTGACTCCGGTTGGGATTATAATTTGTTCTTCCATTGAAGAAATGTCGGATATGCCTTCACAGGCTGCACAAAGCAAAGCATATACATTGCCATCGTAATCTTGAGAAAGATATTGGGGTTTGAAAGAAATTTTTGAACCGATCTCGATAATCCCAGAATCAGGCTTGTCTAGTCCTGCAATCATTCTCATGAATGTGGTCTTTCCTAGAGAGTTGGCACCAGTAACACCGACGATCTCTCCATTTCGAATTCTTCCGGCCGATATTTTGAGATGAAATGATGGGAATGATTTGGTTAGATCGGAATAGCTTACCACTGGAGTATCCAAAATCATGTCCTCAGCCGAGCTTGTGGTCTCAAACCTGAAGGCTTTTTCACGAAAGCGTACGTTCTCGGCAGGTATGAATCCTTCTAGGAAGTTATTTATACCAAGCTTTGTAGCCTGGAGGCCTGAAACTATGCCATATGCCGCTGGTTCCCCATATACGATATGAATATGGTCTGAGAGATAGTCTAAAAGTGTTATATCATGTTCTACCACCATGACGCTCTTACCTGCATTAGCCAAGCCCCGTATCACTCTTGCAACAACAAGTCTCTGGTAAACATCGTTGTATGATGACGGCTCGTCGAAAAAGTAATAGTCCGCATCTTTAGCTGCGGCAATTGCGACTGCTAATCTTTGTAATTCGCCGCCGCTCAAGTTTCCGACATTGCGCTCAAGCAAATTTCTTAACCCAAGATCATCAATCAGCCAGTCTGCCGCTTTTCGTTCGTCATATTTTCTTATCAGTTCCTTAGCGGTCCCCTTGAAAGCATTTTGAATAAGATAAACTAACTGAGGTTTAATTGAGGCTCGCATCTCGCCGCGAGCGATTTTCTCAAAATGAGATTGCAATTCAGTACCATGAAATTTTTCGAGAACTTTGTCCCATTTTATCTGAGAGTCGTAATTACCAAAATTAGGTTTGATTGATCCTGACAATATATTGACTATAGTGGATTTACCGATGGCGTTTCTTCCGAGTAAACCTACAACATCTCCTTTCTTAAGCGTTGGAAGATGGTATAATCTAAATGAATTAATGCCATACTGATGAATTTTTCCCTCGCCTATCTCACTAGCTAGGTTAACAATAACAATCGCATCAAAAGGACATTTTTTTACACATATGCCACAACCAGTACAAAGATCCTCTGAAATTATTGCCTTTTTACTGTCGTTGCTGAGTACTATACACTCGCCCCCGGTTTTGTTCACCGGGCAATAAATGATACATTCCAGACCGCACTTTCTTGGCTGACAGAGCTCCTCGTCTAAAACAGCGATCCTATGCGTCGGTTTTGTGGAATCCTTCATCGGTCCGAATTTTACATCAATGTATTATATAGCTTCGTGGTTGGAACTAGGTATGCAATACCAATTAATAACTTCGTGGTTAGGAGATTCTCAAACGAGTAGAAATGATATAATCCGAAATGCGATCAGATCACAAAATCCGGCAATGAGATTATGCAAATGATAGTTCATATGCATAATCTGATATCAGGCCGATGCATCACCTGAACGGGCTAGGACAGTAGATGCCACCCCTTGCCGGGTATCAGGCCCTCTCTTTGAATTAATTAAAGATTATTATTATTGGCTCATTCTATGTTGTAATGAAACAGGAGTCGTATTTCTATTCCCTGTTGCAACATGAGGAGAAATATACGCTAATATATTCAGGAATTGCTATGGTCGCACCATTTGCTTTATTTATTCTATTCCTGTTTTGGGCATACATGACACACAGTATTGAGTAATGATGCGCTTGCAATATCGTTAGCCATCGGTTTCGGTTTTGCAGGATTGATAGCAGCGGTATTCTTAAGCTTGTCGGACAAAGTAAGGGATTTCTTTCTGGAATCCAAGAAGGGCGAAATAGATGAGAAAATAGCAATGTTATATGGATATGCATTGGCTGCTAAGGGTCTGACAGAGGAAAATAGGAATTTGATGGTAGAGAGGATGGCTGCAGATATACGCTCGATAGGTAGACTACGAAAGTCGATTAGAGACGAACAACTGGAGAATCTGTTATCAGCTAAGGACACATTAATCAGTGAAATGCGAGCAATAAGCCAGAACGATGCTGATAGACTGTTAAGGGTCTTTCAGTCATTCTATCTATAATGCTCTATTTAGTAACAAATAAGTAGGTCGTCCGTCCAAAACATTCTATCCCAGACCTGTTATTGAGGCGATAGTTACGTAGTTATTTCTCCATGTCAACAACTTGATCGTGCATCGTTTACATAGCCATTTTCCGTTAAACAAAGTCTTATTATTACAGTTTTCGTGTAAAAGATTCGCTTTACAGAATTTTATTTATTTGCACTTGCATACATGCATAAATGATAACAATCAGTGAATCCGTAGATGTCTAAAATCCACTTTATATGGCAACGTCGAAGTTTAGTAAGAAAATAAGTAGGAAAACTAAAAAAAGAGGGGTTAAGTAACGATTATCTTTCCGACCATGGTTGGATGGATTTCACAGAAGTAAGGAATCGTTCCTGCAGTCGTAAACGTATGAGAAAACGTTTTGCCTGGTTGGATGAGTGTTGTCAATCCTGAGTCAAACACTTTTCCTTTATTAGGATCAGTGCTTCCGGTTCCAGAAACGACAGTGTGAGCCTGTGAATCTTTGTTCGTCCATGTGACGATACCACCGACTTTTACGTTTATTGGGTTTGGAGAGAACGCTTTGGAACCAGCGGCTCCAACAAAAGTCGATGCGCCAGGAACCATTGTAGCTGCAACAGCAGCACCTTGAGCAGAAACTGACGCCGTGATAGAGGCTATTCCTAAGGTTATTCCCAGCGCAGCGACTATTCCCACAACAAAGAAGTGTTTTGGTTTTAACATCGAGAAAATAACAATAAACTGTTTTATAGATTTTACGTGAAAAGACTACCGGAATTGTCCAGTAGATGAATCGATGGCATTCTTGTCAACTTTATTCCCGAGTTCATAAGATATTATTAAGGATTTCCGCTAGTAAGGACTTGCACATATGTACTTGACATGTGCTCTATCACGTTAAGTTTTGGAACTCCTGGGATATCTGGATGAAGGCTATCATTTTGCAATATTAGTTGTTATTCAATTAGAAACTCAGTTCATACTAGTCGTACTTCAAAATTTGTAGGCTTTAGTTTGGTCTTGTATTTCATACTTCTCGGTTTGGTTCTTAATCTGTAGCTGCAGCAGGGGCAGAATAGGCCATCCCACTGTAAAAATACTTCACAAATCTGACACCGTTTTTGTCCAGTAGCATATCGTCCCAACCCGACCTGTTTTCTTGCCTTATGACGTATACATCTACCATTACAACTCAAAGGATGATGACACTCCAATTCATGCTCTTTATTGAACAAGGGATTATTTATGTATTGGCAAGAATGTCACTATGTATATCTTGCGGTGTTATTATTACCAGCATAAATTACTTCTTAGCGATATATCTATGTCAGTAAGTTCACAAAATAATATCACTACATAAAAAGGCGCCACATCAACAGCAATAGCCCACCATTCTAAGCTCAGTATATTAGATCACCGGAACTGCCAAGCGGTACTAGGTATTAGGTTTGATTGGCAGTCTGTCTAGGCCGTTAGCCAGTAGTACCTTCACTCTTGTGTATGTTTTTATCAGGTTCACGCCACTGTTGTCTCTTTAACGCTTCTGAATCTTCCTTAGAAATTGACTAATTGTACTATCAAGTGACGTTTATGTCAACATATAAATATTGTTGTGTCAACATATTTGGCATTAATGGCAACTAAAGTAAGTGTGATATTTCTTTCCATAGCTTCTGCCTTTGCAGCCATACTTTTTATTCAAACTGCAATTCAGGGCAGCAGTATACAAGCCTTAGGTCAAATGTTAGTATCTGACATATCTGCAGTAGGAGAAAAATACGGACAAATAACGGGACAAAATCATCAATATTTATCTGATGAACAACAATCTAATATCCAGAATTTAAAAAGTATAGATTTGACAACCGAAAGAAAGGCCCCTGACTCACCTCTTACACAAATCTTTAAGCAAGTAGAAAATTCTGTTGTTCAAATTACAGCTAAAACATCAAATCCCAATTTGCAGATCATAATAAATGGTAACCAGCTTGGAGGCCAATCTACAAGATTAGGTTCTGGATTCGTATACGATAAGCAAGGG